>Ga0233438_10003167_pt1 | contig 15407 bp, 14 predicted proteins | sample SI_123_September_FD_182720 | JGI IMG/M metagenome (GOLD analysis project Ga0233438, IMG submission 182720) | Seawater microbial communities from Saanich Inlet, British Columbia, Canada - SI_123_September2016_10_MG | ecosystem: Environmental > Aquatic > Marine > Inlet | place: Canada: British...
ACTCCTTATTTTGACAATAAAAAAGTGATGCAATTAACAGATATTTTCAATTCAACTGTTTGAACTTTTTTTTATACCAAGTGTCGCACTTCATACTTTAGAGGGCGTGGTAAAAAGAATTCAGATTGACTATAAATATCCAGCAAAACCAGGCGACATCATTGAATTAACTTCTACTGTTCAGCTGCCATCTCCGGTTCGCAGTGTTTGGGATCAAACCTTGATTTGCTCGTGTAAGCAGCTTTGTCATGCACAAGTAACCATTGCACATGTCGATCAAAAATTTAAACCAAAGCGTCTTCCTGATAAAATGATGCAAGTTTTTTTATCAAGCAACTGAAGTTTGTGTTTCTCGTAGTTTGTTAGCACCACTCAAACCTAACTCCAACAGTTGATTAAGGTCTGAGGAGCTAAAGGGGGATTTTTCTCCAGTCCCTTGAATTTCAATCCAATGGTTATGTTCATTGAGTACCAAATTCATATCAGTTGTTGCTGATTGGTCTTCAGTATAATCGAGGTCTAATAATGGTTGATTACTACATATGCCAACTGATACTGCGGTAATCCACTGGTTAAAAGGATCATTGCGAAGAATTTTTTGATATTGTAATTTCTGTAAAGCGAGTACAAGTGCTACGCAGCCACCAGTGATACTAGCAGTTCGAGTACCACCATCTGCTCTTAGCACATCACAATCGATGATGATTGTATTTGAACCAATTTTTTTGAGATCAATTGCCTGACGTAATGATCTACCAATCAGTCTTTGGATTTCTGAAGTTCGACCGTTGAGATGACCACGCTTGATATCCCTGTCATGTCTGGTATGCGTGGCTGAAGGTAGCATACTGTATTCAGCTGTGAGCCACCCTTGGTTTTGATGTTTTAAAAAGTGAGGCACACCCTCTATCCAACTAGCGGTGCATTGAACATGGGTATTTCCCATTTGAATTAAGCAGGCTCCTGCTGCAGGGTGATCCAGTATTGGAGTGATCTGTGTCGGACGAAGTTCGTTGGCATTTCGAGTTTGACGCATGATTGATTCAGCAAAAGAGGGTTATTTATTCATAAATAAATGGTGATGTCCAACCTATTGATGATCAGCCATCTGGCTGGTTCATTTTCTATAATAATTTAGGTAATGAAATAGATGATCAATGAAGTCAAATTTTGCTGTTCAACAATCTTCCCAGTCATCAAAAAAAACAATAGGGAAATCTAATCAATCAGATAAGAAACCAAAAGTATTCAGGGTGCAAAAGCAAAAGACTTATGTTGAGCGGTGTAAAAAAACATTAGATGTGCAAAACAAGTTAAGTAGTGATCAATTGTCATGTCAAGCATTACAACCTATCGTTTCTGAATTAATTAAAAATAAAAACCCTCCAAAAGATTTACTTAATCAAAAAAACCTGTCTACTGATCAACTAAGTTTTTTATATCAAAATAGTCATCTAACAGAAGATGAAAAAATAAAAGTACTACATCATCCAAATTGCGAATATGCCTTAATCAATAGAATTGTTAGTCATTCTTCTTGTGAAGAAAATGTTGTCAGTGCTGCTTTATCTATCCAGCATAACACTTACTTTTCTATCCAGTTAAATGCGTGTACCGCTAAATTTTTAAGTGAATCAACGTTGAATAAGATCATACAACATCCAACAGTTTCTAAACCTGATCATCTATGGCGAATCTTAGAAAAAATTAGCCACCAGCCTAAGCAGCTTTCAGAGCGTTTATTTCAAGCCGTTGCTGAGCATCAACATCTCAGTTCAGGTGTGATAAAGCTACTGCTAGCATCACATATGGTTGATTACTGCTCGGCGCATGTATTAGACGCAATAGTGAAAAGTCCTGTACTGGATTCTACAAATGCTTTGCAAGTTATATCACACCAAAATGTGACTACCGACTTATTACATCAGGTTAGTCAAATTCCTTTTCAGTCACACCAACATGCTCATATGCTTCTGGGTTTTTTAAAAAGTCCACACCAAGACCCAGCATTGATTCTGTATTTGGTGAATCACTGGACATTTGATCATCAGTCAGCCATTAGTTTAATTCAGTCACCTTTATGGAATAAAGAATGGTTAGGTAACTACGTCAAGAATCTACAAAATGACCTCACATTTATAGAACAAAAACCTGATTTACTATCATACCTTGATGAAGCATCAGTAGAACGTTTGATCTTGAATACTGAGTTATCATTTGAATTACTCGGATCCATATTAAGTTGGGTCCATAAATATCACTCTTCTTTTAAATGTTGTGAAGTATTGGTTAGCCAGAAATATTTTGACGAGCGGATGTATGAACAAGCTTTAGCATTTGATGTAAATGATACTTGTTTATCAATAATGGTTAAAAAAGCTAATTCTTCAGAGCACTTTTCTGATATTTTAAATCATCCATCAGTCCATCAAAAATCTTTTTTTGAAATAGCGGATCATAAATGCCTTAATCACACATTAGCAAAAAAATTGACCAATAAAATAGATCAAATACAGGACATCGAACAGAATAAAAAGATAGAAATTGAAATTCAAGCACTTGTTAAGCCCTCGGTTGGCAATGATCTAGTAGCAGAAAGAATCAATTTTTATGCTCAATATTTTAATGAAAAACAGCTTCAATTAATTCTAAGTCGTCAGGGTGTTGATGATCGGGTGCTGTCTACCATACTGTGCTGTAAACAGATAAGTGTGAGTATACTTGATCAAATTCAAAAGCACGTAAGAGTCAATGAAGAACATTTGTCAGTAATTATAAATCATTGCCTATTTAATCTAAATTTAGCTAAGGATTTGGTCGTCAGTGAGGCAGTGACTGATGAATTAGTACTAAATATTTTAAAAATATTTCCCGTTCAAGCGACTTGCGAAGCTGTCTTAAAGAAGCGTGAGCAAAAGAATAGCGCAGGATCTGAAGCGATTCAGTTGGCTATACTCGAATATCAAATATTATCAGATAAGTGGCTAAAATGGATCGCTAGTAAGACAAAGTCAACTAAAGTGCTAAATTTAGTAATACAGCACCAAAAAGCAGGTGACCAAACCTATCAAAATGTATTATCTAATGATGCGTTAAATGATGAACTGATTGAACAGCTAAGTGAAAAAAAACTAAGTACCCAGCTAGTAGCGTTTGCTATCAACAAGGTCAATGATAATGATGAATTGATACAGAATTTATTAGAAAAATATCCTGGTGACATGGCGATTTTGCAATCTATGTTAGATAGAGAATCTAGTTCTGTACAACATTTAGATTTTATTTTTAGTCAATTAATTGAGACGCAGTTACAGGCTCAAGATAAGGATGTATTTGATAAGTTAATCAGACACTCAAACTTTAATCTTTTTTTAGCTGAAAAAATATTTGCCTCATCAGCGTTGTTACTACAAGCTTTTGGTAGAAATTGGTTTTATCAGCAATTTTTTCAGTTATTAATTAATAGGGAATTGGTAAATGAAAATATAATCAACATTATGATTAATGATCAAGAAACACCAGACAGTATTTTAAAACATCTCATTAATCAATATCAGCTATCGCAATTTCAGCTTAAAAACATTGTTTTAGTTCACGGTAACTCTCACGTAATACTTAATGAAGTTATAGGCAAAGATCAATCCATACTTGATGAAGCAAGCATTTTTGAAAAAATACTTAAAAACAACAATATGACAGCTAAATTTTTAAAAAATATTATTATCTATAAAAAAGATGAACTACTTGATGTCAAAAAAATATTGAACCACCTTCGAGTAAATAGTCAGCTTTTGTTAGATACTTTGGATATTGTGCAGGCTGATAAAGACATTTTATTTACAATATCTCAAAATAATAACTGTAACCATGATGTACAAATTAAAATTGTTGATAAATTTGATAAACAATTTGATTTATGCCAGATTTCCTCACTAAAGTCGTTGGCGCTAAAAGCTCAAGATGAAGGTGTATGCAGGCGTCTCATAGATTTGGCATATAAAAAGGACAAGTGTGACACTCAGGTCATTACTGTAGTGCTTGGTAAAAAGGGATTATCAGCCGATTTTATTAACTACATTCACCTTACGATAGACAAGATAAAAAAAAGTCGTAAAGACAAAGTTGATTGTATTAAATTATTATTGAATCAGGAAAATTTCACAGATCTTAAAGCACTCAATCGCATTATTCAGGCTTACCGATCGCTTGATGAGCAAACCTGTACAGTAATGCTTGATAAACCTGTGAAGCCAAAATATGAGTATCATTTTTTGTCAGCCTTTATTGCTAAGCAAAAAATTCCAGTGAGTAAAAAAAATACATTCATCATACGTACTAACAGGTTAACGTCAGACCAATGTTTTAAGCTATATCGTCAGTTATCACAGACATCATCAAGTGGTCTTGGGTATCTGGGTTTAAAAAAGACGCTTGATCAATGTGTTTTTTATTTAAGAGTGTTTGCATCATTTCTCGTTGGAATTAGTGTATTTTTTGCTTTTTGGTATGTGCAAAATATTTCAATGTTACTACTGTGGCATATTGGGTTGTTGTCTTTAGGCTATGGCGTTCTTGATTTTTCATTACGATTCATTTCAGGAAAATTAATACATTCACAAAGCTTTTTAACAAGATTGACAAAAACAATATTTCATACGACTTTATTAGTTGGATTATCTATTGTTGGGCTGCATGTTTTGCACATTCTAGCTTGGCAAAGTGCACTACTTCCTTTTTTGATCCATAGTTTTACGCATTTATTGATAGCGCCAGCCTTAATCCATTTTGTTGGAAAAAGAATTGCACATTCGGTGCTGGAACAAGCATTTTTAAATATTGTTGAGCCTAGTTGTCAGTCTGCAAAGTCTCAATCTTTTGTATGCAGTTTTATCATAGGTAGTTTTAATCAGCCTAATCATCAATATCAAGATAATCATTCCATGATAAAGATTAAACATAACTGATATGAGTCAATTTTTATATGACCAGTTTGTTTGGTTATGCTAGATTTAAGTGACATTCCTACTAAGAAGTCAGGTTAGAGATGAATGGTCAACGTGACGATTTCTGGATGCAAAAAGCATTTAACCAAGCAAAGTTAGCTGAATATGAAGGTGAAGTGCCAGTTGGTGCAGTTGTCATCATTGATAATCAATTAATTGCTCAAGGTTTTAATCAGCCAATACAGTCAAATGATGCCACAGCGCACGCAGAAATAGTTGCGATAAGAAAGGCAGGCATACTTGTGAATAATTATCGCTTAGTAGGTGCTCAAGTCTATGTTACTTTGGAACCTTGCATCATGTGTTTAGGCGCGATGATGCATGCTCGTATTAGTCGGTTAGTTTATGGAGCTAGCGATTCAAAATTTGCCGCTACGACCAAGCTGAGTGTGCCATTCGAGGTGACCGGTGGTGTGATGTCAAAGGCCTGCCAACAGTTGATTCAGCAGTTTTTTCGACAAAAGCGCTGAATAAAAATGTCTTTTGTTGTAGTGATGTGTACCGTCTCTATTTTTGCCAGTTAGAACCTGTTTTCTCCTAGCTTTAATTTTATGCCATAAGATATTAATTGGCTTGCCAATTTAAGGGTGTTTCAGTAATATAATGCACCTTTATGGCAGAGTCACTTTGCTTGTGTTTTCAGAGCGCTGAGGATAAAAAAATGTCAAAAGATCACTTTATGGAAGAAAATGGCATCTGCTTTGCTGGCGTGCATTTACTTTTAGACCTCTACGAAGCAAAAAGGCTAGAAGAGATATCGGTGGTTGAGAAAGCATTGAAAGATGCGATACAAGAAACACGATCGACATTACTACATTTACATGTTCATCCTTTTGGTGTCGGCCAAGGTGTTTCAGGGGTTGCAGTACTAGCTGAATCGCATATCAGCATTCATACATGGCCGGAGCGTCAATTTGCTGCATTAGATTTATTTATGTGCGGTCATGCTAAACCCTCACTGGCATTACCAGTATTTAAGCAAGCATTTTCTCCAGGACGAATTCAGTTACAAGAAATCAAAAGAGGGGTGATGGATTGACAAGTAAAATCTTTGAAACACTTCACGCAAGTTACGCTCAGAGTTTTGATCGAGCAACCATCCTTTGTGATGAAAAAACAGCTTATCAATCTGTTTTAATATTTGATCATCCTATTTTTGGTCGGATGCTGATGTTGGATGGTGTACTGCAGACCACCCAGAAAGATGAATTTATTTATCATGAAATGTTTGTTCACGTGCCGGCATTAGCTCATGGTTGCCCACGGAATGTATTAATTATTGGTGGTGGAGATGGTGGCGTATTGAGAGAAGTGTGCCGCTATCAATCTGTTCAATCAATCACCATGGTTGAAATCGACGAGCAAGTTGTCCAGCTTGCTAAAACCTATTTGCCAAGTTTGTCAGCTGGTGCATTTGATGATCCAAGATTGAAGTTGCTATTTCAAGATGCCAGTCATTATATCCATCAATCATCTGAAAAATTTGATTTAATTTTATGTGATTCAACTGATCCCATTGGGCCAGGAGCGCAGTTGTTTCAATCTAACTTTTATGAGCAGGTCACAAATCATCTTGCTGAAGATGGTATTTTGGTCACTCAAAATGGGGTATCTTTTCTACAGCAAAAAGGACTTAAGTTAACTCATCAACGCTTATCGCCATTAGTTAAAGATATGACTTACTATTACGCACATGTGCCGACTTATGTTGGCGGTTCAATGTATTATGGTTATGCAACTAATCGTATCGACCGTAAGGACTTATCCCTTAAAATGCTTGAACAGCGCCATCAGCGAAATGATTTATCGACACGCTATTATAGTCCCTCAATGCACTTGGCTTCCTTTGTGCACCCACCTTACCTTTCATCAACATTCGAGGCATAGATAATGATAGATATTTGGGGAAAATCAGCTTGTATTGATTGCTATGATTGTGATTCTGGGTTAATTCGCTCACCACAATCCGTTAAGAAGTATGTGGCTGAACTGATTGCTTTAATTGACATGAGAGCATTTGGTCCTTGCCATGTGGTTGATTTTGGTGATGACCCAGCAGTGGCAGGCTTATCCATGTTTCAGCTGATTGAAACTTCAAATATTTCAGGACATTTTGCTAATGCAACTAATACTGCCTATTTAGATATTTTTAGTTGTAAACATTTTGACATAGACCAAGCAGCACAATTCTCCAAAGATTTCTTTAAAGCCAAAGCAGTCAGAACTCAGTTACAAGATCGCCTAAAATACTGCCCAGATTCTCACTCGAAGTAACATCAAAAAACCATCTACTCGTATTGGATATTTAAAGATAGAGCTAAATAAAGCTGTATAGGCATGTTCACTAAGATATACGTGACAAATGTTCGATAATGATTTACTTTGGAGAATGTGGTTTAAATTGTATCAGAAGTGTTAAAAAGACGTCTATTCTATTTATGTGGACTCTTGTTGATTGGGAGTTCCAGTGCGCAATCTTTGAATGCATTTTATGAACATGCACTGAAAAATGATCTGCTCTACCAGCATGCTTATCATCAGTACCTTGCAGAATTAAAAAACCCGAAAATCGTAAGAAGTTCAGCCTATCCACAGTTGAGTGGTCAAGCGAGTGGTTTTATGAGTCGCCAGTGGAAACCAACTCACGACTCCTATCCTGGATATTCGGTTCAGCTGAATCTTAAGCAAATTTTGCTAGATGGCCAGTTAAGCGCAAAAATTGATCAAGCTGACTGGCAGGCTAAATTATCACAAGTGCAATGGGCTAGTGTGCAACAATCGTTGATGCTTCGGTCTGCGACGACGTATCTTCAATTATTAAAAAATATCGAAGTTTATCAGTCTGCAAAGGCACAAGAAAAGGCGTTGAAGTCATTGTTAACCTCAGTACGTCATCAATATCAACTGAATACAATTACGAAAGATGATTATTGGATGGTGAAAGCGCAGGCTGAACAGGCGATAGCCCAAACCTTGCAGGCACATTATCAGGTTGCTTTAGCTAAAGAAGCAATGGTGGTCATGGGAGGTTCTATAAGCGGTCCATTTCATCAGTTATCAGATCAGTTAGTATTATCATTGCCTAAGCCAAACAAGCTAGGTAATTGGATTGATTTGGGTCTTAAGCATAATTTAGATTTGCAGGCTATTGGTTTCCAAGAGAAGATGTCCCTTGCAAATTTACGTCAAGCACAAAGAGGGCATTTACCTTCATTCGCAATCACAGGTCAATTTGCCAGAAATTACATTTCTCATAATGCTTTGGCTAATCAATCTGCACTACAAGTAGGTGTTACGATGAATCTGCCAATTTATCAAGGTGGCCAAGTTTCATATAAAACTGATCAAGCTAATGCCGCCTATCAAGCTATACAAGCCCAACATAAATTAGTTCACCGTCAAGTCAAACAAGCAGTTCACCAAGCATTTTATGCTATTTCAGTCGGTCTAGCCCAGCTCAAGGCACTGCATACGGCCTCTCAAGCTAATGCTCAAGCATTAAAAAGCATGACTAATGCGTATCATCTGGGTATGAAAACCACAGCGGACTATCTCAAGCAGATACATGAACAATATGAATCGTTTAGCCAATATCGTCAGGCTCGATATGACTACCTGTTGGCCATATTACAATTAAAGCAATCAGTTGGCTTATTAAGTGAAAGCGATATTGATCAAGTCAGTCGGTTACTATCCCAAAAATTGAAGTGATTTTAAAGTTTCAGATTTAATGATTTGGCAACGTGTAGTTTATCAATTTCTAACATTGTAAAAGACATTCTATCTTACTTCATATTAGCCACAACTGATTGACCCGATATTTAATGTTAAAGTAACGTGTTACAAACTCAGATTTTAATCGGCTATATTTTTGCAAATTTGAATGAATGGATAAAATAAGTTAATTAGATTGAAGGGCAAAGAGTAATGCAAATTGAAAATTTTAATACCACTTGTTGGCAAACGTATGAATATTAATTCCACAGGTATTTTGACATAACCTACGCAGCTTAGATTTAGGCAACAATATTTTCAATTGGTATAAGTCACCCGATCAAACCGGTCTAGTACAAAGTTTCTTTTTTTGATAAATTTTTTAGCTACCCTTTGCCATAAGACTGTAGTACGGGAAAAAGAGCTTTTCAGATTTAACCGTTATTGATGATTTTTGGTTGACAATCGATCCCCCTCTATCTTGATAGAAGCTCGGTATTAGTCAGTATAAGCATACTTCGATTTTTATATAGGCTATTTTTTTAACAAAAAAGATAGGGGCACATTGTGCCCCCACTCCATCATTATTGGGTTGGCATCTGTGGTGTTGTAATATCAGCAGCGCTTTGATTCTTATCGCCACCAGCTGCATAATTTTCAATATTCTGCTTCAGTTGGGTTCTAAGGCCATCAAGTTTGGTTGCAACATTTTCAGTTTCTTTCAGTTGAGCAAGGGCACTCATGAACAATAGCTTTTGCTGCTGGAGGTAATCTCTAAACAACTGTACATTCATTTCCGCTTGAATCTTGGCTGATTCCCTCATGACGCTGATAGGCGGTGCTTGATCGATAAAAGTAGTAAAATCACAAAGTCCGCTATCACACTGATAATTTTTTTCATTCGTATTGAAACGCTGGGCAGAGACATCAGAAAGTTGTTGCATAAAGCTTGGCTGATTATCGGATGTCGCTTTTCGCTGATCAGAGAGTTCATTGAGTACACTCATTGCAGTGGCTCTTAAGTTATTATAGGCTGCAACTTGTTTTTCATAATTGTCTTGCTGTTTTTGGATTTGTGGTAAGAGAGATTTACGATAAGCCAATACTTTAGCTTGCAACTCATCTGATGCAAGATTACTTAGTTTATCGAGGCCACTTCCCCCTACAGCTTTATCCGATTCGACCGTAAGCGTAGCTACGAGGGGTTTATCTAACTGATAGTTTTGGGCAATATCAGTAAATAAACTATCCATCTGCTGACCATTATCAAATTGGTTAATTAGTTCAATTACATCTAAATTTTCAAATGACTGAGTTTCCAGCTTGCTACTTAGCTGATTTGCAAAATCCTGTTGATTACTATCTAGCTGGTTTTGAAGTAGTGTAATTGCTGTTGGAATCATTGTCTTCGCATTCGATGCATCCTCATCACTATTTCCCTGCGGTAAATTGTCTAGGCCCAACTGATAGTTTTGATTGATCTTTTGCATCAGCGCTAAAGCTGTATTTGCTGAGCACTTAATTTTCATGTTCTTTTGTAAGTCAGTTTGCAATGAATTTGTGGATACCGACTGTGAGCTACTGCCATCTTGGTTGTCGGTTTGACAAATTTTCAGTTGTGACAAATCATTTGTTTGTGCTTTGATAGCATTAGCTATCTTTTGTAGATTCTCATCACTGGCAACCTGTGAACAGTTTTCGCTAGAAGAAGGCTGTCTACTTAATAGTGTACGCTGTGTACACTGCGCTATACTATTAAGGTTATCTTGCTGGTTAGTAGTTGATGATGATCCAGTGATTGTTGGCAACATTAGGTCTTTTAGTAAGCTTGTATCTGTTTGTTTATTGAAAGAAGGATAGTTGCTGTTTTGTGTCGTTGTTGGGTTGTCTGGGTTCCAAAGCAATTTAGTTAATTGGTACCATTTACCGAACCAATCACCAACTTTAGGGTTGGCATTGTTTGTGTGTGTTGATGTAATTTTGTTTAAAATACTATTTAAAACATCAGTGTCATCCGCAACAGCTGACCCTTGTATTAAAATTGCAAGCGCTGAAATAAAGATTTTTTCATAGATTTTTCTGGATTTTCGTTTCATAAAGTCTCCTTAATTTCTTGTGAACATTTTATTCCAAAACTCTTGAAGTTGAGCGTTGGTATCATCTGGTTTGGATTTGGGTTGTGTAGGTGCACTTTTAGTGATTTGATCATTTTTTGGCTGATTTTTTTGAGTAGGCGTTGCTGGCTCATTAATTGGTTTGCTGACTTCCTCATGATAGGTTGGCTTTTTTTTAGATTTAGCAGCTGGTTTTTGTGATGGTTTGGCACTCGGCTTTGCATTGGCATCAGCTGGTTGAGCTTGAGAAGTTTTTTCTGGCCCTAAATAATTGTCAAGATTTAGAGCGTTCACTGTTGATACGCCAAATATCAGTATACAGGTGAAAATAGATTTAACCGACATTATCATTTACTCCATTTAACCATTTGTCTTTCAAAAGTCCTATCAATTGATTGCTAGCTTTACTATGCACTTAGACGTGCTGCAAGTTTCACACTAATTTATTTTCTCAAAAAAAACCAGTTTTTCGTCATCTTTTGACGTGATTGAGCGGTTTTTTTCTCATAAAATACTGGCAGTCTTTCATTTATAAAAATTAATTAGTTAGTTGTATGCCATAGTATAGCCATAATCTGATTGTTTAAAGTTGCTGGTATTTTTAAAACTGGATAAAAATAAGTGTACATGCAATCAGCAGTACCCAAATGAAAAGCTGTTTTAAGAAGCGTTTTACTGTGCGCCATGGAGATTTTTTGCTAGCCATGATCTTTTTCTTCAAGTGCTTGAATCAGTGTATCAAGCCGAGATGGTGCTAATACTCTGGCAGCTAAGCGAAAGCGCTCAAAGATTAAATTACGCTTTAAGAATAATTCAAATATTGCATCATTATTTCTATTTTTTTCAGCATGACCAATGATTTCAGAGGCGGCTCCTGGATAGGCTTTATCTAGAATTTGTAGAATATATAAAAACCTTGTTGCCTTAAGGTGCGTTATCACCTGAATGATTTTGTCTTTGTCTTTGAGGTTTACTTTTTCAAGATCGTTTAAATGATTTCCTAGCTGCTCTAAGGCATTTTCGACCTCATCATGATTATCTAATGTCCATTGTTCAGCTGATTCCATCAGGGATAATGCTTGGATCACAATGGAATCCTGGTAGGATTCCCAGTATTGACGGCAAGCAGATAAGCTTAAATCAGGCATCATATTTTAAAAGCCAAGTAGACTTAAGATCATAATGCGCGCTCACAATTTTATCAATGGCTTGTTGGGCCATCATTTTTGCTAAGTCGATTAAATTGAATTGTCAGTTGCGAATGCAAAATCATGAGGGGAAAGTCGCCTCTATCAAATACAAAACCAGCCGTCTTAGCAATGCTTTTAGTTACTGATATCGTTTTGTTTTTTCCTGGGTGGACACTTCACATTTGTACGGATTAGCAGTGTCTACCGTTAAGATTGCAAAGCAGCTGATGACAAAGGGCTGCCTGGATCTGCATTAGCGTTGCGGGTGTTGGCGATAGGACTGACTGAAACTTTTTTAGCTTGGCCTGGTTGCCTATCTTTTTGGTTAGCATCTGGTGCTGATGGTTGTTTGATCACTTTCAGTGAGTCGTTAATCACTTTTGCTTTTTCCTGAGTATCTTTTTGTTTTTTGGCTAATACTTCACGTTGCTCTATTGCTTTTGGGTCATCAGTGCTTAAGGTGATTTCATCTTCAACGATTTTGGTGAAAGCAGCAACTTGTTTGACAACTGTATCAATTGACATGGATCATCTCCAAGTTAATTAGGTAAGCAATAGCGATGAGAGACTCATATTGCGGGTATTGCTTTATTAGTGATTCCCCCATGGTTTTGTTGGTCATAAGTATATAGTCAACAATCTCTTGCTTAGAAACACATTGCTGAATTTGTGACTTTAGCTTTGTATCGATTGGTTGCTTGGTTACTTTTTCAAGTGTATGCCAAACTTTAGTTTCTTGGTCGTGGATAGTATCTTGACTATTTTGTAAGGTTTGACTGATTTGCTTCCATTGCTTTTTAGATTCAGAATCAATATCTTTGGTAGTCTGAGCAGCTTCTCTGAGAAAATCGGCGTATTGCTCACAGTTAGGACGGTTATCATGTGTGAGTAAAATTTTATTTTCGCTATTGATGGCCTGAATATAAGACATCATTAATTGGTTGGTGACTGATTGTTTAATGGGCAAAAGTTTACGGCTGTCAAAAACGTCATGCCATTGGTCTTGGTTGTAGAGACTTTTACCTTTGCGAAGATGATGCAAGGTTTTTTGAAGTGCATAGCCGTTTAGATAGTGGGTTGTTAAATTAGCTGAATCTTGCTTTCCATGTAGAATACTTGCTAACCAACTCATATCGTCAACTTTCTAAACCCTTTAGCAAATTATAGCAAAGATTACTTAACAATTCATTAAGCTTTAGTTGTTGGTGATGTTGGTATTTAGCGCTTAGGTCACCTAGAGGTGATTTTAATGATTGTATCAATTTAGGATGCGCTGACAAATTTGCTCAAGCTGCATTTGATGGTGGGGTAGTAGATCATTGAATATTGATTTAGCTTGGTTGATGATTTGTTGTGCTTGCAGGTGGCTTTTGTCAAGTGCTTGTGTTTTGGCAAGAATGTTTGTAACAGCCACAAAATCTTTTTCAGATCCACGTTTTAATGCTTGCTCTAGCGTTTTTTTATCGTCATTGTTAGCTTGCTGGTAGGCTAAGATCCAAGGAAGCGTTGCTTTGTGATCTCTTAAATCATCTCCGGCATTTTTGTCTGGCAATATTTGTGGTTGATAATCAAGCCAATCGTCAATGACCTGAAATGCCAAGCCTAATTGCTGGCCAAATTTTGCAAGTGTTTGATACTGATGTGCTTTAAATCTTGCTAAGTACGCACCAATGTGCGTTGATAGTTCAAAAAGTTTTGCTGTTTTGGCATGAATTAATGCAAAATATGTCTTTGTATCAATTAATTGATTTTGATAGGTGAGCTGTTTGATTTCTCCTTCCACAATTGTCGTGGTCGCATCCGCTAATAAGCGAATCACAAAAAGATCATTCAACTCAGAGATCTTTTTAAATGCCAGTGCATACAGATAGTCACCAGATAAAATGCTGGCAGTGTTTCCCCATTTTTCATGAGCAGTCATTTGATTTCGGCGCTTTTTGGAGCTATCGACCACGTCATCATGTAATAAGGTGGCTGCATGAATCAGCTCAACGATGACAGCTAGGTCTTTGGCATGAGTGCTTGGTTTAGGACCAAGATCGTTGATCCACATGAGCAAAGCACCTCTTAAATGTTTGCCACCACTACCTAAAAAATAGTCACATAAGTCTTGCAACATAGGGACATCAGTCAATTTTGAGATGTTCAGTAATTCAGAGCGAATGGTTTGGGAATAACCATCAAGTACAAAAGGGTCTATTTGACGAGCTGACATATCTGCAAGAAATTTTCAATCATCTTGGCAAAAAATATAAGATCATTCAAGTGAAAGCCACTTAAATCAATAGTGGTGACTATCTCATAGTTGTATAATCACAAAACTATTAAACATTTAAAGCGATGTCTATCACTATGATCAAAGAAATGTGTTTTGACTGCCATTGGTTCCTTCATTTTCTTGGATAGATTTTAAGCTATTTGAAGTAGCTGAAAAATAGATTGGTTTATTACTAAGCACTTCAAATATTTGTGAAGACTGAGGTAAGGTATGATTGGCATCCAATGCATCGCTATAATGAGTGGCTGAACTTATTGTTCCGATAACAAAAGCCAACGATATCCTGATGGCGCTCTGGATTCCTAGGTGCATTAGTAAAGTTAAACTCTAGTGTTTCCTCTAATATGCTTGAGTTTAAGCTGGCATTAAATGAAGTGAGTTGAGAGTAGTCGTATATGGCTTGATCTTGATTCGTTAAGCTAACGGTGACAGTTGGATTTTGGATTCGCATGTTACATCTCATGTAATCTGATATGCATTGTGTCAGGGAAGTCTTAAGGCTATATGAAGTTCTTATTAATACTTTGATGAGGGTGATGGTCTGAAAATTATTCTCACGTATGAGAGAGGTTGTTCAATTTTTTTGATGATTGACCAATCAACTGCTTTGCCTTTTATTGTCTTAGTGCATTTATATTGATGAAATTTTACATCATCTTTCATTTCCTATTAGAACAGATAATAAGAAAAAAATTTGTTACTTATATACTGAGATTAACCTATTCACCTCTCGAGACGATTTTTTTAGCCCCATTTTTTTATTTGTAATGATTTAAGCAGCTCTTAAGGATTTATATGTAATACCAATTGAAATAATAAATAACTAGCTGTAAAATAATCTGATTTTTAACAAGAGCAAGGTATGGCATCACCACGTAATTATGCTGATAAATTACAATCAGACGATTTTGATCAATTATTTCGGGAAGCAACTCACCCAAAAGAAAAATTAAGGTTTTTAGCCTTTGTACATCTAAAAGATGGACAAAGTGCACGAACAGTTGCTAATACAGTCCAAGTTGATCAAAGCTCTGTTCACCGGTGGCTCAGGAACTATGAAGCTAAAGGGGTTGATGGACTGAGAGAGCAACCAGGTAGAGGTAGAAAA
>Ga0233438_10003172_pt1 | contig 15387 bp, 12 predicted proteins | sample SI_123_September_FD_182720 | JGI IMG/M metagenome (GOLD analysis project Ga0233438, IMG submission 182720) | Seawater microbial communities from Saanich Inlet, British Columbia, Canada - SI_123_September2016_10_MG | ecosystem: Environmental > Aquatic > Marine > Inlet | place: Canada: British...
GAATATGCCTGGCTAGCTCGTCCATTGAATTTAAAGTCCTATCCTGTTTTTATTTTGCCCGTTTTACTTGAAGACATCGTCCAGCAGTTCGCGCGATCTTTTGAGTATCAGGCTGGGACCACCTCGACGCCAAACAGCACGAGCTCTCTCGATGAGTGTCGGCATGGTGATGGGACGATGCTCGGGACTATGATAAGGCGCCTGGAGAAATTGCAAAAGTGGTTTTGCATTGTTTTCCCAGAGGAAACGTTGAGAAAGCTCGCGGGAGCGGATGCCACTATCTGTGATGCCAGCTGCTCGTGCCGTCACCATTTCTTCTATGGCCTTCTCCCAGCCATCGATATCTTGGTAATCGAGAGCGCGGCCGGCGCCATTTTTTTCTATCAATTCCGCTAACTCATCCCCTCGAGTGGTCAAGATGGGCAGCCCGGCATAGAGATAATCCAGAATACGCGTGCGAAAAGAATAACTGGTCTCGGGCAAATCGAAATGCGCTGAAATAGCAATGTCGGCGTCAAGCAGGTAATTGAGCCGATCCTCGTAGGCCACCCAGCCGTCGAGAAAAAAAACATGTTTGTCGAGCAGACCCAAATCAGCAGACAGTCTACGCGCACGTGCCGTCATGTCCATCTCGGGTACTTTAGGATTGGGTGAACGTGTGCCCATAAAAACCAGGCGCAAGTGCGGTATGCGCGAGACCAGCCTGCCGACGGCATTGATTGGCGTCAAAGGATCAAACCAATCCCACACTCCACCACCCCAGAGTAATACCGGATCTGATGGCGCGATGCCCTGGATGTCTCTCAGACTCGGGCCCCCGGCCCTTTTTTGCGGTTGGTCCGCCGGGAGGCCATAAGGCACCAGATCGATCAGTTTGCGTAGTGATTTGTCAAAGCGATACATGCGCGGATCGATGCGGCCCAGTGCGCAAAAACGCCCGATCCAATAGTCTCTCTGGCGCTCGGAGGCACAGACTGCAAAATCTGCCGCCAGCATATGAGCCTCGAGCACTCGATGCATGAGACGATAGCTGGCATCGGCTTGTACCGGATCGTTCTCATATTGGACCAGCGTCGGAAACAAATAAGGATCGTACAAATCGACGATGATGTATTTGCCCATCTCTGCGAGAAAGGGATAGGGCTTGAGTACGTTGGCCTGGATAAAGAGTACGTCATATTGAGCCGCAAGCTTGCGCAGCGAACTCGCTCCCCCGCCTGCATGGATCTCAGCTTTGCCATGGGCATCGGGAGAGAGTGGTGGTGCATCTGGAGTGAGGGTTGGTGAAAAAATCGCGCAGTCGTATTGATCGGCAATGGTCTTGCCCAGCATGACGGCCCTGATCGCCGGTCCGGCCATCTTGGCCGAGATGGGTTCGAGCGTGATGATGAGTATCCTGGCTTTATGATCCACGCTTTATCTTTCGTGCACTTAATTACTGCCGCCGCCAAATTATATACAATGTTTTGCAGGGTTTAGGGATTGTTGCAAAAGCATGGCAGACGATAGCATCAAGGGGTCACAATCTATCCAATCGATTGGGCCGGGACAAAAAGGCCTGGTATCCATAGTCATACCCAATTGGAACGGCAAGCATTTTTTGAAGGCCTGCCTGGATAGTCTCATCAAGCAATCATATGCCGACATCGAGATACTGATAGTCGACAATGGCTCCAAGGATGGCTCAGTAGAGTATATCCAGTCCGAGTATCCGACTGTCAGATTGGCCTGTTTTCCGGTCAATACTGGGTTTGCGCCGGCTGTCAATCGTGGCATACGCGAGTCTCGCGGTGAGTTTATCGCTCTGATAAACAACGATACAGTGGTCGACGAGCACTGGGTCGAGCAATTGGTAAAAGGCATGGCGGAGCATCCCGATTGCGGGTCACTGGGATGCAAGATGTTGGCCTACGATGATCACACCTTGCTTGATGGTGTCGGGGATGGTTACAGGCGTGGTGGCTTGCCCGGCCGTATCGGCCATCGCGAGCGAGATTCGGGATTGTTTGACGAGGGCCGCTATATACTGGGCGCATGCGGTGGTGCCGCAATGTACAGGCGCAGTCTATTTAATGCAATCGGACTCTTTGACGATGAGTATTTTGCCTACCTCGAAGACGTGGACATCGGCCTGAGGGCTCAGAGTGCTGGTTATAAATGCTTTTACGTGCCGACTGCCGTCATCTATCATCTAGGCTGTGGTACTACAGGTAGTGGCTATAGTCCGCTCGTGGTCAAATTATCTGCGCAAAACAACTGGAATACAATCGTCAAAAACATACCGGCGCCTCTATTGATCAAGTTTTTGCCACACATCATTTTTTGGCAGGCATACTATCTAGCAGTCGTCACTGTGCGCGGTGGGCAGGTAATACCCTGGTTTAAAGGTACATTTAATGCGATCAGGCTTTTGCCTAATATGTTGGCCAAGCGTCGCGCGATCATGGCCATGCGTAAAGTGTCGCTGCAATATCTCGAAGATATCATCGTCCAATCTGAAAAAGATCTCGAAGATGCCAGGGCAAGATTGTTCAAGCAATCTCTGGAAGCCAAGAGCGCCTAGTTGCAATTGAGACCAGGTAATGTCTCATTTTTCATTCTGCTTCTGCTGGCATGCTCAGGCTCTGTGCCAGGTTGTCGAGGTCTTCGAGACTCTGAGCCAGGGCTGTGATGGCTGATTTGAGCGGCGAATAAGCCTTGTTAAATTTGCGAGCGGCGACAAAGTCCTGGCTCATTGCTAGCTCTTTTAGGGCCTGGGAGACTTTTTCGCGAGCTGCCTCAAAAGACTCATTGATTGCCAAGAGTCTATGGCTCGAGTCCTGGCTCTTGCAGTTTTCGCAGTATCCCAAGATGTCGAATCTGCTAGTTGTATGGTCAAATCCCTTGCGTTGGGCTACGGTCTTACCAAAGCCTCTGATCAACTCGTCAAAAAACTCGATCGTCAGACCACACCCCAGGCAGATCAAATGGTCGTGAGCTGGTCCCTCTTCGGCAGCCTCGTAACGTAAGCCGCGGTCTCCCGATACTGTGATTACGTCACCCTCGGCTTTTAGCCTGTTGAGGGTTCGGTAGATAGTGGAAAGTGAAACGCGTAGACCTTGTGCCTTAGCCTTTTCAAAAACTTCTGGAGCAGTCAGATGGTCCCCGCGCGGAATCGACCGGATGATATCGGCTATTGCGGCCTGGGTGCTCTGCTGTCTGTGATCGTCCATATAATCGGCTCTCTGCCATGATTTTACTTATGATACTAAACATGCACGGTTATTGAGAATAAGGCCCTTATTGAGAATCGGTGCCAAAAGCACGTAGCTTAGTTGCCGCTTGATGGCATGATTTAATACAGGTCAAAATGGCTATCAAGACCTGATTTTTGCAGGAGTAAATTGGTTGAATGGCTCACATATCTAGGATTTGATTTTCCCTGCTGTTTTTTTAATGGGGCAGATGAGCGTGGTGCTGCAAAGCGGTAAGTATTAAACGGTTTTAATGGTATTAGCTGTCAGCTTATGTAATACTGAGAAAGACGTAATTGAGAAAGATTCTCGCCAGAAAGCAAACTCCGCATTTCAGGCTATTGCGTTAATCTCCGAACCGGCCGGGAGCGACAGGCCCAGCCGGTTCATCTGGAGAGTCGAGCAAGATATTTATATGCCGCTGGCCACTGGATGTGCAGGTCAGCGGCTTTTGCTTTCTTGCCTTGCCAAAATAGCCTTGAGATAATATCCACATGAAAATATCCATTAGCAAAGACAGCTCAATACCTATAAGAGATCAGTTGATCGAGCAACTCGGTTTACAGATAGCTGCCGGGACGCTCAAGCCTCACCAAAAACTGCCATCCATCCGTGCACTGGCTGATAGGTTGGGAGTGCATTACAGCACCATCACTGCCGCCTACAACCACATGGCTGATGTGGGGCTATTGGAGGTGCGCCAGGGCTCAGGAGTGCGAGTGGCTGCCAGTGGTCCCCTCAAAGATGCAACCGAAGTTGACCTTACCCTCAAGCAGATGTGCGATTCTTTTCTTGCGCAAGCAGCCGAAAGAGGTTTTAGCTGCGAAGAAGTCCTCTTGCAGGCAGAAACTCTGCGGCAGCGCAAACCGGTCAAGCGTCTCTTATGCATCGATGCTAACAAAGACTTTCATCAAGTCATCAAAAATGAGTTGGCGCCGCACTTTTCGCTGCCTGTCGACTCGATCACGCCGCAAGAGTTTAAGGCAAATCCTGATCTACAAAAGGACAGTTTGCTCGTCACTTCGCTTTATCACCTTTATGCTTTTCAGGACCATGTGGTCGATCTCACCCGCCTGATCGCTTGTAATATCGAACCAGGCCGTAGCGATATGGAAGCAGTGGAAAATTTACAAAAAGGTGCGCTGATAGTTTTGGTTTCTGTGTCACCAACAATGATGCATATGGCTCAAAATCTCATCGCGGCCTTGCGCGGAGAAGAAGTCGCCGTGCGCTCCATCGAGCCGAGTGATACCACCGAAATCAAATATATCGTCCGGCATGCAGACCTGTTTATCACTGACAAGCAGGGGGCGGCAATTGTAAAAGATTGCGGAGGCGAAGGTAAAATGCGTACTTTCCAACTTTACAGTCAGAGCACTATAGATAAGATAAAAGAGCGTCTCGCAAAATGGGGATAAAGTGCTCGGTCTCATCTTTTTGCCTTACAAGATTTTTTTGGTTTTCACGGCTTTAGGCCTGATGGTGCTATCGCTGAGTCCATGGCTTGGCGAAAAATACCGTACTTTTGATGTCTTGAGCAATTTTGTTCCTTTCTGGCTTAGTGGATTGGTAGTAGTCCTGCCTTTTCTTATCGTATTCAAATTGCGTGTCACGGCCTTTTTGAGTGTCTTATGTCTTTTGTTTGTGGCCGGCAATTTTACAGGTTATATTTTTCCCGACCTTGCAGTAAAGGCAAAGCGCAGCGCTCTCCAGAGTGGTGGCAAAAATCCGACAAATACTCTCAAGCTGATGGCCGTCAATCTCTGGTCTAGTCACAATCGTGATCCAGAAAAGATATTTGGTTTGATAGAGAAGGAAAAGCCCGCAATCATAGAAGTATGTGAGATAGAAGACTCCTGGGAGAGGCGGCTCACCGAGAGACTGTCGAGCGAGTATCCGCATCGCAGCATATTTGCTAAAAAAGGCGGCATGGCTGTCTTTAGCAAATATCCTATCTTGCGCTCTCAGATCAAGTATGCACGCGATGGTTTTAGACCGCGTATGGTAGTCGACCTCAAAGTCGGTGGTGGGCCGTTAAGCATACTGGCTTGCCATCCCTACGTGCCGATTTCGTCGGTAGGTAGATTTAGCATCCGCAATGACGAGTTTAAAATTTATGCAGACGAAGTGCAGGACAGACGCGCCCGCACAATACTCGTGGGCGATCTCAACTGCACAGCCTGGTCTCATTACTTTCAAAAAATGCTCAGAGAGGCCAAGCTTACTGATACCGCTTGCGGTGCAAGACTCAAGCCCACCTGGCCACAAATACCCAATCCTTTGCTCAATATCAAGCCGATGATCACCATCGACCACTGCCTGATCACCAAGGACATCAAATTGGTGGAGCGCAAGACTCTGCCTGATTGTGGCTCCGATCATAGGCCGATCTGCGTAGAACTCGCTATCTAGCTAGACCGTAAGGTGACACCCAAGCCTGGCAGATCGCTTAGCATGAGATAGCCGTCTTTGTATTGTGCCCCCTGGTATGGATCATCCTTGAGCAGGAGAGCACCATCCAGGTCGAGGTAATCGCAGAGACTCTGCAATTGGCAGGAGGCAGTCACACCGATGGATGACTCGATCATCATGCCAAACATGACGCCCAGGCCATGAGCGCGTGCTACGCCGATGAGACGCATGGCCTCGAGTATGCCACCAGTCTTTGCCAATTTGACTACCACGCCATCGATACCCGGTGCCATTTTTGCTACGTCCGAGCTCACACAGATGCTCTCGTCTGCATAGATAGGGATGGGCGAATTTTCTTTGACAAACCTGAAGTCGCTCACCGAGGTGTTTTTAGGTAGAGGCTGCTCGATCAACTCGACCTTGTAATCCTGGAGGAAACCTGCCATATGGCAAGCACGTTTGACATTCCACCCACCATTGGCATCCACTCTGATGGGCAGATCACCAGCATTTGATCTCACTTTATCTATGATTTTTTCATCATATGTGGTGCCCAGTTTGACCTTGAGCATCTTATAGCCTTCGCCTACAGCCTCTCTGGTCTTTCTTTCTATCATGTACAAATCATCGATACCGATCGTGTAATCGGTCATTGGTTGCGGGTGGCCGGAAAGGCCAAGCATTTTGTAGACAGGCACTCCGAGTACTTTGCCGGCGAGATCGTGCATAGCCATTTCGATGGCGGCCTTTGCGGACTGATTGCCAGCGATGAGCTTATCCATGCGTTTTGTCACCATTTGCACCGCAAATGGATCGTCACCAAGGATCTCGCTTTGATTGGCCTTGATCATCGAAAGGACGGCATTGACGGTCTCCAGGCTTTCGGAGTGATAAGAAGCAGGGGAGGCTTCTCCCAAACCGATCAGATCGCCATATCGCAATTTGACCAGGACATTGTCGGTAGTGGCTGAAGTCCCGTATGAAATGCCAAAGGGATGACGCAGCGTCATGGTCAGACGTTCAAAAGTCAGGTCGATCTGGCTGGTCTTGGTCTTGAGATTCAATTTGTGTGCTCCTTTTGTTTAGGCTTTTGCCAGTGTGCCATGCAATATTGGCAAAATCTGGTCAAGCAATAATTGTCTGCCGGTTTGCGATCTGACCGTATCGGCCGCAGGCAGTCCTGTCTCGCCTGGATGCGGGCGATGGCATCGGCGGCCGCCATATCGTCCAGGTCGCGAGTGTTGACAGCAATGCCCAGTACGCGCGCCGGTCGCTGATAGGCAGCCATCTGCTCGTAGCTCTCGATGAGTCGGGGCAGGGGGGAAAGGTCGAAGTCGGTGCCTTTGATCTTGGTCTGCGAGGCTCTGAGGCATAAGATCATGCCGTGCGGACAGCTGCCATGCAATAGCGCCATCGTTACTCCGCTGAAGCCTGGGTGGGCGAGGGAGCCCTGACCTTCGACAAAGATAAGGTCGGCTTCCTTTGCCTTATCGATCACCATCATTTCGGTCGCTCCAGCCATAAAATCGCCAATCACACGATCGATCGATATACCCTGCCCGCCATCGATCATGATCCCCGTCTGGCCTGTCGCGACAAATGCCGACCTGATGCCCTGGTTCAGGGCCAGGCGGTGCAATTCTAGCGAGGCTGTCATCTTGCCTACCGAGCAGTCATTACCGACCGTCAGGATCACCGCCTTGCTCTGCGGCAGGCCCATGACCCTGCGTGAGGCCACGGGCAGCGATTTTGGGGTGGACCGCACGTCGAGGAGCTCTACTCCATGCTTTTGGGCAAGTGCAGCAATCTCGGCATTTTCTCCCAAAAAATCATGCAGACCGTTGATGATATGCCATCCGCTCTTGATGGCCTCGCGGATATCGTCTAGCCAGGACTGCGGCAGACTGCCTCCCGCCCAGGCCGTGCCAAGCAAGAGTGCCTGAGGGCTGGGGCTGAGCAATCTTGCCTCGGCGATAGATCCAACGATGGGCGCTGGACAGTCGATTTTGACGATATCGGCTATTGAGCGGCCTTTTTGGGAGGGGTCGATTACGCAGGCGATTGGATTGGAACCGTATCGGATTACTCCTTCGGCTGTCTTGGAGGTCTTGCCAAACTCATGTGGAGCGTAGACTGCCAATCTGGCCTTGGCCAAAATATTGCTCTTTGAGGTGTCTGTCATTGCTAATGGACCGTCTTTGTAAACCAGATTATTTTAAACTTTAAACAATCGTGGCGGTGGACGTTTTGTAGACGACAAATTGTTTAAAATCTTGGATAGATGAGCAAGTAATGATAGTTGCTCGTAGTTATTTCTCTTGGGAACTTTGAGACTCTATGGAAGAAAATCAAAATCCGACGTCGGCAGGGGCGCAGGATGACGCTAATTTGGGTGGAGGAGACGATCGCAGCTCGCGAGCCAAGGCTTTTTATCGCGCTATGTTTGCTGGCGGCGAACCAGACCCCAATGCCTTTGGTATGGACATAGCCCAACAAAAGCCTAGCGAGCCAGATAGTCACAGCCAGGCAGCCATTGCTCATCTGGAGACCAGTCTCAAGGAGATGGAGCAAAAATTTAATGACGCCGACAATAGCTATAAGAGGTTGGCGGCTGACTTCGAAAACTACCGCAAACGGATGGATCGTGAGCGCGAGGAGTTTCAGGCGCTCGGGATGTCCAAGGCCCTTGAGGCGATCTTGCCTGCTCTGGATGACTTTGATATGGCTCAGAGCAAATTGACCGAGGCCACCGAGTCCAAAGTGATGTTCGACTCGATCAAGATGATTTATTCGCGTTTTATGCGTTGTCTCGAGGGCATCGGTATCAAGCAGCTCGAGGTCAAGCCAGGCGATGTGTTTGATCCCAACTTTCACTACGGCGTTGCCAGCGTCCCCAGCAGAGAGTATGCCGAGGGTACCGTAGCCGGGCTTTTGAGACCTGGATATATTTTACGTGAACGTGTCTTGCGCCCGTCTCTGGTCAATGTGGCCACTACTCCCGATGAAGATTGGGTCGAGCCAAACGCTGAAGTAATAGAGGACGAGTCTGCATCCCAGGCTGACTCTGGCGCTCATACTCATGTTGTCGATCATGGCGGTTCGGATCCTGGCGCCGAGACTAGTGATTCGCTTGATTCTATCTCTATGGACCGGGCTACCCAGGATCTGCCTCTCGAAGAGATAAAGGCTGCCTTGCATGCAGAGGTAGAGGCCGCTAGCGAAGAACAAGAAAAACAAAAGAGATACGAGCTTTCTGATGCTGATGTAGAGAGCTGAGTCGAGACGATCTAGAGGCCAATGAGCGAAGATAAGATAATTGGCATCGACCTTGGTACCACTTTTTCGTGCGTGGCTATCATGGAAGGTGGTAAGCCGGTCATCATCGAAAACTCCGAGGGGGCGCGCACCACACCATCGGTGGTGGCGTTTGGCAAAAACGGCGACCGGCTAGTCGGGCAGCTCGCTAAGCGGCAGGCCGTAACCAATCCTGCTCGGACCGTGCAATCGATTAAGCGTGAAATGGGGACCAATCATCGAGTCACCGCCGATGGTGTGGGTCACAGTCCAGAGCAGATCTCGGCTATGATCCTGCAAAAGCTAAAAAGCGATGCTGAGGCTTATCTCGGCCAAAAAATCTCCCGCGCCGTCATCACCGTGCCGGCGTATTTTAACGACGCTCAGCGCCAGGCGACTCGTGATGCCGGACAGATAGCCGGTCTCGAAGTAATGCGCATCATCAACGAGCCCACTGCTAGCGCGTTGGCCTATGGACTCAATCGCGTCGAAAAGAGCGCTAATGTGCTGGTATTTGATCTAGGCGGAGGCACTTTTGATGTGTCCATCCTGGAGATTACCGATGGAGTCTTTGAAGTAAAGGCTACAAGCGGTAATAACCGACTGGGCGGCGATGATTTTGACCAGGCCATCATTGCCTATTTGTTGGAAATTTTTAAATCCGAATCCGGTCTCGATATTTCCAATGATCTGATGGCCGTACAGAGACTAAAAGAGGCTGCTGAAAAGGCTAAGATCGAGCTTTCTTCGGCTATGACCTCTGAGATCCACCTGCCATTTCTTACAGCCGATCAGACTGGTCCTAAGCATCTGGAGACGACGATCACCAGGGCCAAGTTTAATGAGATCACAGCCAATCTTGTCGAGTCGACCATCGGTCCATTGCAGCAAGCGCTCGAAGATGCTCAGTTTGCACCGGGAGATATTCAAAACATCATTTTGGTAGGTGGCTCTACGCGCATACCGGCAGTGCAAGAGACGATCCGTAGATTTTTCCAAAAAGAACCCACCAAGTCGGTCAATCCTGATGAGGCTGTGGCCATGGGGGCTGCCATCCAGGGTTCCATCCTGGCAGGGGATCTGCAAGATATCCTCTTGCTCGATGTCATTCCTTTATCTCTCGGTATCGAGACTGCAGGCGGTCTTTTTACCAAGGTCATCGAACGTAACACTACTATCCCTACCAGTCGCACCATGCCTTTTACCACGACCGAGGACGGGCAGACCTCAGTTGAAGTGCATGCCCTGCAGGGCGAGCGAGACATCGCTGCAGCCAATAAGAGCCTGGCCAAATTTCATCTGGCAGGCATACCGGCAGCGCCTCGAGGAGTACCAAAGATCGAGATCACTTTTGATATAGATGCGGATGGCATAGTCCATTGCAGTGCCCGGGATCTAGGGTCTGGCATCAAGCAGTCGGTGACCATCCAGCGCTCGACCGGCCTCAGCCCGCAAGAGGTCGAGGATCTGCAAAAAGAAGCCAGCGTTCATGCTGAGCAGGACCGCCAGATCAAGGACAGAATCACCGCACGCGTGCATGCAGAATCTTTGTGCGCTGACGCCGAGCGTACCGTTGCCAAATACGGCGATCGTGTGGACAAGGTGCATGTCGACAAGGTCCTCCGTGCCGTCGAAGCGGTAAGAGAAGCTTTGGCCGATGAGAACAGCCCAGAACTAAAGGCATTGTCGGCAGGGCTCGATGTGTCGCTTCTGGATCTGGGGCGGGCCATTCACTCTGGATCAGGCAACCGGGCCCGTCACAATACTTCAGAACAAGCACAACAATCAATAGAACCGGATCTCGAAGTCCTCGAGAACATTGAAAATAATTAGATATGCCAAACAAATGGCAAAGATCGGCTTAAGTAGGGGGCTTTTCCTTTAAAATCTAAAATAGCAATTTTAGAGGACTCGCCTTGGAAACTATGGCAAAACGCGACTATTACGAGATTTTAGGCGTCTCCAAGACTGCCAGTGCAGACGAGATCAAAAAGAGCTTTCGTAATCGGGCTCGGCAATTGCACCCGGATAACAAAGATTCGGGTGACGAGGTAGCCTTCAAGGAGCTCGCAGAAGCCTACGAAGTGCTTTCAGATGCCCAAAAGAAGAGCGCTTATGATCGCTATGGGCACGAGGGCGTCAAGGGATCGACTCGTGATTTCGACAATGTCGATTTTTCGTCCTTTCAGGGATTTGGTTTCGAAGACATCATCGACGCTCTATTTAATGGTGGCGGCCGTGGCTTTGGTGGTCAGGCCGGTCGTAACGGACCGAGGCAGGGGGCTCACCTGCGCTATGACCTGGATCTGGAGTTTCTCGATGCCGTCTTTGGCGTCGAAAAGAAAATCACGGTAAAACGTCTCGAAGACTGCACCAGCTGCGAAGGCACCGGGGCTTCTCCCGGCAGCGAGCTCAAGACTTGTGCTACCTGTCAGGGGCAGGGCCAGGTCAAGCAAATGGTCAATATGTTGTTTATGCAAAGCTATCAGGTCATTGCCTGTCCTGATTGCCAGGGCTCGGGCAAAAAGATCGAAAAGCCCTGCAAAGACTGCAAGGGTGTCGGTCAGACACGTAAACCGCGTGAATTTGATCTCAAAGTACCTGCCGGCGTCGAAGACGGCACTCGATTGCGCTTGACTCAGGGCGGCGATAAGGGTGTCAAGGGTGGCCCTTACGGCGATCTATATGTAGTCATTCACGTAAAAGAGCATGAGAGATTTATCCGCGAAGGACGCACTATCCATTTGCGTCAACCGATATCTTTTTCGATGGCAGCGCTGGGCGGAGAGCTGATGGTGCCTACTGTCGAGGGCTCCAAAATCCTCACCGTGCCTGGTGGCACTCAAACCGGCGCTCAATTGACCATGCGCGATCTGGGTGTGCCTTCTCTGGACAATCCTGCTAGAAGGGGCGATCAGATAGTGCATCTGGTGGTGGAGACACCCACCAAGCTCTCCAAAGAAGAAAGGAAATTGCTCGAGCAGTTGGCAGAGCTACGTAAGGAAAAATTGACTGTAGGTAAGGGTGCAGAGGCTCAAGAAACTGTGTCAGCCGGGGCTAGCCAGTCCAAAAAAGGCAAGCACAAACAAAACGCCAACAATGCGCAGGCCGAAGCGGAGCCGGAGTCTATCCTGGACAAGATAGTGGATGTTTTTAGACCAAAAAATGGCGAAGAAAAAGAAGATTGAGCAAGCCATCGTGATCTTTTTACAAGCATTGTTTGTGGCTCTGCTGTGTCTGATCTCGTGCCAGTCTGCGGCCTATGCCACCAAGCATAGTGCCGAGACTCAGACTTTTGTCAAAACGCAGTTTGCAGGAGCCCAACTGCGTATCGACGGTGTCATGACTCTACCGGATGGCTCGATGTACCTGCCTTTGTTTGTCGAAGGCAATGTGCCCTCCACAGGCAAGCCTGTCGGGATCATAGACCGGTATCCTCGCGGCGTGGCCGACAAGGATGTGGTGACTTTTGTCCTTGATAATGGGTTGATCTTTGTCAAAGTAGTGCCGGCCAGTGAGGCAGGTGTCACAAAGACCTTGCCGGATGTGGACAAGATGCCACCTAATCTTAATGCTCTGATGCTCAAGTCAAGATTGCCTCAGGATTTTATCGTGCCTGACGGCTTTGCGGTCTCTGCAAATTGGAAGCCAGTTTTGGGCGATCTGGCTATTCCCATATCTAATAGCATATCTGTGCCTGCGCCCGCTGCTTCTACTTCTGGTTCTGGTTTGCCAGCAATGCCTGCTCAAACTATTAAAAAGGTCGTAGAACCCCCGCATAAGGCCATAGCCAATCCTAACGGCGCGATTTTTGTCTCTTCGCCTGCATCGGGTTATCTTTGTCTTGTCGATCCTGTCACCTATAAAAAACTCGGAGAGATGCCAGTTGGTGGTACTCCGGTTTGTCTGGCAAATTACAGGGACAGCTTGCTGGTACTCGATCAGAGCAAGGCGCGCATACTCATGCTCGATCCGGCTACTCAAAACAAGACTGGGGTTGGCCAGATCGATCTTGTGGCAAGGTCTGCACCAAAATCCATGGCTCTGGTCAATGACAAATTACTCTATGTATCCGAATCAGCCATTGCTGCCGTTTGCGTGGTCGATCTGGAGCAGGGTAGGATACTGCAGCATACCAGGACAGTTGCCGGACCGGCTCGCCTTGCTGCTACGCCTAATGGCAATACTGTTTTGGTCCTCTCCCCGGCAGCGGGGCAGGTTTCTTTCATTTCCACTCTCAGTCACAAATATCTAGCCTCGATCAATGTCGGGGATAATCCTTCTTTCTGCACCATATCTGGTGATAGTCGCATTGCTTATGTCAGCTGCAAGAGCGCTAACATGATCGCCGTCGTCGATATTGCCAAAAGAGCACTTATCGCCAGGATCAAGACAGGCAACGCACCTACCGGCATGGTCCTGTCTCCCGATCAAACTAAGCTGTATGTGGCCCTAGCCAAAGACAATGCCATCAGTATCATCGATGTCGCTACTAGAGCCGTGGTAGGAGAGATCAAATTGCCTATGGATGTAGATTTTCCTGGTGGCATAGCGCTCGATGCTTCTGGTGAGCGGATGGTGGTAACTTCGGCTGCTACACCTAACATAGGCATCATCGATCTAGCTAAGGGGGAGGTCGTAGCTCAACCTGAGATCGGTCGCAGCTCTGACGACGCGCGTTTTGTCATCCCTAATCATTGAGCCTTGGGAGATAGAGTCCAGGTACTGCTCGAATTGATGTTGGGATTGTAGTTTACGTCATTGCTAGGCAGATAATTGCCCTGTTCGTCACTCCAGACATTTGTGTGGTAACCGTCGATCTTTTTGCCATCCGCAAGGGTTTCGCGTCCCATCATCATGTCGCCAAAGGCTTCGCTCTGACTCATTTTGCCACTATCGGCAGTGCCATACCTTGCCTGTAGTCTCATCTGGTCTGAGGCATATTCTTGATCTCTGCGGGCGGCCTGGTTAGCATAAAATTGGGCGTTATTGGCAGAAATCTGACGTGAAAGCATCGTGGCATTGCGGATTGATTGAGCGGTGGCTTCTAGGCGAAAGCCGTGCTTTTGGTTGGCCAGGGCCTGGACCTGCTGTCTGATCGCCTGCCATTGTGGATTGGGACGAAAAGAACGAACCATGGCAAAGAAGGCATCTCGATTGGGGTCAAGCTGCCCTTGCGGCGCCCTGAATGAGAACAATCTGCTGAAGCCCCAGTTGTATTGAGTGCAGTTGCCGACATAAGAAGAGTGGCTGGTATTGGGCGGACAGGTCTCAAGGATGCCGTAGATTTCTTCGTCGACAGCTTGACCGTTTATCTGGTAGGAGATACGTGCGCAGACCGCATCAGTGGCATTTGTGCTCGAAGTCGGATAATTGATAAGCGATGGCAATTGCGGCACTTGGATAAGGCCAACGGGTTGATAGGCCACTTTCCCACGCAACTTGGGCACGATATATTTTGCCATGGCTTCGCTGGCAGAACAGGGTGCAAGCCAAAATGCGCCATTCATGGCTTCCATCGGTGCATGCGCCAGGCTCGGTTGCAAAAACACAAATTGTTCGATAGGAAAAAATTCGAGGGCGGCAGTGCCATCGGGACTGGTTGCAGCAGAATGCAGCATGAGAGGTTGGGTGTAGTTATTTGTATTCCAGACAAGCTTGCTCTGGGCCTGCCACCCCTCAGGATAGTTGTAGACACCTGCTACGGTGTTAAATGTCTGGTCCATTATTTGGTGCGTGTTGGCCAGAGGAGAGACTTGTCTACTTGGTTGGCTGCTAGACTGGGCATTGGTTTTAGAGCAGCCAGTGAGGCAGAGCAGGATATTGCAAGAGATTGCAATGGTGCATAGAGTTTGTTTGTTCATGGTATGAAGATTTTACTAGATTTAGATCTCCGTGAAAGAGAAAGATTAAGAGCTTGAGCCTGATATCCAGACTTCTATTAATACTGGCGGTCTATCTGGCCTTTTTGCCTTCCATTATCGTCTACGTCCAGCCTCGCTTGATGGAGGGGGGCGATTATCTGATGACCTTTTATCCTGCCGGCAAATTGTGCTTAATGGGGCGTATTGCCGACATCTATACTCCCGATGGCATGAGCACGTTTATCGGGGCGCCGTTCGACAAATTTATCCATGCACTTTTTCCCTCCATACCCACAGAGTGCGTGGCAATCTATATGTACAGTCCACTGATCGCCTTGTTTTTTGCGCCATTTGCACTCTTGCCCCATGTGCAATCTGTCATCGTCTATCAATTGCTAAATATAGCCGCAGTGCTGTGGTGCGCATGGGTATATCGCAGTCCAGAGCAAAAGACCTTCTGGTCGAGGCTTTTTCTGGCTTTTCTCTTTACTCCTGTCTTTCACACCCTGCTCATCGGGCAATTGGGTCTTTTGTTTGGTTTAGTGCCTCTGGCTTTGGCCTGCAGATTGTTGTGGGAAAAGATA
>Ga0233438_10003174_pt1 | contig 15379 bp, 14 predicted proteins | sample SI_123_September_FD_182720 | JGI IMG/M metagenome (GOLD analysis project Ga0233438, IMG submission 182720) | Seawater microbial communities from Saanich Inlet, British Columbia, Canada - SI_123_September2016_10_MG | ecosystem: Environmental > Aquatic > Marine > Inlet | place: Canada: British...
TCAGACTGACCTTACTTTTGTCGATCTGGTTAATCCAGATGTAGATGTGCTTTTTCTTTGTTTAGGTCACGGTTTATCGGGAACTTTTTTACATGAAAATCCGATGAACGATAACACAAAAATTATCGATTTAAGCAATGAGTTTCGTTTGCATAAAGACCATCATTTTTTAGGAAAATCTTACGTATATGGCCTTCCTGAATTCCAAAAACAGCTCATTCAATCTGCACAAGCCGTTGCCAATCCAGGTTGTTTTGCAACCGCAATTCAGTTGGGATTATTACCATTAGCAAAAAATGGATTGCTTTCGGACGATCTTCAAGTGCATGCAATTACCGGTAGCACCGGTGCTGGTGTGAAACCATCTGCGACATCTCACTTTAGTTGGAGAAACAACAACGTATCATGGTATAAACCGTTTACGCATCAACATTTGGGTGAAATTGGCGAAACCTTGTCTTCTGTGCAAAGTTCGATACCGGACATTAATTTTTTACCGATTAGAGGGAACTTTACACGAGGAATTTTCGCAAGTATTTACACAAAATTTGATGGTGATATTGTATCTGCTCAAAAACTTTTTCAGTCTTTTTATGCAGATAGCCCATTTACACATATTAGTGAATCTCCATTGGATTTGAAAATGGTTGTCAACACAAACAACTGTTTAATTCACTTACATAAACACAAAGATCTTTTACTCATCACCAGTTGTTTGGACAACCTTTTGAAAGGAGCTTCAGGGCAAGCAGTAGAAAACATGAATTTGATGTTTTCTTGGCCACAAACCACTGGATTACAACTCAAAGCCAACGTACATTAAGAAATATAAATTATGAAAATCGCAATCATCGGAGCCGGAAACCTAGGTCTTAGCATCGCTAAAGGTCTTATAACCAATAACATTATAACTCAACTGTATTTGACAAAACGAAACACCGAATCAATTGCTGATTGGAGTGAGTATAAAAACACACACATAACAACAGACAACGAGGAAGCAATTTCCTCATCTGACATCATCGTTCTTGCGGTTCAGCCTTCACAATTGGATAATGTTCTCGAGTCAGCCTCGCATTTACTCAACGAAAAACATGTGATTATTTCAACGGTTACAGGGTATTCAATTTCAAAAATGGAAGCTATTGTAGGGACGGATAAAAACATCATTCGCAGTATGCCGAATACTGCAATATCAGTTGGAAAATCAATGACTTGTATTTGCGCGAACAAGCAAGGTAAAACACGACTGTCCTTGGCCGAAGCCATTTTCAATGCCTTAGGCACTAGTATTGTCATTGAAGAAAAACACATGCGTGCTGCAACAGTGATTTGTGCATCTGGAATTGCCTTTTGGATGCGTTTGATTCGCGCCACAACTCAAGGGGGAGTTCAGCTTGGCTTTGATGCCGACGAGGCCATGAAAATGTCCATGTATACAGCATTAGGTGCTGCATCGCTTTTGATCGAAACAGACTCTCACCCAGAACAAGAAATTGATAAAGTAACTACGCCACAGGGTTGCACGATCGAGGGGTTGAATGAAATGGAACATCAAGGGTTGAGCTCTTCTTTAATCAGAGGAATCGTGGCTTCTTTTAATAAAATTAATGCTATAAGCAAAGGATAATCATGCCTCTATTTGACGTATATCCACTGTATGATGTAGAACCGACCAAAGCACGTGGGGTTTACGTCTATGACAAAAACGGAAAGAAATACCTTGACCTTTATGGGGGTCATGCTGTCATTTCTATAGGACACGGTCATCGAACCTATAAACGTGCACTTCGAAAACAACTCAATCGTATTGGTTTTTATTCGAATGCGGTGCAAAATCCACTGCAAGAAAAACTTTCATCCGAGATCAATAGGCAATCTGGTTCTAAGGATTATGAACTTTTTATGTGCAGTTCTGGAGCAGAAGCAAATGAAAACGCATTAAAGCTCGCCTCTTTCCATACAGGAAAATCGAGAGTGATCGCTTTTGATAACGCTTTTCATGGTCGTACGAGTGCTGCAGTTGCTGCAACAGATAACAAAATGATACAAGCACCCCTCAACGATCAACATAAAGTTGACTTTATTCCCTTTAATGATGTTGAAGCACTTGACAAAGAGCTCAGCAAAGGAGATGTCTGTGCTGTTATTTTTGAAGCGATTCAAGGTGTTGGCGGCTTAGACGAGCCAACCAATGCATTTGTTACGGCTATGGAGCAAATGTGCAAAAAACATAACACTTGCTTAATAGCTGACGAGGTGCAATCTGGCTTTGGCAGAAGTGGTGATTTTTTCGCCTTTCAAAACTATTCAATAACTCCACACATTATCACCATGGCGAAAGGGATGGGAAATGGATTTCCTGTTGGCGGAATACTTGTCAACCCTGTTATTGAATCATCTTACGGAATGTTAGGAACCACTTTTGGCGGAAACCATCTGGCTTGTCGTGCTGCACTTGCCGTTCTTGAGGTTTTAGAGAAAGAAAACCTGTATGAAAACGCCAAAAAATTGGGTGCTTATTTTACTGAAAAAGCGAAGGAACTTCCATTTGTCACCAAGAGTAAAGGTCGTGGTCTGATGCTGGGGTTAGAATTTGAAAATGAAGTCGGTCCATTACGAAAAGAATTGATTTTTTCACATCAAATATTTACTGGTGGCAGTAGCAACAAGAAACTCATTCGGATACTTCCACCTTTAAATGTACAGAAAAAGCACTTCGACAATCTATTTAATGCTTTATTAGAATGCCACAAATGAAAAATTTTATCACATTAGCTGACTTGCATGATGTAGCCAAAATAATTGACCTTGCAAAATCATGCAAAAATGATCCATTTGCATTTGAAAAACTAGGTCATCGAAAAACATTGGGATTGTTGTTTTTTAATCCGAGTTTACGCACACGTCTCAGCACACAGAAAGCTGCTAAACAATTAGGTTTGGATGTTATGGTTATGAACTTTAGCAATGAAGCTTGGGCGATCGAATATAAAAATAAAACGGTGATGAGTGGCTTGCGTTCTGAACATGTCAAGGAAGCTGCGCAAGTGGTTTCCCAATATTGCGATTTTGTTGCCATACGCGCCTTCGCAACACTTACCGATAAGGTTCGCGATGAAGAAGAGCAAGTTCTACGAGAGTTTGCAGAATATGCATCCGTTCCAATTGTCAACATGGAAAGTGCTACTGCGCACCCTTTACAGGCTTTGGCTGATGGACTTACCATTCAAGAGCAGGTACAAGTGAAGAAACCAAAAATCGTACTTAGTTGGGCGCCGCACCCCAAGGCACTCCCCCATGCTGTTGCCAATTCTTTTATTCGATTAATGGACCACACCGAAGCCGATTTTGTGATTACGCACCCAGAAGGTTATGATTTAAACCCTGAAATCGTAGGTAACAACAAAGTGAGCTATAACCAAGAGGAAGCTTTACATGGTGCAGATGTTGTCTACGTAAAAAACTGGTGTTCTTACACAAACTACGGTGCGATCTTACGTACTGATGATCAGTGGATGATGACCCCTGAAAAGATGAAACGCACCAACAATGCTTTTTTTATGCACTGTTTACCAATACGACGTAATGTTGTCGCTGCTGATGGTGTTTTAGATGACGATAAGTCATTGGTAATCGAGCAAGCAAACAACAGAACCTACGCTACGCAAGCAGTGTTGCATCAATTGTTGAGTCATGGATAAGCTACACGTAGTAAAATTTGGTGGTGGATTACTTACAGATGATAAATCTCTTACTACTGCCTTGTCTTCATTCCACAAACTAGAAGGCCTTAAACTCCTTGTTCATGGAGGCGGTAGTCAAGCAACAGAGCTTTGCGAAAGATTGGGCGTTCCAACAAAAATGCATGATGGTAGAAGGATCACAGATGACGACGCTCTAGACGCGGCCATTATGGTCTATGCAGGCCTTACCAATAAACGTATTGTTGCTAAACTTCAAGCAATGGGAAGTAATGCTATTGGCCTATCGGGTGCTGATGCAAATTTGATACGCGCAGAAAAAAGAATCGTAAAAGACATAGACTATGGTTGGGCTGGAGATATTGAAGAGATAAACACTTCAAAGCTCACAAGTCTATTGGCTATGGATTTGTCACTTGTGTTTTGTGCAATTACGCATGACAAAAAAGGACAATTACTCAACACCAATGCTGATACTATAGCAGCAAGTCTTGCCGTAGCGCTGGCAAATGATTTTGATGTCAACCTCCATTATTGTTTTGGTCATAACGGAGTTTTGTCTGATTTGTCTGATCAAAACAGTGTGATAAACAGGATTCGCTCAACAGAAGTTGAAACACTTCACAAAGAAGGAATCATTGCAGATGGAATGCTTCCCAAATTACACAATTGTTTTGTAGCTTTAGGTCAAGGTGTTACATTGGTAACGATTGGAAAGCCCGAAACAGTTCACGATGAACATGCATTAAAAACAAAATTGACACGATGAGTACGGACCATCTTTCCGAGGATGTAATTGCGCTACTGATGCAATTGATAGAAATTCCTTCTTTTTCAGGAGAAGAATCGGCTACAGCAGATTCTATTCAAAATTGGTTAGACAACAAAGGAGTTGACACAAAACGTATTCAAAACAATGTGTATGCGTTTAACAAACATTTTGATCCAGCGAAACCCAACTTGCTTCTCAATTCACATCACGACACTGTGCGTCCAAATAAAGCCTATACACGAGACCCCCACAAAGCAGAGGTTATTGATGGTATGCTTTTTGGGTTGGGCAGTAATGATGCAGGTGGCGCCCTGGTTTCTTTACTGGGACTGTTTACGCATTTCTACGCAATGGAATCACTTTCCTATAACCTGATTATCGCTGCCACTGCTGAAGAAGAAAGCTCAGGTCCAAATGGTTTAAATAGTCTGTTAAAAGACTTACCAGAGATTGATGTGGCTATTGTCGGTGAACCAACGCAAATGCAATTGGCCATTGCCGAAAAAGGACTCGTTGTTTTTGATGCTGTTGTAAAAGGAACTGCTGGACATGCAGCGCACCCAAATAATGACAACCCGATAATGAAAAGTGTTGATGTAATAAACTGGTTTGAGCAGCTCAAATTTGATCGTATATCTGATGTTTTGGGACCAGTCAAACTCACCATCACACAAATCGAAGCTGGAAGTCAGCACAATGTGGTTCCCTCTCAAGTCAACATGGTTCTTGACGTACGAGTAAATGAGAGTTACAGCAACCAAGAGATCGCTGAAATTGTTGGTCAAGCACCCTGTGAGGTGACACCACGATCGTTACGTTTGCAATCTTCCTCTATAAACAAAGATCACCCTCTTGTTATTGCAGGCGTTGGTATGGGAAGAAACACCTATGGCTCTCCTACCCTTTCTGATCAAGCAGCACTAAACTGCCCCTCTTTAAAGCTTGGGCCTGGAGATTCCACACGATCACACACCGCAGACGAATTTATTTACACAAATGAAATAAAAGAGGCTGTGCGAATTTATATTGAACTATTGACAGAGGTTATAAAACCGAACGTATGAAAATTTGGCAGAAAAAAGGAACGAAAGTAAGAGACAGCATTGATCGATTCACTGTTGGTGACGATCGTTATTGGGATCTAAGACTTGCGCCTTATGACATAAAAGCTTCTAAAGCACATGCAAAAATGCTTGGCAAAGTGGGTTTGCTTACCAATTCTGAAGTGAATCAACTCCTAGAGGGCTTAGACGCATTAAAGGAACAGGTAGAGAGCGGTACGTTTTCAATTTCAGATGATTTTGAAGACGTTCATTCAAAAATTGAATTCGAACTCACTCAAAAGTTTGGTGATGTTGGAAAAAAAATTCATACGGCACGATCTCGAAATGACCAAGTATTGGTGGCCATGCAACTATATCTCAAAGATGAAATTACTGCCATTAAGCAAAGTAGTAAGGAATTGTTTGACCTCTACTTATCGCTAGCTGAAAAGCATCAGAATGACATGTTGCCTGGGTATACCCATCTCCAAATTGCGATGCCTTCATCGTTTGGATTGTGGTTTTCTGCCTATGCTGAAACTCTTGCCGATGACCTTTTGTTACTGAATGCGGCACACAAAATGTGTGATCAAAACCCCTTAGGGAGTGCGGCTGGCTATGGGAGTTCATTTCCTATTGACCGTTATGACACAACCAATACATTGGGGTTCGAAACAATGAAGTTTAATGCTGTCGCTGCCCAAATGAGTAGAGGTAAATTGGAAAAAAATGTAGCACAAGCCATTGGATGCTTGGCAGCTACTTTAAGTCGTTTCTCGATGGATGTGTGTTTGTATATGAGTCAGAATTTTGATTTCATCTCTTTTCCTGAGGATATTACTACGGGCTCCAGTATTATGCCACACAAAAAGAACCCAGATGTTTTTGAGTTGATACGGGGAAAATGCAACCAACTCCAAGCGCTTCCTAACGAGTTGTCGATGATGGCAACGAATCTTCCTAGTGGATATCACCGCGAAATGCAACTGTTTAAAGGTCCTATCATGCAAGCGATTGAAGACATTAAAGATTGTTTGTCAATGACCACTTACAGCATCAAAGAAGTGAAAGTAAAAAGAGACATTCTAAACGATGATAAATACGCTCATGTTTTTAGTGTAGATGCTCTACACGAATTGATACAAAAAGGAGTTCCTTTTCGAGATGCTTATGTGCAGGTAGGAGAAAAAATCAATGCTGGTGAATTTGTACCACCAAAAAGCCCAAAGCACACACATAGTGGTAGCATTGGCAACTTAGAACTTGACGCTATCAGAGAAAAGTTCACGAGACACTTTGATTGGTAAGGCGTTTACTAGACGTGTAACGCACGATCTTCCGTAGCAGCTAAAGCAGCTTCTTTCATTGCCTCGGCATAGGTTGGATGTGCATGACTCATGCGAGCAATATCCTCAGCAGATGCACGGAATTCCATCGCCGTAACGGCTTGTGCAATCAAATCCGCAGCTCGAGCGCCAATGATATGAATGCCAAGTACTTCGTCCGTCGTTTTATCGGCTAGAATTTTCACAAACCCATCGATATCCATACTGGCTCGGGCTCTTCCAAGTGCACGCATGGAAAATTGTCCTGACTTATATGCAATTCCGGCAGACTTAAGTTCTTCTTCTGTCTTACCAACCGCCGCAACCTCTGGCCATGTGTAAATCACGTTGGGAATCAAATTATGATCAATGTGGGGTTTTTGACCTGCGATTATCTCAGCAGCCATAACGCCCTCTTCTTCAGCTTTGTGTGCTAACATCGCGCCACGAACAACATCCCCTATCGCATAGATATTTGATGATGAGGTTTGCAAACTTGCATTCACTTCAATTTGGCCACGCTCGTTTGTAGATACATCAGCAGCTTGTAAGTTTAGACCTGTTATGAAGGGTTTTCTTCCCACTGAAACGAGACAATAGTCACCCGAAAAAGTTATATCCTCTTCTTTTTTATTTTTGGCAGTTATTGTGATCTCATTCCCTGTACGTTTAATGGAATTTACTTGATGGGAGAGATAAAATTTAACTCCTTGTTTTTTCATCACTTTCATCAACTCCTTGGAGAGAGAACTGTCCATGATCGGTGTGATGCGGTCTGCGTATTCAACTACAGATACTTCCGCTCCTAAACGTCGATATACTTGTCCAAGCTCGAGACCAATCACACCACCGCCGATCACAACGAGGTGTTTTGGAATTTCTTTAAGCGATAAGGCCTCCGTAGAAGTAATGATTCGTTCTTTGTCGATTGAAACAAACGGTAAACTTGCGGGTTTTGACCCTGTTGCTATAATGGTATGTTTTGCTTCAATGGTTTGTGTTTTGTCACCAACAACTTCAATGTGAGTTGCATCAATAAAACGACCAACACCCTGTAGGACCGTAATTTTGTTTTTCCCCATAAGGTAGTCGATTCCTTTTGTGGTTTGTTCGACCACCTCGGATTTACGCTTCATCATTTGCGCGAGATTCACTTTGATCTCCCCTTCGATATCAATTCCATGGGTTGGAAAGCTTTTGACCGATTCTTCAAAATGATGTGAAGAATCAAGCAATGACTTTGAAGGAATACAGCCTACATTGAGGCAAGTACCTCCAAGCGTATTGTATTTTTCAATTAGAGCCGTCTTTAAACCCAATTGTGAGCAACGAATGGCGGCTACATATCCACCAGGACCTGATCCGATTACAGCAACGTCAAATGATGACATAATTTGTTTGTTTTACGGTACAAAAGTAATACGAAAGCATCTACCAATCAAACACCCGACTGATATTAAATCCAAAATAAACGTCCCCTTCTATCCAATCGCCTCTAGCCTCAGTTAAAAAGCTGTGCTCTAGCATCGATCTCGAGTTGGTAAAGTGAAGTTGGAACACATGCCCACCTGTTTCAATGTCAAGCCCTAGTGACAGCATATTGTTGGCGTTTATTTCTTCTGCACGATTGGTAGCCCAACCGTAATCCATGTTCAAACTAATCCGTTTGCTTAGCTTGTAACGACCCCCGGCAGCCAATATAAATTGCATGTTCTTCTCACTATCAAACTCAGTTAGGTTTTTGTGAACTAGTGTAGGCGAAAACTGAACCGATAATTTTTCATTCCATTTGCGTGACACCATGGCTTGGGCGGTATAGGTAAGTCGATGACTGGCGTTTAAATTTGGGTTGGCATCTAGATTAAGAGAATTATTGATTGTTAATTGACCATAGGCTCCAACAGTGATGGGAGACTTTTCGTTTTGCTGACGCAATAGGCGGAGCTTGGTGTGGAATGCGTATGTTTTTTGATAAGAAGATCGCGCAACGCCAAAGTTGATGTTTTCTGTTAAACCGTAAATGAGCTGAAGTTTATTGGACGCTACATCAAGGCCAAAAAAGTCATCAAAACCTCCTTGTACGCTACCAAAGCGGTGAGCAATGATAAAATATGCTTCCCCTTTGTCAACCATCTTTGTTGATTCCAAATTGATTATTTTAAGGCCTTTAAACGCTGATTCAGCATATACCGGCTCCGTGGCTAAAGTGGCGTCTAGTTCGTCGAGTAAACCAGTTTGCGCAAAGGTGATTGTGGACAGTAGTGCAAAGAAAATCGAATAAAATTTAGTCATAGTGTGTCTTGAATTCCAAATATAGCGAACCATTGGTCGTGTTACAATTTATCAATCAACAATTGTGCTTTGATCTATCAATACTACTAGAAAGAGATCATCGTAGCCAATACAGCGCCCTTTAACGGAGATCATATCGTTTTGTTGGACCCCAGCGGGGAGCTGCTCAAACTGTGCTACCAGTGCATCGTTTAGGGTTATGGTGTTTGTTTCAAGCGAAGAAACGATCCCTGTAACCACTACCGTTTGGTTTAAAACCCCATCTCCAGATGAAGAAGTGGGCTGGGAAAAGGATTCCTTGAGTGCGATAGCCGACCCTGTAAACACAGCATCTTCAGAAGCAATGTCCCGATGGTCTTTATAAGAGTAGAAATATAACCCACTACCTACAAGGGCAACCAATAGCACAACTATTAACATTTTTTTCATCACAGGGTGTATTGTGTAAAGATAGTAAACCCCACCCACTACCCTTACTTTATTATGCGCATAAAATCAGGAAAAACGATTTTAGTAGAAACGAAAGGCGACCGTTTAGACAATGTACACAGTGCTGCAAAATGCTGACTTGAAAACGAATGGTAAAATCAAGTAGAAAATCGCTTTGCCTACTTCATGATTTTTGAAATGAAAGAAGTGGACGAAGCATATACGTTTGACAAAGCAAAAGAACTGATTGGTAGAACGAAACTCCTACACTTAGCACTAGAAAATTTTCAAAATTTTCCCATTCAGGGCAAAAATTGTAAATATCTATGGCTAAATTCACTGCAATGAAAAATAGAGATGAGTTACAATAGTTTTCATGGTTAAGTGTCCTTCGGGTTACTCCATATACATAACTCTATACTATTAGCGTAAAGTAAAATCAATGGACATCAGGAACAGTAGCAAAAATGACATGAATCAGATTTTCGAGTTGTACGCACTAGCAACAGAATACATGAAGTCTAAAAATCAGGTTGCATGGCCAGAATTTTCAAGAGAAATGGTTTCAACCGAAATAAAGGAGAGTAGGCAATGGAAACTATTGATTGATAATAAAATAGCTTGTATTTGGGCTACCACATTAAATGATGATATGATATGGGGTGCCAATAATGACAAAGCAATATACATTCACCGAATTGCTACAAATCCTTTTTTTCGTGGGAGGAAGCTAGTAAGTCAAATTGTTAACTGGGCAGAACAGTATTGTCTTACTGAAAATTTAAAATTTATTCGAATGGACACTGTTGGGCTGAATGAAGGGCTCATTGGACATTATGAAAAGTTTGGTTTTGTGTTTTTAGGAACAAAAAAACTTAAAAAGACTGAAGGCCTGCCATCACATTACAAACAAGGTCCAGTTTGCCTATTTGAAAGAAAAATGACTAATGCCAACACCTCTTAATCAGTATTTTAATTGATGACGAATGCCTAACACATAACAATTAGGTATTCCCCAATCCCTTTTTTGTATCTTCCCCTCGTTAAGACATGTATATGCAAAAAACAGTCGTTTTATTGATGATATTGGTTGGGATTTTGGCCCATGGTCAATCGGTCTATGCCACCAAATCAGGACAACTGTCATTTGCGGCCTCTCAGCCCACTTTTGAACCCATCGCAGCACAGCATACCGCCGTTTCGGCCTTACTCAAAACGGAGACTGGAGAACTCGCCATCCTTGCCCTTGTGCGAGGGTTTCGCTTTAAACTCGCCTTGATGGAAGAGCACTTTAACGAAAACTATATAGAAAGCCATCGCTACCCTAAAACCCACTTTACAGGCACCTTAGCAAACGTCGATTGGGAAACCCTTGATCAAGGTCCTCAAACCGTAACCATCACAGGAAAACTCCAGCTCCACGGCATCACCAAACCATTGTCCACCAACGCAACGCTAGCGCAACAAGACAATGGATTGTTGCTCACGGCGGCGTTTTCTGTACAAGCGAGTGACTATAAGATAGCCATCCCTAAACTGGTGCGAAAACAAATTGCTGAAGAAGTACAAATCGAAGTCAAACTCCCCCTACAAACCAGATAATATCTTATGAAAACCACCCTATCTCTACGTACAGCCCTACTCCCTCTACTTATCCTTATTGCCCTTTTGGCGATCAATGTGCTTATCTATGGCGATGATGCCTTGTCAGGGTCCAATCAGTTTATCCTTCTTGTGGGTGGTGCTGTGGCAGCCGTGGTTGGCTTTGCACATAAAATACGCTATACAGAGATGCTCGAAAAGGTAGCCGACAACCTCAAGTCTGTCACCGGTGCCATATTGATCCTCCTCTTTGTTGGAGCCTTGGCAGGCACTTGGCTGATTGGCGGTATAATCCCGGCTATGATATACTACGGACTACAAATTTTACATCCAACCATATTCCTACCCGCCTGTGTGGTGATCTGTGCACTCATATCATTGGCTACGGGTAGCAGTTGGACAACCTCTGCCACGGTGGGCATTGCCCTTATTGGCATTGGCAAGGCCTTGGGCGTTCCTGTGGGGATGGTCGCTGGTGCGGTGCTTTCTGGGGCTTATTTTGGTGATAAGCTATCCCCTTTGAGCGACACCACCAACCTTGCGCCAGCCATGGCAGGTGCAGACCTCTTTACCCATATCCGCTATATGACCCTGACCACCGTGCCAAGTATCCTCGTCACTCTTGTGGTCTTTATCATCTTAGGGTTTGGTTTTTCGACTTCCTCAACCCCCGATTCACAGTATTTGCTTCAAGCCATTGATAAAGTCTTTACCATACACGGCGCATTGTTTATTGTGCCAGCGGTGGTGATTTACTTAATCGTTAAAAAAACGCCGCCCTTAGTGGCCTTATTTATCGGAACGCTATTGGGTGCTGTATCTGCCTTAATTTTTCAACAAGATTTGGTACAGCTTCTCAGTGGAGAAACCACCCTTAGTGCGGTTGGTGCCTACCGAGTGGTGATAGATGCGATTACGGTCTCCACCGAAATTCAATCCACAGTACCTACCCTGACCGACCTCTTTCAGTCGGGGGGCATGGAGGGCATGCTCGGTACCATTTGGCTTATCATCTGTGCAATGGTCTTTGGCGGGGTAATGGATGCCATCGGGGCATTGGCAGTGATTAGCAAGGCCTTACTCGCTTGGGCAAACACCACCTTTACCCTATTTGCCAGTACAGTTGCCTCCTGTTTGGCGATCAACATTAGTGCTTCTGACCAATATCTGTCGATTGTCGTTCCTGGGAAAATGTTTGAAAAGGCCTACAAAGACCGTGGATTAGCTCCCGAAAATTTAAGCCGAACTCTTGAAGATTCAGGAACGGTTACTTCTGTACTCATCCCATGGAATACTTGTGGTGCTTATCAGTCAGGAGTCCTCGGAGTAGATGTTAGCCAATACTTTTTCTTTGCAATTTTCAACTGGATCAGTCCGTTTATGACCTTGCTCTTTGCGGCAATGCACATAAAAATTAAACGACTCTCTTCATAATATGTCATCAATTATATTCGAGAATCCTTAGTTTTGTAAACTCATGGCAGATATAGAATTTTCACGGCAATCACGTCAACGTCAAATCCTGTTAGGGTTGTTCATTGTCTTGGTCGCTGTAGTATTGCTTTCTTCCATGATTTCCTATTATTTTTCTTGGGAAAGCGATCAAAGCAAACTCATGGATTTTGCAGATCGTTCTGTTACAGCTGACAATGCTGCGAGTAAGCTAGGAGCTACAATTGCTGATTTTTTTCTTTATAAATTTCTTGGATTAGGGTCATTTATTTTGGTTTTAGTTATGCTTTTAAGTGGTTTCCGCCTTTTTATTGGCATCCCATGGCGCAATGCCTTAGGTACTTGGTCATGGACGATCGGAAGCGCACTTTGGATATCTTTACTCCTGGGATTCCTTTATCCACAATTTCCTATGCTTGGCGGAATGGTAGGTTTTGAAATTTCAGCGTTTTCCATAGATTATATCGGTAAAATTGGACTTGCTTGCTTGTTGGTTTTTGGATTTATCGCCTTTATAGTCGTTCGCCTTAAAATTACTCCTGAGCTTGTGATAAAAGCGTTCTCAGTCTATGCTGACAAAGAAAATAAGGTGGATGTGCCAGCGATAGATGAAGAAGAACCGACTACTCCACCAGATGCATCCATAGATGAAGAAATCCGAACGGCAGTTAAGAAGCCAGTAGTTTCTGAGCACAAAAAAGATGAACAAGATGGTTTAAAGCTAAAGATTGACCAGCCAACTGAAGAGGAACCTGAAGTGAAATTGGCTAAAAAATTAGTTAAAGAACAAGGAGAGGTTGACCCAACACTAGAGTTAAATAAATATCGTGGCCCAACGGTTGATCTTTTAAAAGCTTATAATCAAGAAGGAATTACGATCAACGAAGCAGAGCTAGAGGAAAACAAGGAAAAGATCGTTGAGACTTTAAACAATTATAAGATTGCAATTGCGGACATAAAAGCAACAATCGGCCCTACGGTAACGCTCTACGAGATCATTCCCGCTGCAGGCATACGGATATCTAAGATCAAAAATCTAGAGGACGATATTGCTCTTTCCCTTTCAGCGTTGGGAATTCGTATCATCGCCCCTATTCCAGGGAAAGGCACGATTGGAATTGAAGTGCCTAATAAAAAACCAACCATCGTATCTTTCCGTTCTGTGGTATCCTCAAAATCTTTTCAAGAGGCAGAGATGGAATTGCCATTGGCATTAGGAAAAACGATTAGCAATGAAACCTATGTTGTTGACTTGGCCAAAATGCCTCACATGCTAATGGCAGGTGCTACAGGGCAAGGAAAATCGGTTGGGTTAAATACAATTTTAAGTTCGCTACTCTATAAGAAGCATCCAGCAGAAATCAAGTTTGTTTTGGTTGATCCCAAGAAAGTTGAGCTCACTTTGTACAATAAAATAGAACGGCATTATTTAGCAAAACTCCCCGATGTAGAGGATGCGATAATCACTGATAATCGTCAGGTGATCAACACTTTGAATTCACTATGTATAGAGATGGATAATCGATACAATATGCTGAAAAATGCGATGTGCCGTAACATCAAAGAGTATAACAAGCGCTATAAAAAGAGAGAGTTAAACCCCAATGATGGGCACGCATTCCTTCCCTACCTGGTGTTAATTGTGGATGAGTTTGCCGATTTGATTATGACCGCAGGCAAAGAGGTTGAGGCTCCCATTGCGCGATTGGCACAACTAGCGCGGGCGGTTGGAATCCACTTGATTATTGCTACGCAACGCCCTTCTGTCAACGTGATCACAGGTGTCATCAAAGCCAATTTCCCCGCACGTGTCGCTTTTCGAGTAACCTCCCGTATCGATTCACGAACAATTTTGGATAGTGGTGGCGCAGAACAGCTAATTGGTAGAGGAGATATGCTCTTTACCCAAGGAAACGAGCTGATTCGATTGCAATGTGCGTTTGTGGACACGCCCGAGGTTGAGAAAGTAACAGATTATATAGGCTCCCAAAGAGCGTATCCAAATGCGCACTTACTTCCTGAGTATAAAGGAGAGGATCAAAAAAGTGGTTTGGATAACAATATTGACGATCGTGATCCTATTTTTAGAGAAGCCGCAGAAGTTGTCATTACCGCTCAACAAGGTTCGGCATCTTTGTTGCAAAGAAAATTAAAACTCGGCTATAACCGTGCAGGACGTATTATTGATCAATTGGAAGCGGCTGGTATTGTTGGCCCTTTCGAGGGAAGCAAAGCAAGAGAAGTCATGTTTAGAGATATCATTGCCCTGCACGAATTTTTGGAAAATGAAGAATAGAAACACCCTTTTATCAATCTGTACCCTTAGCATTTGTCTTTTTGGTTTTTCTCAAAACGACCAACGTGCTCGACTACTTCTGAATCAATTAAGCGAAACTTACGCGACTTTTGAGTCAATGTATATCGAGTTTGAATATGTGCTTGATAATCGCAAAGAAGGGATATCACAACAAGAAAAAGGAGTGCTATTGGTTGCTGATGATAAATATATCCTTACAATCATGGGCATTCAGCAGCTATACAACGGAACCTCTATCTATACAATAGACGATTTAAATGAAGAGGTTACTATCCAAGAAGGTGTTACTGGTGATAGCCCAATCAATCCCCTCGACATGTTTGACTTCCACAAGGAAGGCTATCTTTTACAATGGGATATTTTGCAAAATGTTTCTGGAATGAAAATCCAATACGTGAAGCTTATCCCTACTGATCCCGAAAGTCAAACAAAATACCTTTTAC
>Ga0233438_10003183_pt1 | contig 15348 bp, 11 predicted proteins | sample SI_123_September_FD_182720 | JGI IMG/M metagenome (GOLD analysis project Ga0233438, IMG submission 182720) | Seawater microbial communities from Saanich Inlet, British Columbia, Canada - SI_123_September2016_10_MG | ecosystem: Environmental > Aquatic > Marine > Inlet | place: Canada: British...
CCAACCCATCATCCATTTCATTCCAAACCCTAATCCGCCAGAAAAAACGGGACTAGATACTTTCGGAAAAGAAGTAGATTCTTCTGCTATGGTCTGTACATCTGGAAAATTTTTATAGACAGCAATATTCATCTCTTTTAGAAAAGCAATCGCATCTAAATTTTCTCTACCACCAAACTCATTTGGTTCCCATTCGCCATCTTTTCTAGAATAATCTAAAAACAACATCGATGCCACAGCATCAACTCTTAGGCCGTCTGCATGGTATTCTTGCAACCAAAAGATGGCATTGCTTATTAAAAACGATTTAACTTCATTTCTACCATAATTAAAAATAAGACTTTTCCAGTCTTGATGATATCCTTTTTTAGGATCTGGATGCTCATATAAACAAGATCCATCAAAATTACCCAAACCTTGCGCATCTGAAGGGAAGTGAGAAGGTACCCAATCTAATAGTACACCAATTCCCTTTTCATGAAACTTATCTACTAAAAATTTAAATTCATCTGGGTAGCCAAATCTAGAAGTAGGAGCGAAGTAACCTGTTAGTTGGTATCCCCAACTTGGATCATATGGAAACTCCATTATTGGCATTAATTCTACATGTGTGAAATTCATTTCTGCAATATAATCTACAAGTTCATCAGCTAATTCGGTGTAACTCATAAACCTATTTTCTGCTACTTTTTGTTTCCAAGAACCTAAATGAACTTCATAAACAGAATATGGGGCGTTTAAAGCATTGTGCTTTTTACGAGCTTTCATCCATTTTTTATCCCTCCAAGAATAATTATCCTCCCAAACAATAGAAGCTGTTTTTGGCGGATGTTCACATCTACGCGCATAAGGATCTGCTTTTTCTTCGCTACCGCTACTGCTTGTAATTTTGTATTTATATAGGTTTCCTTTATTCACAAAAGGAATAAAACCCTCCCAAATACCGCTAGAATCCCATCTTACATTTAACAAATGTTGTGATGTATTCCAATAATTAAAATCTCCAATTACAGAAACCTCTTTTGCATTAGGCGCCCAAACTGCAAAATAAGTACCTTCTATACCGTCTTTGGTTATTATATGAGCACCAAATTTTTCGAATAATTTATAATGCTTACCACCCTTAAATAGGCTAATATCGAAATCTGAGAATAAACTATGCGCTATAACTTTAGACATGTTTTTTGTTTAAATTGATGTGTTTTAAATACGAGTCCCTTTTGGAATAGTAGCACCTTTTTTAATAATAACAATACCTTCTTTTACTTGGTATGTGTCTGTTTCTATGTTTTTTAAATGCATACCACCGTTAATGATAGTGCTATCACCAATTCTACAATTTTTATCGATGATGCAATTATTTATAGTACAATTGTCTCCAATACCAACCAGGTTTTCTATCTTTTTATTTTGAATGTCTTCTAAAGATTCGTAAAAATCATTTCCCATCATATAGGTGTTGGTTACTATACTATTTTTACCAATTCTAGAACGAATACCAATGACAGATTTTTCTATTTTTTCGGCATTAATAATACAACCATCTGCAATAATGGTTTTATTTAAAGTAGTATTTGCAATTTTAGAGGTTGGTAAAATACGGGCTCTAGTATACACACGATTTTCATCATATAAGTTAAATTTAGGCAGTTCATCTGTCAGTCCTATATTTGCTTCAAAGAAAGAATCTATGTTACCAATGTCTGTCCAATAACCTTCGTATGGATAGCTCATGGTTTTATGTTTGCCAATAGCTTGTGGTATAATTTCTTTACCAAAATCTATTGTTTCAGGATTCGCCATCAATTCAATCAATAAATCGCGATTAAAAATGTAAATTCCCATAGAGGCAAGGTAATTTCTACCTTCATTTTTCATTTCTGGACTTACTTCTGAAGTCCAATCTGGCAATAATTCTGAGGCAGGTTTTTCTATAAACGAGGCTATTGTGTTATCATTATTGGTTTTTAGAAGACCAAATGATGTTGCATCATTAGCATTTACAGGGTAGGTTGCTATAGAAATTTTAGCACCACTTTCCTTATGTTTTTGGATCATATCCTTAAAATCCATATTATACAGTTGATCTCCAGACAATATTAAAGCATATTCAAAATCGTTTGCTAAAAAATGATGCATACTTTGTCTTACGGCATCTGCTGTTCCTTGAAACCATTCATTACTCTGCATGGTTTGCTCTGCTGCTAAAACATCTACAAATGCAGCGCTAAAAAAACTAAAATGATAGGTGTTTTTTATATGTGCATTTAAAGAAGCAGAATTAAATTGTGTTAAAACGTACATTCTTTTAATGTCTGAATTAATACAGTTAGAAATAGGAATGTCTACCAATCTATATTTCCCTGCAATAGGAACTGCTGGTTTAGACCTGTCTTTTGTTAATGGGTAAAGTCTAGAACCTTGTCCTCCGCCTAAAATAATACCTAATACTTGATCATTTATCATCGTTAATTTTTTAGAGATTTATATAAGTTTACGTACGCTTGTGCAGAGTTACCCCATGAATGGTCTATTTGCATCATTTTTTTAAGATTTTTTTTGAATTCCTTTTGATTGAAATAAATGGATGCTTTGGTAATTGCTGAGGTTACTTTTTCTATTGTAACTCCATGATGAACAACTCCAAAACCATTTTCTTTGGTAATATCTATAATAGTGTCTTTTAAACCACCAATGGCATTTACAATTGGCACAGTGCCATATCGCAAAGAATACATCTGATTTAAACCACAAGGCTCTACGCGAGAAGGCATTAATAAGAAGTCTGCACCAGCGTACATAATATGTGCCAGCTTTTCATCATATCCTATAAACTTATTAAAGTTTTCTTGAGATATTGAAGTTAGCGCCTCTTCTGTTTTTTTATACCCAGATCCCAGTAAAAGAATAGAAATATTATTTTCTGCTAATGCTTCTTTAAAAATTTCAGGGAATAAATCGGCTCCTTTTTCACCTACTAATCTTCCTATAAATACAAAAAGTGGTTTCTTAACATCTAAGTTATACTCTTTACACAACCACTTTTTATTACTGCTTTTACCAGATATTACATTAGATTTTTCATAATTTTTAATGAGTTTTTCATCTGTTTTAGGATTCCAAACACTCCAATCGATTCCATTTAATATACCAATACATTTTGAGCTTTCATGACTTAAAAGGTCTTCCAATCCGTTTGCTTTTATTTTTAACTCTTCCATGTAAGACGGAGAAACGGTAGTAACTTTCCATGCACATTTTATGGCTGTTGCTAGAGAGTTTATATTTCCACCCCAATCTAATAAACCAATATTATCTCTATTAAAAGGCGGAATTAAATTTACTTTTTCGTGAGAAAACCACCCTTGGTATTGTGCATTGTGTATGGTTAGAACTGTTGGAATATTTTTTAAGGTTTTATATTTAAAACTCTGAGAGATCATAAATGGAATTAACCCTGTGTGATGATCATGTGTATGGATAATATTAGGTTGTTTTTTTAAAGTTAAAATCCAATCTAAAGTAGCTATTTGAAAAGCTAAAAATCGTTCTATATCATCACTAGAGTATACATACTCCTTATATATTAAGTCTGGAATATCAATACAAAAAAGATCAAAACCAAGTTGATTACTTATTAGTTTAAGAACTTTAAAATTATAGTATTGATGGCCAAGAGCAATATAGTCTGAATGAATTTTTTCAAAGGTATTACTTTGCGTAAATTTATTATTGTAAAACGGCATTATCACATTTGCCGAAGTACCTAAATCTTTTTGATATTTAGGTAAAGCACCAACAACATCTGCAAGTCCACCAACTTTAGCTATCGGAAAACATTCCGCACTTATATGTAGTATATTCAATTTTTGTGATTAGAATGTTATTTTATAAAATTACAATTTTTTTTTGATTCAAATAATTTTTAGAAAACTTAAAAAAATCAACAGGAACTATTTCTTCTTTTTCAACTGGTTCTATTTTACCTTTTATAATATCTAATGTTTCTCTTATATGTTCTTTTGTTATTACTCTTTTTTCATCTATATATCTACTGTATTTATTCATCAATTAAGTTTCTAACTTATTTAAATAGTTATTGACCGTATGAGAATTGATAACTCTTGATTTATTGGTTTTAAAGCGTTGTTTTTGATAATCCCAGTCTACATAAGAAACTTTATAACTAGTTGAATAACTTACTCGTTTGTCTGCACCTCCAAAAGAGAATCACAATAAAATTAAACTTTCTTGGTATCTATTTTCTGACAAATACTTCTTTGATTTTTTTTAAACTAAATCGAACCACGGATTTTGTTGACCTTAACACCTTATACATCCTATGGCAGACGGTTTTAGGAACTACTCAAAAACAAGATATATAATCTCTACAGAAGAATTATTGTTAGACAAAGCACAATTATTAACACTAACAGCTCCAGAAATGACTGTTTTAGTTGGTGGTATGCATTCTTTAAATACAAACTATGATAATTCTAGGAAAGTGATTTGTACGGACAAACAAGACGCCCTAACTAATGATTTCTTTGTAAACTTATTAGACATGAGTACAGAATGGAAAGCAACTTCTGACACAAAAGAGGAATTTAAAGGAAGAAATAGGGTTTCTGGACATCTAAAATATAAAGCAACTAGAGCTGACTTAGCGTTTGGTTCTAACTCAGAATTAAGAGCTTTGGCAGAAGTATATGCTAGCCAAGATGCAAAAGAAAAATTTGTAAAAGATTTTATGGCTGCTGGGGAAAAAGTTATGAAACTAGACAGATTCAATTTAATCTGTTAATAACGAACTATTCTTAAACAAAAAGCCAGTCTTTTTTAGACTGGCTTTTAACTTTTATAAAAGCTAGCTATAAAGATGGTTTAAAAAAATAACAAGGAAGGGTTAATATTTTCATGTTTAGTTACATAATAATTTAATAAAAATTGTGCTTTTAATCTTTGAAGAAAAGAATGTGACAAAAACCTAAATTATATGTTTAGGTTTTTTTTTAAAATTAAAAAAGGTTAAAAAAATAATTTTTAATTTTATTTTTTGTCTTTCTTTTTCTACCCTTAGATAAAGCAAAAGGTAAACCAAAAAATAGAAACAAAATTTTAAAAAACTCTTTTAACTTATTTATCATATACAAAATAATTCTTATTTTTTTTGATTTCTTTTACTTAAAAATATATAAACAAACATCCACACAATAACCAAGCAGGAAGTGTTATAAAAGATAAGTACACATCAAATTAAAAAAAAGTGTAATCAAACAATCCGCATTTAATTACCAGAGTATCTTTTTTCTTAAAATGTTCAGACAACACTAAAAAATGATAATCTACATAGCAATAAATGCATTACAATTCTTCTTCTTTCATCCAGAAAGGTGTGGCAGCAAACCATAGAATAGTTCCTATTAACATAAGCATTTTCATATTAACCACATTTATTGTACCTATAAATGAAAGTATACTTACTAACAGTATTAAAACACCTATTGATAAAGCACTAAGTAATTTTAGTATTTTCATAATTTAAGATTTTTGAAGCTTCATAATAATTACATATAACACACAAGAAGCAATCCATGCAGGTATTACTGCGTATGCAGGAAATAAACCTTTTGCAAAAACAAAGTACAAACCTAAGCCTACAGGAATCAACCAAGCCAATAGAACAGCTACATTAAAACCAGTGCCTTTTTTATCTGCATAATCTTGTGTGAAATTCATTTTTTTTGCTAAATAATGATTCACAAAAATTACTCCACCCATAGGTCCTAATATAGCACCATATAAACCAACAAAGTCAAGTAGTTTACCAGAAAGAGAAGGAAATATACCAGCTGCAGTTGCAACTAGGCCTGCTAAAATTACACCTGAATATGATTTCGCTTTAGAAGGAAATAAACTTTGAAAAGCAAGACCTGCTCTATATATTGTTGGATTGGCAGTAGTCCATCCTGCAACAATAACACAGATAATTCCTGTCCAACCAACAACACTCCAAGCTAAAGCTCCTGGATTAGCTGAAATATCGCCAGTTAACTTAATTTGAGCTGCCAACATAAATGAAGCACAAATCCATGCCATATAATGCCCTAAAAACATTCCAATAGATGGTCCCCAACCTGCACGTGTGTCTTTAGCAAAACGCATAATAGATAAATCAGACATTCCAAAATGCATAGCAGCATTACATAACCAAGCAAAGATTACAATTTTCCAAAAACCAAAATCCTTCTTACCATCAATAGACTGTACTTTACTTATGCCTTTATCCCAATCTACTAATAAACTTTCCCAAGAATCTACTTCCATTTGTGCTAAAGCAGATATACCACATACAGCAAAAACGACAATCATCCAAGGCGCTGCAATGTTAGCGAATTTAGAAACAGTGTTATAACCAGCAGCGGCAACTATTGTCATTACGATACCAACAATAATTACAATCATTGAAAAAGATGCACTACTTAAACCAAAAATACTTTCAGGAATGGAAAAATTTATATCAAAAGGAATCCCAACAGCACTTGCAGAAACCGTAATCATAGCTCCAGCTAAAAAGCAGAATAGAACTCCGTTAACTACATTATATACTTTTACTAAATTCTTTCCAGCAATTTTTTCTAATTGATAATATAAAGTGAGTTTACTAGATACAGCTATTGGAGCCACTATGTATCTCCATGTAAGGATTGCGAGAATATTACCTATAAGCAAACCAAATATTAAATCTTTTAAACTAGCACCTGCTGCTAAAAACAAAGGGCCAATCATAAATTCAGTACCAGCGGCATGCTCACCCGCATACATACCTAAAAAAGATTTCCAGCCTTTTAATTTAGATTTTGGCACTAGAGTTCTTTCAAATTCTCCTCCACCGACATCTTTTATTTCTACTGTTTTATTATTCATCAGTTAATAATGTTAATTAATTATTTATATTTCAGAAAACCTTCTTGAAAATTATTAAAGTAATAATAACGAATATATATATTACAATATTACTTTCTATCCTGCACTGTTTGGTTGTAATATTAATCTTTAAAAGTATTTAGCGCAAAACAAAGAAACTCAACTAAATTAGCTGAGCACATTTTACTTTTTTTTTAGAAAAATTATTTAATCAAATGATTTGGAAAATCTGAAGTTTTTTCGCAACATAATTGCTCCATAACTTGTTGTAATTCAGTTTTTAGTAAAGATATAGTATGATCTCCTCCTTTATTACCTAAAGCAGCAACTCCATACATAAAAGAACGCCCCATAAAGGTAAATTTAGCTCCAGAGGCTAATGATCTTGCGACATCAACACCAGAACGAATACCACTATCCATCATTACTTCTATTTGATCTCCGTATTTTTCAGCAATTGAAGCCAATGGTTTGATTGTTGATTCTCCTGCATCTAATTGTCTACCTCCATGATTTGAAACAATTATACCATCTAAACCTAAACGAATTGCTTGCTCAGCATCATAATGAGAAGCTACTCCTTTTAAAACAATTTTACCTTTCCACATATCACGAATTGGCTTTATTTTCTCTTCATTTAATCTTCCACTAAAAGTTTGATCCATAAATTTACCCAATTGCTTTAAATCTAAATTTTTAGGCATATAAGGTAATAGATTTGCAAAATTGGGAATTCCATGCTTTAAGGTTTGTAAGCTCCAATGTGGTCTTCCAAAAGCTTGTAAAATATTTGAAACATTCATTTTAGGTGGCATTGCAAGACCATTTCTTATATCTCTTGGCCTAAAACCAAAACTCGGCACATCACATAAAATAACTAAAACAGGGCATTCTGCCTTTTCAGCTCTTTTAATAATATCATCTCTTAAACTATCTTCTGTTGGATGATATAACTGAAACCAAGCCTTTCCTTCTGTTAGTTCTGCAGCCCTTTCTATACTGGTTGTAGTAACTGTACTTAATATGAATGGAACATTATGTTTAAAAGCAGCTTTAGCTAAAATTTCTGGCGAATTTGGCCACATTAAACCTTGTAATCCTACAGGAGCTATACCAAAAGGAGCATCATACTCTATTCCGAAAAGTTTAGTTTTGGTTGATGAGCCTACATGATTTCTTAAATAGTTTGGCTTTAATTGCACTTCTCTTAGCTCTGAAGTATTTCTTAATAAATTTACATCTTCATTACAACCTCCATCTAAATATTCGAAAGCAAATTTTGGTATTTTTTTTTGTGCTCTATTTCTAAGATCATCAACTGAAGGGTAACGTGAATCTATTTTAAGTGACATAAGGTTTAGATTTTTATTAATATCTGTGGTTAGTATGTTAAGTATAGGATATTTTTAATGATTATTTATTTAAAAATAATAAAATTAGCATAAACTTAATTATCCTAAAATTTATTTGATGATTACCGGAACATGTTTCTTTAATGCATAGTTCTGTCTTAAAAATTTAGAATTTAACTTCGCATCTGAGATTGCAATTGCTGCTCCTAAAGCTGAACCAAGAGATGCTTTTGTAGTTCTTAAATTCATACCTCTTAAATAATATGAAAGCAATTTAATATACAAATCATTATCGGTAAAACCACCATCAACATACAAACGATTAATATCAATAGTATTTGCAATTCTTTTGATACTTTCCACTTGTAACTGAACTAATTCTATCATTAATTGGTGGTAAGCATGCTCGAAACGATCGTATGAATAAGAGGTTTTTTTTGGCATATTTTGATCTGAAAAAGATTTCCATTTAAAACAATAATTAAACTCTTTAATTATTTCAAAATAAGTATCATAATCAAATTTTACTGTTTTATGATAGCTAGTATCAACTCCAAATTTTTTATTTAGTTCAGCAACTTGTAATTTATATTCATTTCCTAAAAATAGCCTAGAAGATTTAACTGGCTTCCCATTAATTCTCATGTAATTAATACAATCTTTATCAATGTCTAGGTTGTCAAGAGGTAAATCAGAGAAAGGGTTCAAAGCAATAGACCATGTTCCTGTAGAAACTAAAACAAAAGGTTTTTTAATACTTCTTACATAAGGTAAAAGTGCGGAAGAACTATCATGTATGCCAACTCCTATCTTAATCCTTTTACCGTTATAATTCATATTTAAGCTAGTTTCTGTAGAAACGATTGGAGGCAGAATATGATGGATGTCTTCTTTATAAATCCAATCTTGGTAATCTTTAGTTTCATAGTTCCATAATAATGTATGGCAACCAATACTTGTAAATTCACTTAAAGGGACTCCCGAAAAAACATAACTTAAATATTGTGGTAAATGTAATGAATATCTAATTTTTTTAAAAACCTCTGGTTTCTTATATTTTATCCAATATAATTGAAGACCCGAATTTAATAATCCAGCTGACTTTGTTGAACCACTTGTTCTAGTCAACTCATTATCATTTCCATACTTTTTATAAAATTGATTTGTAATTGCTGGGTCAATTTCTTTAGTATAATTATATAGTGGAGTAAGAATTTCTCCATTTTCATCTAAATGAACAAAACTTGCTCCGTAAGAAGAAAAATTAATTGCTTTTACATTATAATTATCTGAATATAAAATTTTATGAAATACATCCTTCAACCAATTCTGTAACGCATGTATATCCTCTGTAGGGTGACCGTCCTCATCTTTTATTTCATCAAAAGATATATACTCTTTATGAACTTCTTTAAAATTTTTATCAAATAAAAAAAATTTTTTATTTGTTTTTCCAATATCGAAAACTGCAGTTACTTTTTGCTTCATATTTTCTATTATAATCCAGTAGCTATAGTATTTTTACCTCTTTCCTTTATTAGTTGATCTCTAACTCTTAAAGATCTGAATGCATCAATTGGGTTAATTACACCACCAACATTTAATCTTGCTTTTTCTAACAATGGCCTAACATCTGTTCTGTAAGCTCCTTGTAAAATTTCTTGGCATTTTACAACATCGTTTTCTAATTGAGCAGTTCTTAATTCCTTTTGATCTATTAATAAGGCTTTAGCATAAGCTTCTTGGATAGCTTCTAAAGATTGAATTAAATCTTCTAAAGGATCTTTTACATTGTGACTTGCATCGATCATCCAAGCTAAATCTGGGTTTTGTGGGTTGTTTTCTATACCATAAACCAATTCATTAAAAATTAAAAACAATGCGTAAGGTTTAATGCTTCCAACAGTTAAATCGTCGTCTCCATACTTACTATCATTGAAGTGGAAACCTCCTAATTTACCTTTTAATTGTAAAATAGACACAATTTGCTCAATGTTAGTATTTGGTAAATGGTGCCCTAAATCTACTAAAGTATATGCCTTTTCTCCACAACCGTTTGCTAACATTAAAGAAGCTCCCCAGTCTTGAATTACAGTACTGTAGAAGTTTGGCTCATATGGCTTGTATTCTACCAACATTTTCCAATCGTCTGGTAAACCTTTGTAGATATCAATTAAACTATCTTGTGTATTTTGAAAAGCTGTTTGAAAGTTATTCTGTCCAGGAAAACAAGATCCATCTGCCAACCAAACGGTTAAGGCTTTAGAACCTAATTTATTTCCGATTTTAATTACATCTAAGTTGTGCTGAATTGCTTGTTCTCTTACAGCTCTGCTTACATTACTTAAAGAACCATACTTGTAACTTTCTGAAGCGTCTTTTTGATCTTGAAAAGTATTTGAATTTACTGCATCAAATTTAATATTTAAAGCATCTGCTTTTTGTTTGATAGCATCGTAATCAGAAGGAATATCCCAAGGAATGTGTAAAGAAACAGCTCCAGCAGTTTGTGTTAAGCTGTGTAAAATACCAACATCTTCAATTTTTTGCTCTAAGTTTGATGGTTCTCCATAAAACCCAAAGCGTCCAAAACGCGTACCACCTGCACCTAAAGCCCAACTTGGTATTGCTACTTGAAAATCTGTTAATTTAGCTACAATATTATTAACATCTTTCCCTTTACTGGTTAGTTTATTCGATAAGAAATCGAAATTTTCCTTATGATCTTTTATACCTTTCTGGTTGTAATCAGAGATTTCTAGTTGATTAATTTTCATACTTGTACTATATCCTTAATTAAGGAAGACTTCTATAAATCATTTTGAAATTTATAGAAGTCTCAACCTAATTCAAATTAAATTATTTTATTATCTAACGAATGCATTAGCCATTCCACCATCAACATTTATAATGTTTCCTGTAGACTTATCTAATATTCCAACTAAAGAGAAAACTCCATTTGCAATATCGTTTGGTGTAATGATTTCATTTAGTAAGTTTCTTTTTGCATAAAAAGCTGGTAATTCTTCAACAGTAATACCATTAGCTTTAGCTCTCCCTTCAGCCCAAGCTCCTTCCCAAATCTTACTTCCTACAATAACTCCATCAGGATTTACTGTATTTACTCTTACTTTATCTTTAGCTAATTCTGCAGCTAATAAACGCACCATGTGTTGTTGTGCTGCTTTTGCAGTTCCGTAAGCAACGTTATTTGGCCCAGCTACTAATCCATTTTTACTAGCAATTGCAATATAATCTCCTCCTAAACCTTGTTTACGAACGATTGTTGCAAATTGCTTTGCTAAATCAAACTGACCTTTTACTAGAATACTTTGTAGAATATTCCAATCCTTATCTGTAGTATCAGTTAATGGTTTAGAAATTGCTAAACCTGCACTGTGCACTATCATATCTACACCACCAAATTCTATAATTGCTTTTTTGTAAGCATTTTCAATAGAAGCTGTGTTAGTTACATCACATACTGCATAAGCAGATACATCTCTTGCATATGTACTATTAGCTTTAATTAAAGCCTCCTCGTTAATATCTGTCAATACAACGTTTGCTCCTTCTGCTGCTAACTTATCTGCGATAGCTTTACCTATACCTCCACCAGCTCCAGTAACAACTGCTACCTTTCTAGATAATGGTTTTTCCTTAGGCATACGCTGTAATTTTGCTTCCTCTAATAACCAGTATTCAATATCAAAAGCTTCTTGTCTTGGTAAAGAAGTATATGCAGTAATTGCTTCTGCACCACGCATTACATTAATTGCATTTATATAGAACTCGCTAGCAACACGTGTAGTCTGCTTGTTTTTAGCAAAACTAAACATACCAACTCCTGGATAAATAATAATTACAGGATTTGCATCACGAATAGCAGGACTATTGTCTTTTTTACAAGTATTGTAATAATCTACATACTCTTGACGATATGCTTCAAATGCTGGCTCTAATTTAAGTAAAACCGCATTTACATCAGATAAATCTTCATTTTTATCTAAACCTAATACCAAAGGTTGAATCTTAGTTCTTAGAAAGTGATCTGGACAAGAGGTTCCCATAGGAGCTAATCTCTCTAAATCGTTACTGTTAATATATTGCATAACCACATCAGTATCCGAAAAATGACCAATCATTCTATTTTCAGAAGAGCACAAACCTCTTAATAAAGGCATTAATTGTGCTGCTTTTTCTAAACGATTTTCCTGTGGTAAACTTTCAACTTTTTGACCACCAAAAACTTCGCCTTGTTCTTTTAATTTTTTCTCTATGTATTCAGAAGCCATTTCTATAACCTCTAAACTATTTATATAACACTCATAAGATGTATCTCCCCATGTAAATAAACCATGACTACCTAATACAATCCCTCTAATTCCAGGGTTGTCAGCTAAACATTTTTCTAATTGTAAACCTAAATCAAAACCTGGTTTTTGCCAAGGAACCCATCCCATTGTATCTCCCCAAATCTCTTTGGTAACTTGCTCACTATCTTTAGCTGCAGCAACTGCAATTAAAGCATCAGGATGTAAGTGATCTATATGAGCAAAGGGCAACAAACCATGTAAAGGTGTGTCTATTGATGGTGCTTTACTATCTAAATCATAAATACAATGATTAAATAAACCAACCATTCTGTCTTCATCATGAAGACCTTGGTAAACATTTTTAAGATCACGTAATCTACCAGTATATAGACCAGCAATTCCTTGACGTGTTAAAGTTCCAATATCACCACCAGAGCCTTTTACCCACATCACCTCAACTTCTTCGTTTGTTAAAGGATCTTTTTCTATGGTTTTGCAACTTGTATTTCCTCCACCATAATTTGTGATTCTTAAATCTGCACCTAAAATGTTTGAGCGGTATAAAAACAACTCTACTTGATTATTTCCTAAAGCTTCTGCTTTTTCATCATCCCAAAGATAATCAACGTATCTAAAGTTTTTGGTTTTATTATCCATTAATTTTTTAAAATAAGTTATTTTACAAATATAATTTTGTTCATAAAAATTTGTATCCTGTACTATACCGTCTTCCAAAAAATATCGTTTTAAAAAAAAATAAAACTATACCTAAAAATTTCACTAATTTAGAATAAGAAATTATTAAGAATTGAGTTTAATAAGTTAAATATCTTTTAAGTCACATCATTATTAATAATATCTCGATAAATTATTTTCGTTTTACTACTTTTGGCTAAATAAAATTTATAATTCATGGAAATGATTAAATTAATATCAATAGATGAAAACTCAAGAATTCCAAAATACCAGCAGATTATAAATTCTATCATCTATAATATTTCTCAAGGTAACCTTAAAATGGATCAAAAGATTCCTTCAATAAATATGTTTAGTGAAGAGTTCTATTTATCTAGAGACACTGTAGAAAAAGCATACAGTATTTTAAAAGATAGAAAAATAATCACTTCAATAAGAGGTAAAGGCTTCTATATATCTAGAACTAAATTAATTTCTAAAGTGAATATCCTTTTTTTAATTAATAAACTAAGTTCCTATAAATTATCTATTTACAACCATTTTATAAATAAAATTGGTGTAAACTCCTACACTGATTTAGATATTTATCATTGTGATGAAAATCTTTTTTTAAATTTATTAGAAAAAAACAAAACAGCATACGATTACTATGTAATTATGCCTCATTTTAAAACGGAAAAATTAAAACATATTAGTACATCAGAAAAATATCTTTCAGCAATTAAACAAATTCCAGATGAAAAATTAATTATTCTTGATAATGTTAAGAAGCACCTTAATGACAATATAGTACAAATATATCAAGACTTTGAAAATGATATTTACGAAGCTTTAAACAAAGGGATTGAAAGAATTAAAGAGTACAAAAATATAATTTTAATTTATCCTGAAAAGGCCGTTTACCCTTACCCTAGAAGAATTCTTCACGGTTTTAGAAAATTTTGTATTGAAAATAAATTAGACTTTGAAATTTTAGATAAAATCTATGATAATATGATTTTAAAAAAAGGAGATTTATTTATTACTATTGAAGAAACTGATTTGGTTAATTTAGTAAAGCTAGCTAGGGAAGATGAATATAAATTAGGAAGTGAAATTGGTGTTATTTCTTATAATGACACTCCATTAAAAGAGCTATTAGGTATTACTGTAATATCTACAGATTTTAAAGTTATGGGAGAAACTGCTGCAAGTATGATATTAAATAAAGAAAAAGGTAAATTTAAAGTTCCATTTAATTTTATTGAAAGAGAATCACTTTAATAGATTCTCATTTGAATGCTTGAAGGACTATTTACAGCTATTTGATGTAATAATTTTGTAAGCTTCCCTGTTTTTAGGTCTCTTTTGAAAATAACAATATTATTTGAAAACTGATTAGAAACCAATAAAAACTTTCCATCTGGAGAAATAGCAAAATTTCTAGGATGGTTTCCTCCTGTATTTACATGTTCTATAAGTTGTAATCTTCCATTTTCTTTATTGATTAAAAACACAACAATACTATCTTCTTCAGGTCCACGATTTGAGGCATATAAAAAATTACCATCATCTGAAATATGAATATCTGCAGCTCTATATATGTCTTGTTTTTTTTGATATGTTTTGTAATCTTCAATAAACGTCAGGTTTGCGTTTTTATAATGATATGCGGTTATAGTTCCACTTAATTCATCAATTCCATAACCAAATTTTCCATTTGTATGAAACATAAAATGTCTTGGACCATTACCTAATTTAGTTTTAATTTCTTGATGATTTTTTAAACTATCATTTGAAGTGTCAAACGTAAATTTTCTAATTTTATCAGCTCCTAAATCGTGTGCAAATAGATATTTGTTATCAGGAGAAAAATTAGAAGAATGTATGTGAGAAGATTGCTGACGATTTTTGATAATACTACTATCTTTAAATTTTAAAACCTGTTTAACTTCACTTAATCTACCATCGTTCTTTATTTTAAAAAGACTTAAACTACCATCTGAATAATTTGAATTTGTAAGATAATTACCTGATTTATCTATTTCTAAATGAGCAGGATTGATTCCCCCACAATC
>Ga0233438_10003187_pt1 | contig 15341 bp, 9 predicted proteins | sample SI_123_September_FD_182720 | JGI IMG/M metagenome (GOLD analysis project Ga0233438, IMG submission 182720) | Seawater microbial communities from Saanich Inlet, British Columbia, Canada - SI_123_September2016_10_MG | ecosystem: Environmental > Aquatic > Marine > Inlet | place: Canada: British...
GGTGTGCTTGCTGACGGCGTAGTGACCATGGCCTATAGCTACATCGGGCCTTCGGTGACCTGGCCCATTTATCGTGATGGCTCGATTGGCGTGGCTAAGGCTGATGTCGAAGTTGCATGCGAGACCCTCAACAAAAAGCTCGCCGATCTCAAAGGCAAAGCCTATGTCTCCGTCAATAAGGCTCTTGTGACTCAAGCATCCTCTGCCATCCCTGTAGTGCCTCTGTATATTTCACTCCTCTATAAAGTAATGAAAGAAAAAGGCACTCATGAAGGCTGTATCGAGCAAATGTACAGATTATTTGCCGATCGACTCTATGGCAACAAAAACATGCAACTCGACCAAGCCGGTCGTATCCGTATCGACGATCTGGAAATGGATCCCGACACTCAGGCACGTGTAAGCGAAATGTGGCCCAAGGTGACTACAGAAAATCTACATGAAATTTCTGATTTTGATGGCTATCGCAAAGAGTTTCTCAAGCTCTTTGGTTTTGGTCTTGCGGGCGTTGATTACGATGCCCCAGTCGACCCGGCTATTAGTCTTCAAGAGTAAACGCAATCACTTGCCGGTCAAAGCCTAGTCTTTAAAATAACAGGCCAGAGACGCCTCTATGGTGCGGTAATGCAATAGAGGCGTCTTTGCTTTTGTCTTGTTGTAACCGCCACCAAATACGATGACGAGCGGGACGCCAGCCTTCTCCATCACGTAGTGCATGACGAGCTCTTCGCGGCGCGCCACATCTTGGTCGGTGAGGCGCATCTGGCCAAAACGGTCGTCCATGTGCACGTCTACCCCGGCATTGTAGATTGCCAGCGCTGGTGGTGGCACAGTGGTGCCGCATGCCAGGCGCCAATCAGACAGATATGATTGGAGTGCTTGCAGATAGGTCTTGCCGTCGACATACCTATCAAAATCTATGTCTTTAGTGCTCGGCACTTTGCGTGAAGGATAATTGTCCCGTACATGCAAGGAGACTGACTCGACTCTAGGCTCATTTTGCAAGACGCTATTGGTGCCGTTGCCCTGATGCGCGTCCAGATCCAGGCTCAAGACGGTGGTATCGCTTGTAGTGGCGAGATATTTTTTGATGGCTATGGCGACGTCGTTGTAGACACAATAGCCTTCGCCTCGATCGGCAAAGCTGTGGTGAGTACCACCAGCAAGATTGATCGATAAACCATCTCTCAGCGCTGCCTGCACGGCGGCAACAGTACCTGCTACGGCGGCACGACTGCGTATCGTGAGGGCGTGGGATAGTGGAAATCCTAATTTGCGGAGCGCGTAACCCGAAAGAGTCTGGTCTTCGATGGCAGCGATGTACTCGGGATCGTGGACGAGCAGCAGATCCTCATGGCTTGCCAGCCCTGCATCTATGATTTCGATGCGGTCTGCCCATCTCGAATTGCGCAATAAGCTCGCTGCATCTGGATATTTGTGCATGGGAAAGGGATGATCGCTGGGTAGCTGTATGAAATAGCGATCGCTATAGAAGCATTTGATATTTGCCATGATTTACTCAAATATTGATCCGATCGGCGCTACAGTTTATTCTAGTCGGCATGAAAACCAATGCGGTGCGAATCCTGGATGGACTTTCCATCCAATATCAATTGAAAGACTACGAGGTCGATCCAGAAGATCTGACAGCTGAGACCGTGGCAAATAAGATCGGTTTTCCTCTTGATCATGTCTTTAAGACTCTGGTCGTTCGTGGCGATAAAAATGGCGTCTGTCTGGCCGTAGTAGCAGGGCATCTGCAACTCGATCTCAAGGCTTTGGCCAAGCTCTCTGGTGATCGCAAAGTAGAGGTCGTCTCTCTTAAAGAGGTGCAGCCACTAACAGGGTACATTAGAGGCGGCGTGACCGCTCTGGCTTGCAAAAAAGACTATCCTGTCTATCTGGACGAAAATGTGCTTCTCTGCGACAAGATCTCAGTGTCCGCAGGAGTGCGTGGCACGCAGATCATCATTGCACCTGACGATTATGTTGCAGCAACAAAGGCAACCGTGGGCCCTATTGCTAAAGACAAAAATACTTGAAGAAGTGTAAATAAGTTGATATATTGACTGCAAATCGTCGGCAGTCAACCTTTTGGTGTGGCTGCAGCTTAAATTTCCGGAGGAAATATGAACGGAGCAACCACCACAGCTGCAACTGCTGTCGAACATAAGGCCAGCAGCACAGGCCTCGAAGGCGTCAATGTCGCCGACACTCTTATTTCTGAGGTAGATGGCGCCAATGGTCGTTTGATCATTGCCGGCTACACTGCCGAAACCCTTGCTACTACTCTTTCTTTTGAGCAACTCGCGCATTTGCTCTGGACTGGCGAAGAAGCAAGTGCTCAACCCAAATCAGCGCTTATTTCGCGTTTCGGTCTTGCTAGAGTCGCTGCTTTTGCTCGACTAGAGGCTTGCCGCTCCATACTCAATAAGCATGATGCTATGGACTCTCTCCGCAGTTTCATCAGCCTCATAGATCTCAAAGACGCCGACGATCTCAAATCTTTCACCCATATGGCCTCAGCAATGGCGGTCTTTGTGGGTAATTGGACCAACCTCGTGCACGAAAGACCTCTTGTGGCTCCGGATGCCTCGCTCGAGCAATCAGCTGATATCCTCCGCATGTTGCATGGTGAAACGCCTAGCGCTGCCCTCAGTCAGGCTCTTAATACTTATCTCGTCACTGTTTCTGATCATGGCATGAATGCTTCGACATTTACTGCTCGTGTGGTGGCCTCCACTGACTCGGATAATGTCAGCTGTATTACTGCCGCAATCGGCGCTCTCAAGGGCCCCTTGCATGGTGGCGCCCCTGGACCGGTATTGCGCATGCTCAAGACCATCGCACGTGCTGAAAATGCCAGACCCTGGTTGGAAAAAGAGCTCTCAGAAGGCCGTCGCATTATGGGTATGGGGCACCGTGTCTATCGGGTGCGTGATCCTCGGGCAGCCATTTTTGAACAAGCTGTCCGCAGACTGGCTCAGGAAGGCCTCGAAGAAAGACTCGCTCTTGCCACTGCTGTCGAGCGCGAAGCAGAGACGATCTTGCGCGAACGTTACCCCGAGCGCAATCTTAAGGCGAATGTTGAGTTTTTCACCTCGGTCTTGCTTGATAGCCTCGATGTACCCGAAGAGCTCTTTACTCCAATGTTTGCTGTCGGCCGTGTTGCCGGCTGGTGTGCTCATGTGCTCGAGCAGCGCGCTCTGCGCAAGTTGATCAGACCGGCATCCAGATATGTCGGCGTGATGAGAGACCAATAAGCGGTAGGGATTTTGCACTCACATAAAAAGGCTCCCGGTGCCGGTCCAGTGCTCGAAAACAAAGAGTATTTGACCGGCGCCGAGGCCGCAAAATTTTTAGGCGTCAAGCCCGCCAGTCTCTATGCCTACGTCAGTCGAGGCCTGCTTTCTAGCGTTGCTCCAGAGGGAGGGCGGACTCGGTTTTATAAGATCAGCGATCTAAAAAATCTTCGCAACAATCAAAGGGGCATGTCCAGTCGCGATGAAGTGCGTGACTGGGCCGGACCGAGCATCAAATCTGCGATCACGGAGATCACGCCACAAGGCCATTTTTATAGAGGGCGGTCGGCGTTGCAATTGGCTGAGCAAAATCAAGATTTTGCTCGTGTAGTCGCTATCCTCTGGGACGTCGACCTCGATTTGCTGGATTCTCAATATGCCTACGAAAAGCTCGATCTGTCGCGGTCATCGTTGCGCGCTTTGAGGATGTTTAGCAAGGTCTTGCGTGATGATGCGAGCGTTCTCGAAGGGCTCAAGTTATTTGTGCCCATCCTCGAAATGTGCGAGCCCGCCCCAGTTTCACTTAATAGTGCCGATGTATTGCAGCATGGTGTCGATTTGATCTATGCGATGACCTGCGCGCTTGCATATATTTTCAAGACCAAGAGTACCGAGAAGTTTAAGGCGCAAGCGAATTCTATATCGATGGCTCAAGGTCTGAGCCTTGCTCTTGGGCGCAAGAGCAAGAAGGCAGAGCTCGAATACATCAACAAGGCTCTGGTCTTGTGCGCCGACCACGAATTGAACGCTTCGGCATTTAGCGCGAGGCTTGCGGCCTCGACAGGCGCGACTTTGCATGCATCAGTGCTGGCCGCCTTGGCGACTTTTAGCGGCACCCTCCATGGTGGCGCCAGCACCAGGTTTGAAAACATTGTTTTGACTGCCATGCAATTTAATAGCACGACAAAATGGTTGAGAGAAATATCCAGGAGCGGCTCTTTGAGCGAAATCAAGCGAAGCGGTTCTGAATTGTATCCAGATGGAGATCCGCGCGCGAGATTGCTATTGGAGCAGGCGCTGGAACTCGCGCCGGAATCGCGTGATTTGGCTGTATTGGTGGCATTGCTGGATTATCTAAAAAATAATCGGCAGATAGAGCCGACATTGGATGCTGGTCTTGCAGCTATGCGTTTTGCCTTGCGCTTACCACCAGGAGCGGGAGCTGCTGTGTTTGCTATTGCTAGAACAGCGGGATGGATTGCGCATGCGCGTGAGCAGCAACTCTTTGGTGTGCAGATAAGGCCGCGTGCAAAATATATTGGCAGTTAGAAATTGTGAGATAAAAGTGCTGCAACTTGTAAGAGATGCTTGCGTCCTTGTTGCCAGACCGTGAAGGGGGCAGAGGATTATGATGATGAAAGATGATGGTGGGATAGAGGGCATGGTCCCGGAAGTCATAATGAGCGGAGATGGTAATCCTGCTGTGCCCGATCCGTTTCCTCCATTGCCCGAACCAGAGCCGCCTTTGCCGGATCCGCATCCAGAGGGGGATCCGCCTAAAGTACCGGATCCTCTGCCAGCGCCTCCTGCACCAGAGCCGCCTCTGCCTAGTCCTGATCCGCTGCGACCAGGTCATGTGCCTGGCCCCTCACCTGCGCCTGGGCCAGAGCCCAGTCAGCCGGGTCCAGGACCCGGGCCCGGTAGTCCGATCATTGATCCGAACCCTATAAATCCTGTTTTGCCGCAATAGAGCGTTCATTGGGCTGTGTACTAATATGATCTGAAATCAGGTGGGATGCGGCCGAAAGAAATTTTCGAAAATTTCTTACTGCCGCCTGAGGCCCAAATTTGAAATATCAGATTAAAGGGGACAAGCAGAAAAATTTGGAGAAAAAAAAGGAGTCGGTGCGCGAGCACCGACTCCTTTTTTTAGAGCGTGAAAAAAGCGTAGAAAGCAAAAAGCCCACGCTATTAACGTGGGCTTTTTGTAATCCTGGCACCGGGCTATTTTTCCAGGCAGTCTCCCGCCAAGTATTGTCGCTGCTGACCGTCTTTACCTTCGTGTTCGGGATGGGAACGGGTGTGTTCCGGTCGCAATGGCACCAAGTCTGTTAGGGCAAATCAGATGTGACGAGGATATCGTTAGCGATCTGATTTTCAGCTTGGAGGTTAAACTCCATGCCCTGAAAACTGCATATTGAGGTTTTTAATTTCGTATTTCACTTTTATATTTTTAGAGTTGGATAAGCCCTCGACCGATTAGTAACGCTCAGCTACATGCTTGCCTTGCGGGGCATTTCTACCTGCGTCCTATCAACCCGGTGGTCTTCCGGGGGTCTTACTGGATTAACTCCATGGGATTTCTCATCTTCAGGTGGGCTTCGTACTTATATGCTTTCAGCACTTATCCGCTCCGAACACAGCTACGCTGCGTTTACCGCTGGCGCGATAACAGCCATACTGGAGGTTCGTTCGTCCTGGTCCTCTCGTACTAGGGACGACTCCTGTCAAAAATCCTACGGGCATGCCGGATATGGACCGAACTGTCTCACGACGTTCTGAACCCAGCTCACGTACCGCTTTAATGGGCGAACAGCCCAACCCTTGGAACGTACTACCGCTCCAGGATGCGATGAGCCGACATCGAGGTGCCAAACCTCCCCGTCGATGTGGACTCTTGGGGGAGATCAGCCTGTTATCCCTATGGTAACTTTTGTCCGATGAGCAACGACCCTTCCATGCGGAGTCGTGGGATCACTAAGCCCGACTTTCGTCCCTGATCGTGATGTCTCACTCTCAGTCAAGCTCCCTTCTACCTTTACGCTCGATGGCTGATTTCCGACCAGCCTGAGGGAACCATTGGGCGCCTCCGTTACTGTTTAGGAGGCGACCGCCCCAGTCAAACTGCCCAACTGAAACTGTCCCCGACCCGGATAACGGAATCAGGTTAGTATGCTAGCTACATCAGAGTGGTATCTCAACGTTGACTCCATCAGAACCAAAATTCTGACTTCAAAGTCTCCCACCTATCCTGCGCAGATATAGCCCGCAGACAATTTCAGCCTACAGTAAAGCTCAATAGGGTCTTTCTGTCCTGGCACGCCTAGTCCGTATCTTCACAGACAATCCTATTTCGCCGAGTCTCTCTCCGAGACAGCGCTCAAATCGTTACTCCATTCGTGCGGGTCGGAACTTACCCGACAAGGAATTTCGCTACCTTAGGACCGTTATAGTTACGGCCGCCGTTCACCGGGGCTTTGTTTTTCAGCTTCGCTTGCGCTAACCGATCCACTTAACCTTCCGGCACTGGGCAGGAGTCAGCCCCTATACATCACCTTACGGTTTAGCAGAGACCTGTGTTTTTGTTAAACAGTCGCTTGAGCCTCGTCGCTGCGACCATCTCATGCTTCAGACGCGAAGTCTTACACATTACCATGGCACCTCTTCTTCCGAAGTTACGAGGTTATTTTGCCGAGTTCCTTAGAGAGAGTTATCTCGCGCACCTTAGTATTCTCTACCTGACTACCTGTGTCGGTTTGGGGTACGAGCACCAATAAATCTGGCTTTCGCCGCTTTTCTCGGCAGCGTGGCGTCTACACAGCATTTACTCCGTAGAGTATTACTTCAGAGTCTCAGTTAATAACGCCCGAGCGGATTTGCCTACTCGAGCTACCTACACTCATCCTGGGTCAAAACCAAACTGACCCACGTGCATAGCCTCCTGCGTCCCGACTTAGCTCCTAACGATTTATAGGTGGTACGGGAATATTAACCCGTTGTGCATCGACTACGCTTCTCAGCCTCGTCTTAGCTCCCGACTAACCCCACGTGGACGAACCTTGCGTGGGAACCCTTAGTCTTTCGGTGCATTGGATTCTCACCAATGTTTTCGCTACTTAAGCCGACAGTCTCACTTGTGCTTCGTCCATATGTGCTTCCGCTCATACTTCGACCTACAACACAACGCTCCCCTACCAATTAAATAAATAATTCTACGATTTCGGTATCATACTTAGCCCCGTACGTTTTCGGCGCAGAGTCGCTTGACTAGTGAGCTATTACGCTTTCTTTGAATGGTGGCTGCTTCTAAGCCAACATCCTAGTTGTCTATGCAACTCCACCTCCTTAATCACTTAGTATGAATTTTGGGACCTTAGTCGGTAGTCTGGGCTGTTTCCCTCTTGAGTACGGAACTTATCTCTCGCACTCTCACTGCCAGATAGTGACGCTATGGGTATTCGGAGTTTAACTCGATTTGGTACGGATTTTCTCCGCCCGCACCGAACTAGTGCTCTACCCCCCATAGGATAAATCTGACGCGGTGCCTCAACGCCTTTCGGGGAGAACCAGCTAGCTCCGGGTTCGATTGGCATTTCACCCCTAAACACAGCTCATCCGCCGATTTTTCAACATCGGTCGGTTCGGACCTCTACGCAATGTTACTTGCGCTTCATCCTGGCCATGCCTAGATCACCCGGGTTCGGGTCTACCACACGTAATTATAAATCGCCCTTATCAGACTCGGTTTCCCTGTGGCTTCGAGTATTAACCTCTTAACCAACTACGTACGGTAACTCGCCGGCTCATTCTTCAACAGGCACACTGTCACCCTATAAAATAGGGCTCCAATTGCTTGTAAGCACACGGTTTCATGTTCTATTTCACTCCCTCTCACGGGTTCTTTTCACCTTTCCCTCGCGGTACTTGTTCACTATCGGTCGTCAGTCAGTATTTAGCCTTACCAGATGGTCCTGGCAGATTCGTACAAGGTTTCACGTGCCCCGTACTACTTGGGATACTCCCAGAGTTCAGAAGTTTTCGTTTACCGGACTGTCACCGTCTATGGTGGTTCTTTCCAGAACACTTCAACTAACCTCATCCCATTCATTATGGAGTCCCACGACCCCTGTGCGACTTTCGTCGTACAGGTTTAGGCTGTTCCCCTTTCACTCGCCGCTACTGAGGGAATCACTGTTTTGTTTTCTTTTCTTCCCGGTACTAAGATGTTTCAGTTCCCGGACTTACCTCGTCACACCCTATGTATTCAGATGTGCGTCGCTGGCATTAACCCAGCGGGGTTGCCCCATTCGGAGACCCACGGATCTTAATCTATAACAACTCCCCGTGGAATATCGCAGTTTATTGCGTCCTTCATCGGCTGCTGACGCCAAGGTATCCACCGTGCGCTCTTAGTAGCTTAACCAACATCTCTAGGCGTTCTTGTGTTTAGATAACAAGGCTTGCTTGGCGTGCGACGCCTAGAGTGCCGTTGTGGGCTGAATACTGAGTGACTGCGCTAAGCGCATCACTCTCAGTCACCACAACTACTTGGTGGAATACGGACCTCAATATGCAGTTTTCAGGGTACGGGACCGGTATTAGGAGCCTCTCGGTCGGCTCAGGGCTTATGCCCATGTCTTTGTTGTGAGCTCAATATAACCGTATTTGGTGCCTCGCACCGCCGCCGGTTATTTGGTATCGCCATCACTTTTAGATTGGAGGCTAGCGGATTCGAACCGCTGACCTTCTCGGTGCAAACGAGACGCTCTACCAACTGAGCCAAGCCCCCAGGCTTTTAAGTCACCCCGGTTTGTCCAAGCTCGACAAATTGCCGGCCGGACAGAACAGGCGGTCACTGTTCCTTTCCGCTTGTACCAACTCTACTCATCATATCAAACTGATCTAGCAGAATCTGTATTGTTGCAGAAAGCTTTACTTACTGGGCCATCCTGGACTCGAACCAGGGACCTCACCCTTATCAGGGGTGCGCTCTAGCCACCTGAGCTAATAGCCCGCAGTTGCAGTTGATTTATAGTACCACCGAGACCCTGAGGGATAAACCCCAAAACAGTATTTTTCATGCTTCTTCACAAAAGAATTTATAGCCATGGTTGGCAAGTGCGTGATGGCTGCTGCTAAAAGTGGCTTCGGGAGCTGTTCTTGCTCCTGTGCGCTAGTTGAGTCTTTTGTGTGAGCGGTCTTTGAAAAGACGATCTATATATTAGGATTTTTGATTTTATAGAATTTTTGATTTTATAGAACTTTTGATCGAATGGAATGCAAGACAAGAGAGAATTTGAATCTTGTTGATCCACTAGATGGTGTATAAAGTGTGACTAGAATAGAAGGTCTCTAGCATTTTTCGGCATAAGCAGGTAGCCATGAACATCGCATCCAAAATCACTCAAAAGCTCGCGGCGCTCGTCGTTGTCACCGCCGGGGTCTGTGTATCGTCCCCGTTTGCAGACAACGCCGTCAATGCTCAAAATCATGATGAGGCTCAAGCCGCGGCCAAGGCCGAGATAGGCAAGGCGGCTCCTCAATTTAAGCTCGATGACACCAAGGGCAAGACTGTCGATCTATCAAAATTGGCAGGTAAAGTTGTAGTGCTCGAGTGGTTCAACCATGGCTGCCCATTCGTCAAAAAGCACTACGACTCTAACAATATGCAGTCCTTGCAAAAAGAATACACTGGCAAGGGTGTCGTATGGCTTTCTATCTGCAGCTCCGCCAAGGGCAAGCAAGGCAATGCGACGGCACAAAAGCACGACGAAGACGCCAAGACCGCTAATGCCAATCCCAGTCATATCTTGATAGACCAGGACGGCCAGGTCGGTAGGCTCTATGGTGCCAAAACCACTCCTCATATGTTTGTCATCGACAAAAAGGGTATTCTCGTCTACGCCGGAGCGATCGATGACAAGCCCAGTACTGATGCCCAAGACGTCAAAAACGCAAAAAATTATGTCAAGGCTGCACTCGACGAAGTCCTCAAAAACAAACCCGTGAGCGTAGCTTCGACCAAGGCTTATGGCTGCTCGGTCAAATACTAAATAGATGAAGCAGAGAGCCGCTACGATATTTTGTCTGGCGGCTCTCTTGCTCTTTATCGTCTATGCCGGTTACGTCTTTGCCGCTCTGGCTCTCGGCGATCCTGACACAGCCTTTATCGTGGCCATCGGGCAATGGATTCTCGACCGCGGGCGTTTGCCTGCGGCAGACACATTTAGCTGGACCATCGCCCCTGATACTCCGTACATATGCTATCAATGGCTCTCCGCGGTCGTGTATGCGGGCGCCTACAATATCGCCGGCCCGGCGGGTGTCATCGCATGTGGTGGCAGCCTCGTCTTTGTCGCTCTGGTCGCCGCTCCATTACTAGCGTGCATGTACTTGAGGCTACCCGCCTGGATGGTGACTGCGATCATCTATCTTTTGTTTAGTGCTTGTAGTTTTAGATTGCCTGCAAGGCCCGAGTTGTTTAGCTATGCTTTTATCTCTTGCGGCTTGAGTGCTTATTTGTGTTATACCGCCTGGCTTTCGCGCACAAAGCAGACTCCTCTATTTACGATTAGATCATGGGCGATTGCCTGGCTAGGCATTTTTAGCGCCTTTGTTTTCTGGGCCAATTTCCATACCGGTTTTGTCATTGGCTTTTCACTGCTGGCTCTATTATTTCTGTCCACCCTCTGCATCACCAGCTTGGACGCTGTCATCAAACGCAATGTCCTGGCAATTTTTACCGGCATTTCTTTTGTGTTGATCCATCTTGCAGTGCTCATCAATGCAAATGGTCTTGGGCTATTTTTGTATCTCCTCCGACTTTTTTTTATGCGGAGCAATCGCTTAAACGTAGAGCAGATGCCGATTGCTCTCGGGCAATTGCTCGATGATCAATTTTGGGCTTTTACGATTTTGGTCCTTTTAATGGTCGGATGCCTTATTGCTGCGGGGCTTGCAGTCTGGAGAGCTCGGAAAGAAAAAGTAGATGCTCCTGAGACTACTGTGTTCTGGCCGGCGCTGCTGGGCCTTTATCTGCATGCTTGCTTGATGATTGCCGCAGCGGTATTTTGCCGCCGTCTAGTTCCTTTCGCTGCCTTGGAGGCGGTTTTTTGTATGATCGGGTCGCTGTGGGTCATCCATGGTGGCAGGCCAATCTTGCAGGACAAGGAGGGAGGCGAAAGAAAGGCTGCGCGCAGTGCAGGGATTTTGACTTGTCTTGCTGGAGTCGCCTTTATGGTAGGCATCGCTCTGGAGTGTGGAACGTCAAGGCTAGCTCTGCCCAATACCTCGATGACCCTGGGGGATCTGGAGCCTGCCTTGAATTTTATCCAAAAAGAAAGACCTATGCATGATGCCATGCAGGGGCGCTTATATAATGATGCGCAATTTGGCGATCTGGTCATGCTTAGATTTAAGGGGGCAATCCCTGTCGCCATGGATACTCGATTTGATCTCTATGGTGATGATCTGGTCATGCATTACTGGCAGATAGCGAATGCCAGAGGTCGTTTTAGGGAAGATCTAGATAAGGAAAAAATACAATGGTTATTCTTTCCTCCTCAGGCCCCTATCGTCTCCAAACTGGTTCTCGATCCGGACTTTGAGGTTGTCTTCAGGGATGCGGGTGCCGTGATATTGCTCAGGAAACACTAAAATCCATCAAGCCCTCCTCCAGGCCCTTGCGTCACGCCTTGCTTGCTGTGGCAATATTTGCCTCGGTCGTGACCTTTTATTATCAGTCTCCGATCTTTCAGGGATGCGTGCTTGCTCCCGAAGATGGCAAGGTGCAAAATTTTCCTGCCTATTTTGCGCCAATGTTCGGGCAGCCGGGCTTCCTCTGGAATCCCTTCAATTTTTGCGGCTTCCCTGTCCTTGCCGACCCGCAAATAGCAATGTTCTATCCAGTCAAAGCCTTCTTTCAGTTGCTGCTCCCTGGATCGATCGACGGCTTTAACCTGTATGTTTTGTCTGGCTTTGTGCTTGCGGCATTTTTTGCCTATCTGTACGTTTATGCAAGGACTGCCAATTTTTTGGCCGCTCTAGTATCAGGCCTCATCTATGGTTTATCTGGTTTTACGATCTCCGAATTGCGGCATCTGCAGATCGTGCATACTATTGCCTGGTTGCCCTTTTTGCTTTTTTGCGCGGACAGGCAGCGGGCTATCGATACAGCTTCCAGTAAGGATGGCAATCGCTCTTGGTGGCGCGATCTTTGCCTTAATATCTGCATCACTGCCCTTGGTATTGCCATGCTCATTTTTGCAGGGCATCCGCAAACAGCTGTCTACGCTTTTATAGTGTTTGCAACTTATTGCGTCTTTTGTAGCGGGGGCAGCGGGGGCAAAAAAATATCCCTGTTGATCTTGTCGCTGGCAGCGCTTTTTGGCTTTGCCATTGCTTCTGTGCAGATTTTGCCCACTATGCAATTGGCACATGGTTCGATCAGGCCCTCTTTTACCATGCACGACTTTCTCGTAGGAGAGGTCACGCCGACAATGGCGCTAGGCTTTACCATGCCCTACATATTGGGAGGCAATTATTCGATACTGGAGTCATCCATGCTGGAGACGGTGCCCTTCTCTCAGCAGGGGCCGCCCCTTGGTCTACTTTATATGGGTTATCTCCCGCTTCTTCTGGCATTCTATTCATTGACATTCATGCGTCGAAGGCCGATCCTCTGGTTTTTTCTCATCTGGGCTCTCATTGCCATAATCTTCAGCTTGGGTCGATATGGTGGCGTCTCTTCATTCTTTGCCAGCATGCCAGTGATCGGCTCGTTCAGGGGGCTTTACAGAGCACTTTTTATCGTCATTTTGTATTTCGCCGTGGCTTCTGGATTTGCTATCGCCAGGCTCGACGCCGTCCTCGGCTCGGCGAGAGGCATTTGCTCCGGGCTTTTTGCCGGACGAAGCGAACGTGGCCTGCACGGCTGGTTTAATGGGCTGCTCAAGCACTGGAAGCCTCGTAAGCACCTCTTGCTATTAGTGGCAATATTTGTCGCAGTTTTGATACCGCCACTAGTACCAGCCCTCGTCCCCCTGCTGTGTTTTGTTTTTTCGCGCGGTCGTCCCTGGGCTCGGGGCTTGCTTTTTGCTTCGACGGCTCTGGTCTTGCAAGTCTATGCTGCCAATAGCCAGTGGACTGTCGAATGCCCCAAGGCCGCCGATATGGCTCAGCCGCCCTGGGCTTCTGTATTGCGCGAGCGCCTTGCCTCCGGCCGTTTTCGCATCCTGACGGTCAAGGGCATTTATGGTGGCACCGACGAGATCCCGCCCAACCTCAATCGCATCTGGTCGATTTATTCGGCTTCTGGTTATGAGCCTCTCGTATCGGCTCGCTATGCTGAGATCATGCATATGAGCGAAGGCGGATTTTTACAACCGCCCTGGCGCATCGAGGCCGAAAACCGCGCTTTTGATATCATCTCGGCCGTATATCTCATCACGCCGCGCACAGATCTTGAGTCTTTTAACAGCAAAGCCCTCAGCGAGGGAGCTCGCGAATTTTTTCAACCCAATGTCATCGATGATGTTTTTGTCTTTGAGAACACTCGTGCTCTGCCCAGATGCCGCTTTGCTCAGGAGATCATCGAGCTTTCTCCTGCGGCCATCGTACCCACAGTGCGCACTGGCCGACTGCCCAGCGGCAGGGAGTATGATCCCCGCACCATGGTATTGATTGAGGAGCCTTTGCCGGCTGGTCTCAAGCCTCAAGGCAGTGCATCCGCATCAAATGCAGGTTTCAAGCCAGCTACCATTGGTCTGACCGATGAGGTCACTCGTGTCATTGATGGAGGGGAAATGATCGAAGTGGATCTCAAGGTCGAAAAGGCCAGGCCGCTAATCCTTGCAGATACTTATGACCCAGGTTGGCGAGCCTTTGTGGATGGACGAGAGACGCACATTTACAGAGCTAATTATGTGCAGCGCATGATCTATCTGCCGGCAGGAGCCAAGCAGGTGAGGTTTATCTATGAGCCTCAAGCCGTTCGCGTCGGCCTGGGCGTTTCGCTGGTAGCGCTCGCCACATTTTTGGGCTTGCAGCTCTGGGCTTTTGCCTTGATGATACGCAGCAGATTTTTTGTAAAGCGAGAAATGTAGCTCTATGCGCTAGACCAGTCGCACAAATTTGCGCCGCCCCACCTGCAGGATCATACCTTCTCCTTCTCCGCCTTTGATATCCTCTGGCTTGATCTGGTGATTTGGATCCTTGATGACTTGTCCGTCCAGTTTGACTCCGCCTTCCTGAACCAGCCGCTTTGCTTCGCCTGTGCCTGCTATGAGCTTACCATCGACCATGACCCTAAAGATCGCCGTCGGCTCCTGCACCGTATGCGATGGCATGCCCTCGGGCGCTTGACCTTCTGAGTGCACTTTGTTCCAGTCAGCAAGGGCCTTTTGGCCTATTTCTGGGCCGTGGTACTGACTGACGATCTGGGCGGCCAGTTTGAGTTTTGCGTCCTTGGGATTGCCACCTGCCTTCAAGTGGGCCGCCTCGATGGCGTCGATCTCTGGACCTGTCAATGTCGTCGCAAATTCAAAATATTTGAGGATCAATTCGTCTGGAATGCGCATAGCCTTGCCAAACATGTTTTCTGGGGATTCTTTTAGGCCGATGAAATTGTCGTAGGTCTTGGACATCTTTTTGACGCCATCGGTGCCTTCGAGCAAGGGCAGCAGCAAGGCCAACTGCGGGGCTAGATCATAATTGGGCTGCAGCTCTCGCCCCTGCAAGATGTTAAATCTCTGATCGGTACCGCCTAGCTCAATATCGGCCTTGATGGCCACAGAGTCATAGGCCTGCAAGAGCGGGTAAAAGAGCTCATGCAGCGATACTGGTTGCTGCTTTTCCAGGCGGCTGCCAAATTGTTCCTTGGCAATCAATTGGTTGGCTGTCACCGTCGAAGCCAGCCTGATCACATCGTTTAAAGAGAGTGGCGCCAGCCAGTCATGGTTGTTGACGACCTCGGTCTTGGACATATCGAGGATCAAGCCCATCTGATCGAGATAGGTCTGGGCATTGGCATCGACTTGCTCCTTGGTCAGGGCCGGTCGAGTGCTGTTGCGCCCGGTCGGATCGCCGATACGTGCAGTAAAACCGCCGATGATCAGGACGATCTGATGCCCAAATTCTTGAAAGCGGCGGAGCTTGCGAAAGACCACGGCATGGCCGAGGTGTAAATCCGAAGATGTCGGATCGACGCCGAGCTTGACCCGAAGCATGCGTCCAGCCTTTTTGACCTCGGCTAATTTGCGAGATAGTCCGAGTATCCCTTCTGGCAGGACTTCGGCGCCGCGGCACAACTCCTGGGCTTCA
>Ga0233438_10003189_pt1 | contig 15332 bp, 14 predicted proteins | sample SI_123_September_FD_182720 | JGI IMG/M metagenome (GOLD analysis project Ga0233438, IMG submission 182720) | Seawater microbial communities from Saanich Inlet, British Columbia, Canada - SI_123_September2016_10_MG | ecosystem: Environmental > Aquatic > Marine > Inlet | place: Canada: British...
CTGCCATTATTGATAGTAAAGCTAAATCAAATACTAATCCAAAAGAGAGCTGATATGCAATTTGAGAAAAAAACTAGGGACAAATCTGTGGACAAATTAAAAAAGGCGCTAACAATAAATTTACTGTTAACGCCTATCTTTGTTGGTGGTCCCACCTGGGCTCGAACCAGGGACCAACTGATTATGAGTCAGCTACTCTAACCAACTGAGCTATAGGACCGGCGCACTGTTTTTTGTATTTAGAAAAATAATTAAATATTGGATATCTAAGACTTTTTGCTTTATTTATCGTTAAGATAAAAATACTGTTTTAAAAATTTCAGTGAACTTTAGGCAAATATAATATCATTTGAAATAAAAAAAGACTACAAAGTAAAATTGTTTAAAATATTACCGTTTAATAGTCTTCTTCAGATAACACTAAATCTTCTAAAACTCAAAATTAGATAAAGTAATGAACTGATTATGCTTTAGTCAAAACTGCCTTAGCAACAAATACAACTCCTTCTGGGCCTGTTACAGTGTACTGATATTGAATTTTATTTGAATCTTCTGGCATAAGATTAATTTTCCATGAAGTTACAAAAGCCTCTTTATCTTTCGACAAGCCACTTCTTTCAGAATCTGTAATAAAAACATACTCGCCATTCGTGTTACTTTTTAATACAGATATTGGCTTATTTTGTAAAGCACAATAATGAGTTAATAGTAATTGCTCGTTTTGATAATTAAAAATCGTAAGCATTTCGACGCCTCCCGTGTCACTTTCCTCGAGTAATGCGCTTCCATTAGATGTTAATGTATAATTCAACACTAAATTATCCGAAGTACCGTCAGTTCTTTCCAAAGTACCCTGCCATTTTCCTTCTAAAGATTTTAATTTTTCAAAATCTTCTGAAAGGCTATTTCCATATGTAGTGGCAGATAAAATTGCTGTAAATAAGAATAAAAATAAATTTTTCATGAGAATATATTTGGTTAATAGTTTTTACAAGGTACAAAAAATCACTTGTCCAAAACGAGTAGGGTTTACTCACAAACTTTTTTTAAAAATTTTAAACGGTTAAAATCATTTCCGAAGCCTTTTCGGCAATCATATAGGTAGGAGCATTAGTATTCCCTGAGACTATCTTGGGCATGATTGAAGCATCGACAACTCGTAGTCCCTCAATTCCGTGAACTTTCAATTCGTGGTCAACAACAGCTAAAGAATCTTTGCCCATTTTACAGGTTCCCACAGGATGATAAACCGTTTCTAAAGTCTGTTTGATGTGGTCCATGAGCTCCTTGTCATTTTTTTTATCAACTTGAAGACCAAATGCCTTTCGATGTTTTTTTAGAGGAGCCTCTTCCAAAACCTTTATGGCAAGTTTAACTCCTTTGAGCAGAAGTAATAAGTCTTCTTTTTCTTGTAAGAAATTAGGCTGTATTACAGGAGGGTCATAAGGGTTTGAAGAGGATAAACTCACCGATCCACTACTTTTAGGGTGCAACAATGTCGGTAAAATCGTTAAGCCATCAACCCTTGGATAACTTTTGAGATCGTATGCATCATAACCGTATTGATCACCCATCCAAATTGGACTAAAATGAAATTGGAAATTAGCTGAATTCCCTTGTTGATGAATGTCAAAAAATGCCATTCCTTCTAGAGGACCCGAACTAAACACACCTTTTTTGTGAACAAAATAGTTCCAAGAGGCTTTCAATTGGTTCAAAATAGGAATGTAATGGTTTATCCCTTCCTGGGTGTTGGTTGAGATACTTATGGGACAAAACAAATGGTCCTTAAGGTTTTTTCCAACTCCATTAAGTTCGTGGAGACAATCGATTCCTTGCCTTTTAAGTTGCGAAGCTTCCCCTATTCCAGACAACAAAAGAATTTGTGGTGAATGAAATGCTCCCGCGGAAAGTATGACTTCCTTTTTGGCAATAGCCTCTCGTGATATATTTTCTACAATATAAGCCACTCCCACTGCTTTTTTGTCTTCAAGCAAAATTTTAGAGACCCTAGCCTTTGTGACAACTTTAAGGTTTTTTCGCCCTAAAATTGGCTTTAAAAAGGCAGCTGCAGCACTACAACGCTTTCCGTCTTTAATGGTACTGTGAACTAGACCTGCTCCCTCTTGGGTTTTGCCATTATAATCTTTTGTTTTGGGAATTCCGACTGCTACACAAGAATCTAGAAAAGAATCCACAAAAGGAGTTTTAAATTTTTCAGCTACGGTAACATGCAGCTCTCCTTGATTGCTGTGAAAATTTTTATCCAACAATTCTGCTTGAGCATGATTTTCCGATTTCATAAAAAAAGGAAGGACTTCCTTATAACTCCATCCTGGATTTCCTAAGGCTGCCCACCCATCATAGTCTGCAGCATTTCCACGAACATAAGCCATGGCATTGGTCGAACTACTTCCGCCGAGAGTTTTGCCTCGCGGCAAATAAATCTTACGATTCAAAACATGTTCTTGTTCTTCTGTCCAAAAACCCCAATCTTCTTTACTTTTGTGAATTTTGGTGTAAGCCCCCGGTATATGTATGTTCATATTGTTATCCGGGCCCCCAGCTTCTAACAACAAAACAGTGTTTTTGGGATTTGCCGAAAGACGATTGGCTAAAACACAGCCCGCTGATCCAGCTCCAATAATAATGTATTCATATTCTTCACTCATCACTAAAACTTAAGTTTAATTGTTTAATGAGCTATTCATTCTCATTAAATCAACTCAATTTAATGTTTTAATCTCAATTGATCGCATTACACAACCCTCAGCTTCATTTTTACTCAGGATCTTCTTCCAACTTTTTATGAAAAACTTATAGCTCAAATAGCAAAAAATAAATCATCAAAATTTTTGATAAATTAGTTAGAAAAAGTAACCCACAATCTGATTTAGTATCATCAAACTGCTGCTGTTTCAATATTACTTTTAGGGATTTTATAATGGTCATTTGTTTTAATAATCATCGAAGTTTGATTTAAAATTGTTTCACAATGAAAAAAAGCTGATGTCCCATGCATTGAAGCTAACTTAAAATTCTTGTACTTATGAAAAAGTCAAAAAAAATAAAAGTGTTTTCGTTTGCAAAATCCCAAGCTTTTCTCTTTGGCTTTTGGGGTTGATTTGTGGGGTTTTTTGCTCTCCCGGAGGGCTAATCAGTGGTGCCCTTGTAACCTTAGAATCGTTGTCCTATGAATCCGTGTCAACTCCTGTTTTGAGTATTGGTTCTGTCCTAGCTTTTGGAGTGCTTATCAGGATTTCTCTGCTCATTGCGATAATAGGGTTCTTAACGGGGATTCTTGAAGCCATTATCCATAATTTATGGCTAAAATACTTTAGAAGAATTGAAGTCGATTTTCATAAAAAATAATGAATCCGAAAAGGATGAAGTCTAATTATACCATCTACCTTACCTTTGTGCTTGACTTCTTTTTATCAAAACCCATATTTATCAAGGATTTAAAAAAATATTGATGGCGGATAATTGTCTAATGAAAGGAAGTGTCCTATTTTTGTGTAAAATTATTGAAAATGGGATCTTCAAAAAAACCGGATAATGTTGCATGGGATGAAGAAAGCAAAGAATACATTGCAAAACTTTTGCCCTATGCTATTAGCAACAATAGTCCTGTTATCAAAATTCCCAATGTAGATTCTTTCAAAAAGAAAGGGGTTGATAAAGTTTCTAAACAATTTCAAGCTGAACTAACCGATCTCCAAGAAAAAATCAAAAATTTCGTCAATTTAGCTTCGGACACCCAAATGGTATATTCTGCTAAATTTAAATTTGAACCCATAGTGGGGGAAATATATCATCTTTATAAAGGTGTAAAAGAGCCTTTTTTATCTCTAATTGAGCCCAACAGTTGGGACAAAAAACACCTAGGTTCCTTTCGCCTCAATGGGGAATATAAATGGGAAAGATTAGAAACTATCTAAAATTCTGTGTTGCAAAACCCATTTGTTTGTCATCAAAGGAAATTCCTACTCCCAAATAAACATAATCTCCTAAAATGTTTTTGTAATGTGGGGGGCTTTTTTTCCAGCCTTGAACCAAACATTCTGCTATGGCTTGGTTTGATCGTGTATCGCCACACCCTCTTACGTTTTCAAACCATGGAGCTTGAGCAATGTTTTCGGCGATGCCAATAAATGTATTCCCTTTTATTCGCCATGCTTGGATGTTGAGTTTTTCTGCTCGTTCCACAGGGCTTAATCCCTCATGATCGATGTGTTCATAAAACTTATTTTGAACCATATTGTCGCTGTGATACTGCGCCAAATAATCTAAGGTGTCGAGTTTTTTAAAAGGCTCTAAACCTTTTTCAATTCTCAAAAGGTTTGTTTTTTGAAAAATTAGATTTGTAATTGTTTTGGGGTTTTGTTGCCCAAAAGAGGAGAAACAAACTGAAAAAAAGAAAATAAGGGTAACATTTTTTGATGTATTCATCAAATTGATTCTTTTTTTAATTGCTATACTTTGCTTTTGAAGGGTGGGTAAGGACAAATATCCTTAATTTTACAGAATATTCAAATTTATGGAAAGTCCAAGACAAAAAAAAATAGCAACCTTATTGCAACAAGAAATTGCTCAAATGCTTCAGGGATCCGTTCGAAAAGAAGGAGTAGCTAACCTTTTAATCTCGGTGACTAAAGTCAGTATTACTGTAGATTTATCCATTGCAAAAATATATTTGAGTTTATTCCCCCCAGAAAAAGCTCTTGAAGTTCTCGAAGGAATACAATCGAACAGCTTTCAAGTAAAACACGACCTCGCAAAGCTACTTAAAAACCAGTTGCGAAAAATCCCAGACCTTGTTTTCTATTTAGATGATTCTTTGGATTATATCCAAAAAATTGATGAAGCATTAGAGGCCAACAATGATCCGATCAAAAATCCTGATGAATTAATTTCACGCAAAAAAAAATAATCTTGTGCGTTTCCCTCTATATATAGCTACACGATATTTCTTCACTAGAAGCAAGCAAAATGTTATAAATATTATAAATTATATTGCGCTCACGGTTGTTTTGATTGCAACAGCCTCCTTACTCATAGTGTTATCTGCTTTTACTGGTCTAAAAGATTTTGGGCTTTCTTTTTCTAATATTTTTGATCCAGATTTTCGAGTTGAAGCTGCTCAAGGTAAAGTATTGACCATAGATTCCCTTAAACTAGATAAAATAATGAAAATTGAAGGTATTGATGCAGTCTCTGGAATTTTAGAAGAAAAGGCTTTTTTGAACTACCGCAACAAAAACCATGTTGTTTATCTCAAAGGGGTAGATTCTCTTTTCGATCAAGTCATTAATAGTAAAAGACTGTTAACAACCGGACGCTGGTTTGATCAAGAATTTAATGAAGTTGTTATCGGTGCAGGCGTGGCTCAGATTTTGAGTTTGGGAGTTTACGATTACAATGATTTTTTAGTACTTACCGTTCCCAAACGTTCAAATAAAACTTCAACTTTTAAAGATCCTTTTGTCAACAAAACAGCTTTAGTTTCTGGAATATACAACATTAGCGAAGAATTGGATAAAAAATATATTTTTTCAAGTCTTCCTTTTGCCCGTGACTTATTCCAAAGAAAAAAGGGTGTTTACAGTTCCCTGGAACTTAAAATGACCCCTAGGTACAACCGTTCGACAGTAGAAGACCAACTTCGTAATGCCATTAAAATTCCCTTGAAAATTAGCTCCAGAAATGAACTCAATGCAGCTCTTTTTAAAATGCTCAACACCGAGCAAATGGCAATCTATCTTATTTTTACTTTGGTAATAATCATTGCCTTGTTCAATGTCGTTGGAGCATTAATTATGATGATTTTAGAAAAAAAACCTCAAATAAAAGTCTTGTATGCCCTTGGAGTAAAACCCGCAGAAATCCAAAAGATTTTCTATTACTTGGGTGGAATGATTGGTTGGGTAGGTGGAGGAATCGGGGTTTTGTTTGGCTCTTTTCTTGTTCTATTACAAACTTATTCCCCTTTTCTATATATCCCCGGAACTAACTTCCCTTATCCTGTTCGGTTGGAGTTCCAAAATATTGTGGTGGTGTTTTCTATTTTATTTGTTTTGGGAGCAATTGCATCGAGATGGTCAACGGTTCGTCTGGCTAAAAAAACGAGTTTTATTTAAGCCATTTGATAATCTCCCCAGTTTGCCTCTACATCGTCTAAAGCAGCAAAAACATCTTCAGAAGCATTGGATGTTACCATACGAGTTCGATACTCCTTGAAATGTGGGATGCCCTTAAAATAATTGGTGTAATGTCTTCTGGTTTCTAGAACTCCCAAAACTTCTCCTTTCCAAGCAATAGCCATTTCAAGGTGTCTTCTAGCTGCATCAACTCTTTCAGTTATGGATGGTGATACTGCATGTTCTCCGTTTTTCATAAAGTATTTTACTTGATTAAAAAACCAAGGGTTCCCTATACTTGCTCTACCAATCATGGCGCCGTCCAAACCGTATTGGTCTCTCATTTCAATAGCTCGTTCAGGACTATCTACATCTCCATTCCCAAAAATGGGGATATGCATGCGAGGGTTGTTTTTTACTTCGGAAATCGGACGCCAATCTGCATATCCTTTATACATTTGAGCTCGTGTTCTCCCGTGAATCGAAATGGCTTTTGCACCAACATCTTGTAATCGCTCTGCTACCTCAACAATTTTTATGGAATCGTGATCCCATCCCAAACGGGTTTTTACTGTAATTGGAAGTTTGGTGTGTTCTACCATAGCCTTGGTCAAACGAACCATCAACGGAATATCTTTTAATATTCCTGCTCCGGCTCCTTTGCTGACTACTTTTTTTACTGGACATCCAAAGTTGATGTCAATAATATCGGGTTTAGAAGCTTCAACAATTTCTACAGACCTCAACATCGATTCTTCATTTGCGCCAAAAATTTGAATCCCTACTGGACGCTCTTTTTCATAAATATCCAATTTCATAACGCTTTTTGCTGCGTCGCGAATTAGACCTTCACTTGAAATAAATTCGGTATAAACGACGTCTGCTCCGTGTTCTTTACACAATGCGCGGAAGGGAGGGTCACTTACGTCTTCCATAGGCGCAAGAAGAAGCGGAAAGTCATTTAGCTCAATGTCACCAATTTTTACCAAAAACCTAAAATTTTAACAAAAGTACGTAAAAGCTTGGGTTTCTCGATATCCTAATTGAACTCAAAGGTTTCTTGGAATTTTAAAACTACATCCTTGTCCCTAATTGCCTCGCCTTACTTTAAATAGTAAATCCTTGGAGGAGAATTTCTTGTCAAACAAAAAAACATGTTGACGTCTATAAAAGCGCAGAGTATTGAGGCAATAGTTCAGCTCTGGAATAATGCTCTTAATTTTAGTGGTTGGTATCATCTTTATTAGATTTATAGGTTAAGTTTTTAACAACTTAACAATTATTTTTTACATGGTATTTCAATCGATTTTATTTCAAAGTAAATTTAATCTTAAAACAAAAAAAGCACGATACAAATAAGTATCTTTGCCGGACAAGCATAGGATAGAGAAGCATGAAGCATATCAGAAATTTTTGCATTATTGCCCACATCGACCATGGGAAAAGCACTTTAGCGGACCGTTTGTTGGATCTTACGGGCGCTGTTACAGATCGCGAAAAACAGGATCAATTGCTGGACAATATGGATTTGGAACGAGAACGTGGGATTACCATAAAATCACACGCCATTCAAATGGAATATGCTCACCAAGGGCAAAACTATGTCTTAAACCTTATTGACACTCCTGGTCACGTAGATTTTTCTTATGAAGTCTCTCGTTCAATTGCTGCTTGCGAGGGCGCATTACTTATTGTAGATGCAGCACAAAGCATTCAAGCTCAAACCATTTCGAACTTATATTTAGCCCTTGAAAATAATCTAGAAATTATTCCCGTTCTCAACAAAGTAGACCTCCCATCAGCAAACCCAGAGGAAGTTACCGACGATATCGTTGACTTATTAGGTTGTGAGCCTGAAGAGGTTATTCCTGCTTCTGCAAAAACAGGATTAGGAATTCAAGATGTTTTGTCTGCAATTATTGAACGTATTCCCGCGCCTAAAGGGAGTGCAGATGAGCCTCTTCAAGCTCTTATTTTTGATTCTGTTTACAATCCCTTTCGTGGGGTTGAAACCTATTTTAGAATCTTAAACGGCTCGATTTCAAAAGGACAAAAAATTCAATTTATTGCTACGCAAAACATATACAATGCAGACGAAATTGGAACGCTTAAACTCAAACAAGAACCCAAGAAAACAATCAGTGCTGGAGATGTAGGTTACTTGATCACAGGAATCAAAGACGCAAAAGAAGTAAAGGTCGGTGACACCATAACCTCACCAACCAACCCTACTCAAAATGCTATTGATGGATTTGAAGAAGTAAAACCCATGGTTTTTGCCGGAATTTATCCCGTAGACACCGAAGACTATGAAGAACTCCGTGCTTCCATGGAAAAGCTTCAATTGAATGATGCTTCCCTTGTTTTTCTTCCAGAAAGCTCGGCAGCTCTTGGATTTGGTTTCCGTTGTGGATTCCTCGGAATGTTACATTTAGAAATTATCCAAGAACGCCTAGAAAGGGAATTTAATATGACCGTAATCACTACCGTTCCAAACGTTTCTTATCACGCCTTTGTAAAAAAAGATGTAAACGATTTGTTACTGGTAAACAATCCTTCTGATCTTCCCGATCCATCTGCACTTGACCGGGTAGAAGAACCTTACATTAAAGCCTCCATAATCACTAAGGCAGATTTTGTTGGAAATGTAATGTCTCTGTGTATAGAAAAAAGAGGGATAATAACTAATCAAACGTATTTGACTACTGAGCGCGTTGAATTGAACTTTGATATGCCCTTGGCTGAAATTGTTTTTGATTTCTATGATCGTCTAAAAACCGTTTCCAAAGGCTATGCCTCTTTTGATTATTCGCCCGTAGGAATGCGTCCCTCAAAATTAGTTAAAGTAGATATTCTGTTGAACGGAAGTCAAGTAGATGCCCTTTCTGCTTTGATTCATGCAGACAACGCATATACTATTGGAAAAAAAATGTGTGAAAAATTACGCGGACTTATCCCAAGACAACAATTTGATATTCCAATTCAGGCAGCTATAGGAGCAAAGATTATCTCCAGAGAAACAATCAAAGCTTTACGAAAAGACGTAACAGCTAAATGCTATGGAGGAGATATCTCTCGTAAGCGTAAACTTCTTGAAAAACAGAAGAAAGGTAAGAAAAAAATGCGCCAAGTAGGAAATGTTGAAATTCCACAAGAAGCATTCATGGCTGTGTTAAAGCTAAACGATTAATCTTGTTCCCTCTTGAAACAATTCTCAAAAATCATTAGCTCTTTAACAAAAAAATTAGCTCTGGTTTAACAACATTAATTGTATCTTTTATCAAAATTTACGGATAACTCTATCCAAAAAAACAGATAAATGATTTGTGTTCCTACTCTTTTTTTAGATGTAAAGCGATGTAAAAAAAATATTGGGAAGATGGCTTCAAAGGCCAAAAGACATGGGCTGGAATTTCGCCCACATGCAAAAACGCATCAGTCTTTGGAGGTCTCGAGATGGTTCAAAGAGTTTGGTGTGACAAAGCTTACGGTTTCTTCTCTTAAAATGGCGACCTATTTTGCTGAAGAATGGAACGATATTACGGTAGCTTTCCCAACAAATATCTTGGAAATCAAAACCATCAACCAACTTTCCAAAAAAATTAAGCTCAACCTTTGTATTGAAAATATTGAAGTGCTTGAGTTTCTTAGCGAACAGCTCGAGCACCCCATAGGAATATTCTTAAAAATAGACATTGGGTATCATCGGACAGGAATTGACGTTGATGATATTGAGCTAATCAATTCTCTTTTACTTAAAATGAATAAACAAAAATTTCTTGAGTTCAAAGGGTTCTTGGGTCATGCAGGACACAGCTATAAATGCAGGTCTAGAGAAGCTGTAGAATCAGTTCACCAAAAAAGTAAAGAACAAATTCTTTTACTTAAAGAACGCTACAAAAAACAATACCCCAACTTAATCATCTCCCTTGGCGACACTCCCGGTTGTAGTGTTTCGGAGGATTTCTCTGGAGTGGATGAAATACGCCCAGGTAATTTTGTCTTCTATGATCTTACCCAAAACATCATCGGGTCGAACAGTTTAGATGAAATTGCGGTGGCAATGGCTTGCCCAATTGTTGCAAAGCACAAAACCAGAAATGAAATCATTATTTATGGAGGAGGTATTCATTTTTCAAAGGATCGAATTGAAGACCCTGAAGATGGGATTATTTTTGGCCGTGTTGTTGAAAAAAAGAATAAAACCTGGGGGCCTTATATCCCAAAAATGTTTGTAAAAAGTCTATCACAGGAACATGGGATTGTGTCGGTCCCAGAGGCAATCTTTGATGGTTATAAAATTGGAGACCTCATATGGGTCTTGCCTGTTCATTCGTGTATGGCAGCTGATTTAATGAAAAAGTTTTATACAGCAGATGAGGAGGTTATTTCAATGATGTAATCCTTCTTTCTTTTCCTATATTTAACACAAAATATTATTCATATGATTATTATCATGGGGGTCAGTGGTTCGGGTAAAACAAGTCTCGGAAAACACCTTTCTCTAGTAACATCTAAGCCTTTTTTTGACGCGGATGATTTTCACTCTCCTGCCAATAAAAACAAAATGGAATCTGGCAAAGCATTGAATGATTTTGACCGTGAACCTTGGCTCAATCAGCTTGTAAAAAAAATTAAAGAATGGTCTTCAAGTGGGGGAGCAATTTTAGCTTGTTCTGCGTTAAAAGAAGATTATCGAAAAATCCTTTCTAAGGATAATCCCAAAATCACATGGGTGGTTTTGAGCGGATCTTTTGACTTGATTCAATCTCGATTAGAAAAAAGAAAAGATCATTTCTTTAAACCCGAACTCCTACAATCTCAATTGGATGCTTTAGAGCTTCCAAGTTATGGCATTCACCTAAATATTGATCAACCCGTTGAGGTATTGGTTCAATCGTTTTTGAACCAAACTACTATCCAAGGATCCGCAAAAATAGGAGTGATGGGTATGGGCGTTATGGGGCAAGGAATCGCCTTAAACTGCTCAGAAAATAGCTTTGAAACTGCTGTCTACAATCGGTTTGTAAAAGGAGAAGAGCGCGTAATTTTCAATTTTCTTGCTGCAAATTCTCAATTTGAAAATTTGTATGGATTTACAGACATACTGTCTTTTATTAATGCCCTAGAACGTCCTCGAAAAATTTGGTTAATGATTAAAAGTGGTTCTACTATTGACCGGTTGATTGATGAAATTGCGCCTTTACTCGAAGAGGGTGATATCATTCTTGATGGAGGGAATTCACATTATGAAGATACCCAAAGAAGAGTAAAAATTCTTGAAAAAAAGAAAATTCTTTATGTTGGTTGTGGAGTATCTGGAGGCGAAGTCGGAGCCCGTCAAGGTGCTTCACTAATGTTTGGAGGAAGTAAAGAGGCATATAAAATTCTAAGTCCTATTTTGAATCGCATTTCTGCAAAAGATAAAACAGGAAAACCTTGTCAAGCGTATTTTGGTGCTGACGGTGCAGGGCATTTTGTAAAAATGGTTCACAACGGGATCGAATATGCCGAAATGCAACTTTTGGCTGAAGTTTATGCGGTTTTATCACATCAAATGAGTTATCCTGAAATGGCACTGCTTTTTGAAGAGTGGAACAAAGGACCAGAGGCAAGTTATCTATTGGAAATTAGCGCAAAAATCCTCCTTAAAAAAGAAGGGAATGACTATGTTGTAGATTTGATTCTTGATAATGCTGAAAGCAAAGGAACCGGGATGTGGTCTACAAAGTCTGCGCTTGCTTTGGGGGAAGTTAACAACATGATGTCTTCAGCTCTTTTTTCCCGTTACCTTTCCAGTATGAAAAAAGAACGTACTTCTTTATCCAATCAAAAACCCAAAACACAAAAATTAGATTCTTTTGATCTTTTAAAATTAAAAGACGCATACCGTTTTGCGAGAATAATAAACCATATCCAAGGCTTTAATTTGATAAAGTCTGCTTCCCAAAAATATAATTGGGATTACTATCCCGCTGAAATTGCAAGGGTTTGGACCAAAGGATGCATCATTCGCTCTTCCTTGATGGAAAACTTAATTGAATCTTTTTCAGCCGAAAAATCACTGTTAAAAAACAAACAGCTCTTAAACGATTTAACCTCAACTGAACCAGGTGCGGCAGCTCTTATTCATTATGCCGTTGATCAAAAAATTGCTTTAGACAGTTTCTCTTCAGCTTATCATTATTGGATTGGACTTTGTACAGAAAACCTCCCTGCAAACCTCATACAGGCTCAGCGAGATTTCTTTGGCGCCCATACCTACCAGAGAATAGATAAACCTTTGGACCAATTTTTTCACACTCAATGGCATTAATATGATTTATTATTCTCTTCTTTTATCGAAGTTGGTTTATGATGACTTTAATACTCGACTTAAGTGGTTTGAAAATGGTGCTCATTCTCAGTCTCTTTCTTTAAAAAATTTTATGAAAAAAACCGTTATACTTTTCTGTTTTCTTTTCCTCATTTCCTGTAAAACATCGACTCCTAAAACCTATGAAATCGGTTATATAGAAACTCCCCTTGGTGAAATGTACTTTTGGCTCTACAACGAAACTCCTCTTCACAAAGCCAGTTTTATAAAATTAGCAGAGCAACACTATTGGGATCTTCTGAGTTTTAATAGGGTAATTGAAGATTTTGTTGTTCAAGGGGGTTGTCCTGACACGCCAGAAGGGTTTTCAAATTCTCCCTATCTTATTGAGCCTGAATTTAATCCTGAGATCAAACACATATACGGGGCTGTTGGAATGGGTCGTGATAGCAATCCCGAAAAATTATCTGCTGGTTGTCAATTTTATATTGTTCATGATGTGCGGGGGATTCCTAGACTTAATCAAAATTACACTGTTTTTGGTCAACTTTTTAAGGGTCTTGATGTTCTAGACAAAATCGCAAAACTTCCAACAGATTCCATAGATACACCCTTAGATCGAATTTCAATAAAAATTCGTGCTTTTAAATTTACAAGAGATGAATTAAACGGGCTTGGCGGGAATTCTTTTCTTAAAAAAATGATGAAATGAAATGAAATTATTGCTGAATTAATTTTTGAGTTTTTCTAGAATGGTCTTTATGTTTAATTTTTTTTCAAAAAGTAAACATATTTACAGAAGATCTTCAAAAAAGATTTTCAAAACGATCTAAAATAAACATCCTGAAAGAATACTGTTGAATTTACTATATTCGGAATTATTATCTATTATTTACTTCTATAAACTCAATCAATGAAATTTAAAATCCTTTTTGTTGCCTTTAACATGTTTTTTTTGAATTGCTTCGCTGTCTTTTCACAAGACTATCATGCCTCTTTTTTTAAAGAAAATGGCAAAAGCCTTCCGTATCGTATTTTACTTCCAGAGGGTTATCAAAATAACCTAAATTATCCGCTACTTCTCTTCCTTCATGGATCTGGAGAACGAGGAAACGATAATAAGCTTCAGCTTTTTCATGGAAGTAAAATGTTTTTAGATGCAGGCTTTAGAAAAAGAAATCCTGCCATTGTTGTTTTTCCTCAGTGTCCTAGTGAATCGTATTGGGCAACTGTTGAAAAGAACGCCTCTACTAAGTTTACCTATTTCGAAAAACCAAAAAACAACCCTACTTTAGATTTAGTTGAGGGAATGTTGGACGAAATTATTTCGAAATATGGTGTAGATCAAGATCGAATTTATGTTGGTGGTTTATCAATGGGTGGTATGGGTACATTTGAATTGGTGTATCGAAACCCCAATAAATTTGCTGCTGCTTTCGCTATTTGTGGTGGAGCAAATCCTAAAATTGCAAGAAAAATCAATAACCCTGTTTGGCGGATAGATCATGGGGATGCTGATACTGTAGTTCCAATTGAATTTTCTAAAGCTATGGTAAACGCTTTGATTAAAAATAACGCTAAGGTTACCTACAATTGGTATTCTAATGTAGAACACAACAGTTGGAACAACGTCTTTGCTGATCCGGATTTTCTTCCTTGGCTTTTTTCACAAAAAAAATAAAATGAAAACCATAAGAACGGATCAAAATAATCTTGATTTTCAACTTTTGGTTCGTTCGCTCAACCAAGAATTATACATCCGAGATGGAAAAGATCATTCGTTTTACAGTCAATTTAACAGAATTGAAAACTTAAAATATGTTGTTGTTGCCTATGAAAATAATGTTCCTGTTGGCTGTGGAGCTTTTAAAGCATTTGACAAAGACACTATGGAAATCAAACGCATGTACACACATCCTGAGAGGCGTCAAAAAAGAGTTGCATCTGCAATTCTAAAAGAACTGGAGGCTTGGATGAAAGATTTAATGGTAATCAAATGTGTTCTGGAAACGGGAAAAAACTTGCCCGAAGCTGTTGCTCTTTACCACAAGTTTAATTATATCGTAATCCCAAATTATGACCCCTACCAAAATACCGCAAACAGTATTTGCTTCGAAAAAAAATTACTTTAGGCTTTTATTATAATATTAAACCTTAATAAGATTTTGATGTCCTAAAATAAATCGTACTTATCAAAAATTATTTTTACTTATTTAAAGTTTCCTTATTTTCTCTTCTTCATAATTTCTTGCAGCAAAAAAAGATAACACTTAGATTGAAAATGGTGGTGTAATCTCCTTGGAAGTCCCTTCTGTATTTTCAAGCATTTACAACGCTTCTGACATTTACCTGGGGTGGACTTTGTGGTTATTAAGGTAAAAGGGTCCTGGATCATAACAGCCCTTTTTTGGATGAGGGAGATTCAAGAAATGATGCTTACGTCGGGTCTAGCCTAAATGAATAAAAATTATTCTTTTATTTGGTTTATATTATAAACTAGTTTATGTTTGTGGTATAATCTTTAAACTTTACACCGTGAAAACAAATGTTTCTGACCCACAAGAGCAGCTTGAAATCATTTCTCAAACCATTGCAAAAGCAAAGGAAAACTTAAGCGAACACAGTTTTGCATTTATTTTTTGGGGTTGGCTTGTGAGCCTGACTGCGCTTTTTACCTATGTTCTTCTTGTTTATAGCTCACTGGGAAATTTAAGTTATTTAGCTTGGCCGATAACGACCCTTATGGGCTTTGCTGCAATGGTAATGTATTACAGAAAAAAAGAAAAAATATCAAACGCATGTTGAATATTTTCTTTCCAAGCTTTGGATTGTGATCGGCTGCGTACTCCTTTTTTTCAGTCTTACCTTCCCTTTTG
>Ga0233438_10003190_pt1 | contig 15331 bp, 9 predicted proteins | sample SI_123_September_FD_182720 | JGI IMG/M metagenome (GOLD analysis project Ga0233438, IMG submission 182720) | Seawater microbial communities from Saanich Inlet, British Columbia, Canada - SI_123_September2016_10_MG | ecosystem: Environmental > Aquatic > Marine > Inlet | place: Canada: British...
CGATCGATCGTCTTGCTTCGGCTTCGGCTAGTGCTCTTGCCTTTATCGCTTCGGCCTGACCAAAGGCTGCTAGTTTTGCAGCTTCAGCATCGGCTTCGGCAAGCATGCGGCGTTTGTCCTGTTCTGCTTTGGCCAATAGTCTTATGCGTGTCTGCTCGGCTTCGGCTGGTTTGGTGATTTCGGCTTCCAGAGCGACCTGGCGTTTTTGCACTTCGACTTGTTGCAGCTCTACCTCTTTTTGAGCCTCCACAATCTTGATCTGTTGTTGCTCTTGTATGAGCTTTTGCTGCGATTGAGCCTTAATGATGTCGTACATCATATCGCTGGCAGCCTTGGTGCGCGACACTTCGGAGAGATACTCGGCCTGGCTCACTTGATAGTTTTTGTTTGATTCGGCGACACGAGTGTCGGCTGCGAGCCGAGCCTTGGCACCTTCTTCGGTGGCATTGGCTTGAGCTATCTGTGCGTCTCTAGTGGCGCATGCTTGGGCGATCTGAGTTTCTTTGAGGGCATTGGCCTCGCCAATCGCTGCTGCGCGTTTGGCTTCGGCTGTGCCTTTTTTGCCGAGTGCTTCGAGATAGCCTACGGTGTCCCTGATCTCCTTGATCGTAAACGAGTCTACGGTCAAACCCATTTTGGCCAGGTCGGTGATGGAGACTTCTTGCACGGCTTGGGCAAAGGAGTCAAAATTTTGGATCAGTTCTTCGACCGTCATCGTGCCAAGGATTGCGCGCAGATGGCCTACCAGTGTCTCATGAGCAACAGTTGCTATTTCTTGCTGCGTCTTGTTGAGAAAACGCTCCGCAGCTGTCTGCACGGCTTCTTCGTTGCCCTTGATCTTGACCTGTGCAACGCCCTCGACATAGATGGGGATGCCTGTCTTGGTGATCATTGGCGCCTGGCTGTGCACCTCGATAGTCATGACCTCGAGTGAAATCGAATGCCTCTGCTGAATGAGCGGGACAACGATGCCGCCACCACCTCTGATGACCTTCACGCCGCCACCACCCACGGCACCAGTGATCAGCATGGCTTCGGATGGACCGCATTTTTGGTACAGGTTTGCCAAAAAATAAAAGAAGGCCATTAATAGCGTGCCTACTGCAAATACGACAGCCCACATCACAAAATTGGGATCCATTTGAAACCTCCAGTATCATGGCGCTTCCGGCGTCATGACTCATTAGTTTTGAATTGATTGGGATACTGTTGAGAGGAAAAATTTATGGGGTTTTTGATATTTCGTTCTCGATAGACCGATCTTAGCAATTAAATGCTTGACAACCCCTTCTCCATATTTTTCCTTAACTATCGCTAACCGAGTTTTCAGTTTTCTTCGAAGGCCTGCACCATTACATAGGGGCCATCGTTTTGTACGATGACCACGCGCGCTCCTCTGGCAAAAGTCTTGCCTGGCTCGATGGAGCGGGCGGCGGCATTAAATCTGGTATTGCCGATCAGATAGGTGATTTCGCCGGTCTTGTCTTGGGATATTGGAGTGCTGATCTCACCGATGGCGCCGATTGCCTGTGCATCGGTGGTGGTATGTGAGACTGACAATCTCTCGCCCATTTTTTGCATGCAAAAGCGCACTGTGCTCATGCCGATAATCCCTGTAGGTATGGCGATGGCGAGGGTGAGCCATTGGATGGCTGGAAATAGAAAGAGACTGATGCAGCCCCCCAGGCCAAAGAAGCCTACGAAGAGAGAAAGATTGTAAGGACTCACAGCAGACAGGAGGGTGAAATAAATATCTCTCCCGGTCTTTTGCAGGTGCGTATCCTGATGATCGCTGTGGTGCCCGTGATAGTGGTGGGCCTCTAGATTGTGCTGAGTGTCATGTACACCGTCGCACGAATCGTGATCGTGGTCGCCGGCCTGTCCCAGGAGCATTGATACACAGATGAATCCCCAGCCGACGACTGTCGACACCATGTAAAGCTGAACTAGTGGATTTGAGGGAAGCATGGCAAATAGATGCCCGGAAAGCCGCCAAAATAAACCAATTGCAGCGCTTGAAAACTAAATAAAAGACTAATTAAAAGTGCTGGCTTATACTGGGACAATGCAGATCGCTGTTGCACACGGCAATATGGACTTTGATTCGCTCTCTGCGCAATATGCGCTGACGAGGCTCAATCCCACCTGCCGTATGGTGCTTGGCTATCCCCTGACGGGGAGTGTGCGCAATTTTCTCGTGCTCAATCGCGACCATCTGCCCATAGTCGATCTCAAGTACATCGATCCCGAGCGCATCAACAAGGTATACATGGTCGACTCGCATCGTGCGGACAGGCTTGACTCCGCTGCGCAAAAGCTCTTGCAAGCATTGAGCATGCCGGTGACTGTCTACGATCATCATGAGCTCATCGACCAAGCTGATATGTCCATCCGGCTGGCTAGAGACAGTCGCATCGAGGCTGTCGGGGCCGCCACCACCCTCGTCGTCGAGCAGATAATAGATGCTAAAGTGCCCATCACGCCCTTTGATGCTACTGTTATGGCTATTGGTATTTATGAAGATACAGGCTGCCTGACCTATAGTGGTACCACCGCCCGTGATGCCAGGTGTCTTGCTTACCTGCTCGAAAAAGGCGCCGATCTCACAGCCGTGCGTGAGTACACAAGGCCACAGCTCAAGCAGGCGCAGATAGATCTATTTGAGACTCTATTGCAATCGAGTGAAAATTTTAAGGCCGAGGGTCGCCGTGTGGTGATCGCTCGTGGCGATCTGCCAGAATACGTGGATGGTCTGGCGACAGTCACCCGTCAATTGATGGAGGTAGAGGATGCTGATGCGGCGTTTTGCATTGTGCGCATGAAAGACCGAGTGCATGTGGTCGGCCGTAGTGATGTACGTTCGATCTCTGCGCAGGCCATCGTGCGACAATTAGGGGGTGATGGCCATCCTGGTGCGGGATCGGCTGTGGTCAAGGGTGTCGACTTGCTCGCTTTAGTGGCACGAGTCAAAGCCATGGTACTGGATACGGTGAGCCCTCAACCCGTCGCTGCCGACATCATGACCTCGCCAGTGCGCACCATCCGCTCCGATATCTCAATGGAAGAAGCCGGTCGCTTGATGCTGCGATATGGGCTCGATGGTCTCGTCGTATCCGAAGATGAGCAAGTCATAGGCGTCATCTCTCGCCGTGATGTGGACCAGAGCGCGCACCACAAGCTGGGCCATGCCCGTGTAGCAGGCTTTATGAGCAAGCCAGTCGTCACTGTATCCGCGGATGCTCCTTTAGATGAAATGCAAAAATTGATGGTGTCGCGCGATATTGGCAGATTGCCGGTGGTAGATGGTCAAAATCGTTTAATAGGCCTTGTTACAAGGCAGGATGTGCTCAAGGGCTTGTTTGGTGAAGATCAACATGATGAGGTGACACTGGGTTTGGCTCCCAAAAACTCTCGCAATATTTTTTACGCAAAATCAGTGGCCCGCGAACTAGATGCCCTGGACCCGGTCACCAGACAAATCATGCGGATAGTCGGAGATGCAGCTTGCAAACTAGAGATGGCGGCCTTTGCCGTGGGTGGCTTTGTCCGTGATCTCTTATTGGGGTTAGCAAACTATGATCTTGATTTTGTCATCGAGGGCGATGCGCAGATCGTCGCCGCGAGTCTGGCTACTGATTTTGCCGATCGTTTTGTTTTAGTAGCAACGCACGAGAGATTTAAAACAGCTACATTGGACTACAAAGTCGGCGACGGCAAAGTGATCAGTATCGATCTATCTACTGCTCGCACCGAGATCTACGAATATCCTGCCGCCCTGCCTCAGGTAGAGCCTTCCAGTCTCGAGCAAGATCTGTCGCGTCGTGACTTTACGATCAACGCCATGGCGATCTGCATCAATCCTCAGCCCGAGCGTTGGGGGCAGCTGATCGATTTTTTTGACGGCCTTGGCGATCTCGCGCACAAGACTATTAGGATCTTGCATCCATTCAGCTTTATCGAAGACCCGACACGCATACTCAGAGCCGTCAGGTTTGCCTCTCGTCTTGATTTTGAACTGGACCCCAAAAGCAGTGAGCAAGCACGACGAGCCATTGCTATCGGTGACTTTGATGATCTTGGCGGCGTGCGTATCAAAAGCGAATTGCAGATGATATTGGAGTCACCTCAAAGGCTCAAGGCTCTCGACATGTTAGGCAAGCTGGGAGCCAATCTGCGCTATCTCGATGCTCAACTCGAATACACCGAAACGGTGCGGACATGCATCCGGCGTGCCGAAAGACTGGTGCATCGCTATCCCGTGGATGAGCCATGGGTCGTGTATCTTGGCGCCCTGTTGTGCGAGTTGCCTTATCATCGTCTACCAGGGGTAATGCGGCGTTTGCACCTGGCTAATAAGCATGCCCATATTGTCGAGGCGGGCCTCGAATTGCACAGGCATATGCCCATCTCTCTCAAGGAGATGAGGCCATCCGAGATCTATGCTCTCATGCACGGCCTACCGCCTGAGTCCCTTGCACTGGCTGCTGCCATAGCCGAGGTCGGTACATTTTTTAGACGAGCGATCAAGCTCTACATGCAGGACCTCCGTCATTTCAAACTAGCAATCTCCGGTCGTGATCTTATTGCTAAAGGTATGCAAAGTGGTCCTGGCATCGGTGCTTTATTGGAGCAAGTGCATGCCGATTGTCTGGATCAGCTGGTGTCGCGCACCGATTATGGTGCCCAACTCGATTATGCCATGGGACTCTTGCGCGAGATACGCAAGGCAGACTCAGCGTCCAAGTGAGTTTTGTGCCGGCTTGATCACGGTGATCGCATCCGGCACGATCTCGATCTTCATCGGAGTGGAGCCAAAGGCATCCCCATCTATCATGGCTATGGCTCGATCTTGAGCGACTCGGCCTTCGGTCTGACCTGTAATGGCATACTTGATCTTGCGCCAGCCCTGCTCGATAAAGGACAGAGGTTTGCGCCTGGTCAAGATGTCGATCTCGACCTGTTTTACCTTTTTGACATAATAGGGGGCCTTGCCACCAGTTATGGTGCTGCCGCCAGCAAAGTGAAATCCGTATTGCAGATAATCTACAAATTCTTTGGGTGAGAGTACGCAGAGATCGAGCATGCCATCATGCATAGAGGCTGACTCGGATAGCATTCCCACGCCGAGGTCTTTGATATTGGTGATAAAGATGCCGGATGCGTTGATTTTAAATTCTTCACCATCTGCCACTACTTTAAAGAGCAGGGGTGGCTGGGCCAGAGTTTGCACCATCGAGCCTGCATAGGCGAGCATCTTCCAATTTTCTTTGTCTCGACGGTCTGGAGTGATGATAGCGTCCGATAAGGGCCCTACGCCTGCAGCTGCTGCAAAGTACTGATCGTTCATCTTGCCTAGATCGATCCTGATGCGTTCGCCATTGATGATGTGATTGAGGGCTCTTTCGATCGGATCAAATAAAATGTTTTCTTCGAATACTCCCAGATTGCGAGCTAACAAGTTACCCGTCCCCAGTGGGATTATCCCCAGTGGTACCTCTTGCATGCCTTCTCTCATCATGGCGTCTATGGCCATGCGTACTGAACCATCACCCCCGGCAATGACTATCAGATCTGGCTTTTCGGGGTGGCCTGCAAAGATATTTTGGGCGGTGGTGTCGCGGTTGGTGGAAAGCACCGTGGTGGCATAGTTGCCTTCCTGGCAGAGTTTGTGCACGCAGGTGCCGAGCCAGAGCTGTGGTCCCTGTGCCGATCCAGCGGTTGGATTGTATATGAGAAGTGCTTTATTTTGAGCCACGCTAATTTGCTGTTGCAGTCCGTAGTCGTATCCGTAGTCGTAAATGAATGATCGATGTAGATAATAACGTTTTGCCAGTCAAATGGAGTTTTTACCCTAATGTAAAGCACTTATCTGGTGGAGTAGGACTAGTAAAACTCGCTCTGGCACTGTGTTTTATATTTTGCATCCCACCTTAAAAACAATCTCTATTGCCGAGGTAGTCAGGAGGAGATAAAATCTGTCAGTCGGTCAGATAAAGAGTTTGGTAGTTGCATATCAAAAGGTGTCGACTGTCTTATATATCTAGATCTATTAGATCGATGTCTCTCTATGACACCATTTGAGGTGGCATGGTTGACAATGAATGAAATTTCAGTATTGTATTCAATACAAATTTTTTGATAGCAATTTCAACAGGCAGGAAGGTATTAACTGGTGAATAATAGAAAGACCGCTGTCGCTGCTCTTTCTCTCGCGGCAACCATGTTTGTGGCCATGGCACCATCTGTACTGGCAAAGACCCAGACTACCAATAGTGTCACCGAAGAAATGATCAATGGCAAGACTTATTGCGTTTCGCGCGTTTCGGTCAAAGCAAGTCCCGACAAAGTCTGGCAAGTGCTTACCGATTATGACAATGCCCATAAGGTATTTCCTCAACTCAAAAAGAGCAAACTAGTGCAAGATCATGGCTTCGCCAAGATCGTCAGGCACGTCATGACTCCTAGCGGCCTGCCAGGCTCATATGAGTACACAGTCGAAGTAAAAGAGAACGCTCCCCACAGCATGGAATGGCACCGTTTATCCGGCGCCTTCAAGCAAGTTGATGGCTACTGGAAGCTCGAGCCCCTCGATGGCGGCCACACCACCCTGGTGACCTATGCTAGCTATGTCGATGGTGGTTTTCTCGTTCCGCAAGGGCTGGTCAAGCGTCAAAGCCGCATCGACATGCCTCAGGTGATGTCGACGCTCAAAGCTCAGACCGAGTCGCAGGGTGCAGTTCAGATCGCCGGACGTCCCGCTCACAACACTCAGTAGTCTAGAGCGTTCGCCAGATACAAGCATCAAGCATTCGGGGCCTCTGTTAAGAGGCTCCGTTTCTTTTTATCCCTAAAGACCCGGCTTTTGCTAAAATCATTGCTGCTAATGAGGAGAGGTACCGAAGCGGTCATAACGGCGCCGCCTCGAAAGCGGATGGGCGCAAGCCACGTGGGTTCGAATCCCACCCTCTCCGAGCTTTCGAAATATAAAGACGCGATCCCGACATTATTGGTATCGCGTCTTTTTATTTGCCCCTGGAAAGCTCCATGGCTTTGGTAATACGTATTGTTGTATATCTAACCGATAATAAATGCATCTACAGACGATCTCGTTCAGGTGCGTGAGAAAGTATGAGAAAGGACTAGCCGATTTCCCAGCTGGCTCCGCTGGCACTATCCATGACATTGATGCCTGATTGGCTAAGACTCTTGCGGATCAAATCTGCTGAGGCATAATCTTTTCGGCCCCTGGCTTCTTGTCTGAGAGTCAGGATGAGATCCATGAGCTTTTTGCCCGTGTCGAGATCGATATCATTGCGAGTGTCCTGGAGAGTGAGGCCCAGGATGGCTGCGTGCTCTTTGAGCGCTTGAGCCATTGCTCTCTGGTCTGAGCCTGACTTAGAGGCGAGGATAGCATCGGCAAGTTGATACAACTGAGAGATAGCGACGGCAGTGTTAAAGTCGTTGCTCATGGCTTCGGCAAAGGCTTTTTCAAATTTGGCGACTGCCTCTAGGTCTGCACCCAAGTCTGCATCTGCGTTTTGCTCTGCAAAAGCGGCGGCTTTGATCAAGCGCATAGAACCAGATCTGGTGGCATTGAGGGCTTCGATCGTAAAGTCGATGGGGCTGCGATAATGCGATTGCAGCACAAAAAGCCTGATGGTATCAGACGAGTATTGCTCTAGCAGGTCGCGGATGGTTTTAAAATTGCCGAGTGATTTGGACATCTTTTCGGCTGAGACCTGCACAAAGCTATTGTGCAGCCAGTAGCGCGCAAGCGGTTGGTCGTGCAAGGCTTCGGATTGGGCGATCTCGTTTTCGTGATGTGGAAATACGAGGTCTTCGCCGCCAGCATGGATATCGATAGTCGGTCCCAGTATGTGCTTGACCATGGTCGAGCACTCCAGATGCCAGCCCGGTCGGCCAGGGCCCCAGGGGCTGGGCCAATTGAGTTCGTCTGGATTGGCTGATTTCCATAGGGCAAAATCGACAGGGCTCTTTTTGAGATGAGCGAGTGCTTCTTGGGCGACTGCCTGATCGCGAGCGCCGCTGATCAAGGCGTCGAGGTTTTGCTTGCCAAGCTTGCCGTATTGATCAAAGGACTGCACGTCAAAATAAACGTCGCCTTGAGCCACATAGGCATGTCCACCGGCAATCAGTCCCTCTACAAAACTGATCATCTGCTGGATGTACTCAGTAGCGCGAGGTTCGTAGTCTGGAAACTGTACGTTGAGCGAGCGCATGTCGTGCCAAAAATCATAGGTGCATTCGCGGGCGAGGCGCTCCGGACTGATGCCGAGAGACTTTGCTCGAGCTATGATCTTGTCGTCTACATCAGTGATATTGCGGACGTATGTGACCTCATAACCGCAATGTCTAAAAAACCTCTGCACTGTGTCCCAAACTATGGCCATGCGAGCGTGGCCGAGGTGGCTCAGCATGTAGACGGTGGGGCCGCAAGCATACATGGTGACCTTGCCTGGCACCATGGGCTCAAAGGTCTCTTTTTTGCCTGTGAGCGTGTTGTATACCTGTATCTCTCTCATCTGACTCATGTGGTGAGTGCCGTTGCCAGTCGCTGCTTGACTCTTTCAGGTCCGAGTATGGAGATAATGGCTCCTAGATCCGGGCCTGCAGTGCTGCCAGAGAGTGCCACTCTGACCGGCCAGTAGAGATCTTTGCCTTTTAGTCCATGAGTTTTGCCGATGGCATCTACTGCTTTTTTTGAGCCCTGATTGTCGCCAAAAGGCACAGACTGCTCGTCGATGGACTTGCTCAGATCCGCCAGGACCTTGCGGCTGCCTTCTTTTTCGATTATTTCCTTGAGCTCCGGTTGCATCTGAACGTGCTCATCAAAGAAAAATGCAAGTGCGCCTTTGATCTGCGAAAGAGTGGTCAGGCTCTCGCGAATGAGCGCCACCATCTTGTTGATCTCGTCCTTGGAATACTTGGACAAATCAAAGTCAGCAAGGTAAGGCATGGCGCGCTCGACGATGAGATCGAGGGGCAGGTCGCGCAAATAATGGCTGTTGAACCAGTTGAGCTTGGCCACGTCAAATACGGCTGGGCTCTTGGAGACCTTGTCCAGATCAAAGACCTCCGCAGCCTCTGCCAGGCTATAGATCTCCTTGCCCTGTGGATGCGTCCAGCTCATCTGAGCCAGGTAGTTGACTATGGCTTCGGGCATGTAGCCTTCTTTGCGGTAATAGTCGATGTGCACTGTCTCACCGTGTTTGCGCTTGGAGAGCTTTTGGCGCTCGAGATCAAAAATCAGTGGCACGTGCGCAAAGAGAGGCAGGTCGTAGCCCAGGGCCTTGTAGATCAGTATCTGTTTGGCTGTGTTGTGGATGTGGTCTTCGCCACGGATGACGTGAGTCATGTGCATGTCGACGTCATCGACGACCACGGCAAAATTGTAGATGGCTACGCCGTTTGACTTGACGATGACCATATCGCCACCCAGATCCGAGCTATCGATAGCGATCTCGCCCTTGACGGCATCATGCCATGACACCACCTGTGGTTCTTCGACTTTAAAGCGTATCGATGGGATGCGGCCTTCTTTTTCGTAGTCTTTGCGTTGGTTTTCGGTCAGGTCTCTGCCACGATTGTCATATCTGGGAGCGGCACCGGCTGCCCTTTGCTCTTCTTTGAGTGCAGCCAATTCTTCGGCAGTGGCAAAGCACAAATACGCGTCTTGCGAGCTGATGAGCTTGCTGGCGATATTGTTGTAGTGATCGATTTTTTCGGTTTGGCGATATGGAGGGTAGGGCCCTCCTACTTCGAGGCCTTCTTCCCAGTCGAGGCCCAGCCATCGCAAACCGTCGACGATGTCTTTGGTGTACTCCTCTCTGGAGCGTTCTTCGTCAGTATCCTCGAGACGCAGCACAAAGGTGCCATTGTGACGTCTGGCATAGAGATAATTGTACAGAGCTGTCCTGGCCGTACCCACATGGAGGTGACCTGTTGGACTCGGGGCTATGCGTACTCGGACTTGTTGTGTGCTCATATGCTCAAGCGTGGAAGGCTCAAGCAGCAATCATATCAGCTCAAACAAAAAGCAGGTCATCTAGGCGACCTGCTCTTTACAAACTCAGTTATCGTTGTTGTTGATGACCATGCAGTCGACCATTGCTACGCCTGAAGAAAGCATATTGAGCTTTTGCGCGGCCCCACGAGAAAGGTCTATCACCCTATCCTCGATAAACGGGCCACGGTCGTTGACTTCGACTACGCAGCTATCGCCTGTACGACGATTGAGTACCAGTAGCTTGGTGCCAAAAGGTAGTGAGCGGTGGGCTGCCGTAAAGCCATCCTGGTCAAACCTATCACCATTACTGGTCTTGCGGCCATGAAAGCGTCCGCCATACCAGGAAGCGTGTCCAGAAAAATTGGCTACGAAATTGGAAGGTGTGCTTGTACGACCCAGGCATGAAGCCATGGCTTGCTCGGGACTCTGTGTTTCCACAGCCTTGAGAAATGCTGCAGGAACGGGAGGCTGACCGAGAATAGTGCGGATATTGTTGACCACCTTAAAGCTCTGCTCCATGGCGGTTTCATCATTATTTGCGGTTTCGAATCTAATCAGAGTCGAGCCATCCATGCGGATCGAAGACTGATTGGCTTCGGCGCCTGGGAGCATTTTTGAGAGGTCAAATTTTGCGTCTTTTAGGACGTCTTGCAGCTTGTCAGCGAGCTTTTCGGCTCGGTCTTCTGCTGAGCCCTGAGCGTTTTCGCCGCGAAAGGTAATGATCTCTTTGCCGTTTACAGTAACCGTTGCGCATTCTTGATTGTTCTCTTCCCATACTGTCGATTCGACTTCGGGAGTGCAATCAGCAGCCATAGCGCTTGGTGCTGAGGCGATCGTGGTGCCTATTGCTCCACAGGTGACCGTGAGGGCCATGAGGAGGTGGGCAAATTTGCAAGTAAGTGTGTTGCCTGTGTTCATCGGATTTTTCTAGCGCCCGGGGGCGATGTCCTCTTTAGGGTCGACGACCGCATATATGCGATGTATGACTCTTGGGTAGGTTTGCCGAAGCAGGCGAAAAGGTAGCAGAAGGTTTGTGGTGGCGTCAAAGATCCCCTGACAATGTCAATTTTTGCCATTCTTGCTGCAATACAGGGATAGTGTCTAAAATTTCACAAAACACATATTGATTTTTTGCGCCATTTGATCGCATGCAAAATCAAAAGCAAGATATATCGAGCCCGTGTGAAAAATCTGGATTAAGCCAAACTCATGCATTGGTATCGCATATGGTTGCCAAGGGGCTTTCGTAACGCAAAGTAAAAGCTAGGTTAAACGAAATAGTGGTTTGCAGCCAAGAGGTAGAGATTGGTAGGAGGAAATTTTGAAGACGTAGTATCGATGGACGTTTCCAGGCATGAGTCCATGCCCATAATAGCTCAAGCGCTGCTTAACAAAACTACAAAAAGAGTTGTGCGGATTTAATCTATTTGCATCGTTTTTTGCTTAAAGCAACTCTTGCATCCACTCCGCTGCCATATCAAAATTGGCGTAAACCTGTTGGACGTCATCGTGGCTTTCAAGTTGGTCCAAGAGCTTGAGTAATTGCTTGGCCGTATCTTTGCTTTCTACTTGGATCGTGTTGCTGGGGGCCATTACGCTCTCCGCGCGCATGACTTTGTAGCCAGCCTTTTGCAAGGCTTCTTTGACTGATTCGAGTTGGTTGGCTCCGCAAACCACAGTGGCTTCTGTGTCTTGAGTAGTGTCGAGGTCGTCGGCGCCGGCATCTAGTGCCACCATCAACAGTGCATCTTCGTCAAAGCCGGTCTCTTTGGATACTGTTACTTCGCCTCTTTCGGTAAACATCCAGTTGACGCAACCTGCCTCGCCCATATTGCCGCCATTTTTTGAAAAATGCATGCGTAGATCGGCGGCAGTCCTGTGTCGGTTGTCGGTTGCGCATTTGACTAGTATGGCAATACCGCCGGGGCCATATCCTTCATAGGTCAGCTCCTCAAAATTGTCGGCACCACCGCTGCCTGAGCCTTTTTCGACAGCTCGAGCAATATTGTCGTTGGGCACGCCTTCGGCCTTGGCGCGCTCGATAGCGGTACGCAGCCTAAAATTGGCTGCTGGGTCCGGACCTCCCATTTTAGCGGCGACAATAATCTCTCGCGCCATCTTGGCGTAAGCAGCACCACGCTTTTGGTCTACGACTGCCTTATGCCTTTTGATGGTGGCCCATTTTGAATGCCCTGACAAAGTCTCGATCCTCTATATATAAAGAATGTTTTGCATCGAAGAGCAAGTGACGACACCGCGCTAAATCAGCGATTTACCCGGGAATGGCGCCGCTTGGCAGCCTGCGTGCCTTTATCTTGGCTCTTCGCAAGCAACTATACAAGTATACGTTGCTACAATTGGTTCTCTTCCAATTCCCATTCGAATTTTTCTCTTCCTTATATATAGATAGAAAATTCAATTCATGGAGTAAAAAATGGCCCCTCGAAATAACCTCAGGTATCTCTCTTTAGTCCTGGCTGGATCTGTGTCCTTGCTTGCAAACACCACGGTCGCACCAGAATCGGCATGGGCCAGAGAAGCTCACGACGGTATTTCTGGTACACAGATCGCTGTAGCGAACAGCAAAGCTCCTTATAAAATGAGGATCACCAGAGAAGTAGTGAGAGCGGATCAGCTCATGCTGCAAGGCAAATTTGACGAAGCTGCCGATCTGTATAAAAACGAAATGGGCAAAAATCCTAAGAGCACGCCTGCTCAAGTCGGATTTGGCATGGCTCTGGCCAAGCAATTTAAGCTCGATGGTGCAGAAGAAACCTTTGATAAGGTCCTCAAGCAAGATCCGATGAATGCAATGGCTCACGCTGGTAAAGCAATGGTGCTCTACAATCGTTTGGCCTCCAGCAACAATACCGTGATCAAGAGCCGTGATGCAATGCTCTCGCAAGCCGAAGCCGAGGCTAAGCAAGCTCTCAGTATCGATCCTGGTATGCCTGAAGGTCACGTGACCCTGGGCAATATCTATAAAGAACAGGGCAAGATCGATGATGCCATCAATGCTTATAAAGAAGCGACCAATCTCGATCCCAAGTATTCCGAAGCCTATGCTCAGCTTGGTCTGGCTAAGATGATGAAAGAACAGTACGGTGATGCTGTTTCCGACCTCAAAATGGCTGTCTCGCTCAACACCGGCAATTCGACTGCTCACTATGGACTGGGCAAGGCCTACTACAAGCAAGGACAGTACGACGCTGCGCTCAAAGAGCTCAATACCTCGCTCTACCAGTTTCGTAACAGCGCGCCGGTGCACCAGACCCTCGGTGATGTCTATGCTGCACAAGGCAATAACGTAGCGGCTATCAAAGAGTTTCAAGAGTCGATCCGCATCAAGCCAGAAAACCCGGATGCTTATCTGCACATTGCAGATATCCGTGAGAATCGCGGCGATTTGGAAATGTCCATCGCCGAATTGCGCTCTGGATTGGAAATGATGCCTAACAACGCCGAATTGCACATGCGCGTTGCCGATCAGAGCTTGAAGCTAGAAAAGCTCGATGATGCCATCAAAGAATACGACACAGTCTTGTCCAACAACGGACAAAATGCTGCTGCCGCCAAGGGTCTCACTAGGGCCTATTACCTCAAATCCAATAAAGAGGCCGGTGGTGCCTACTTTATGTCCAACGAGTTTGAGTCGGCTCAACGTATGATCGATAAGGCCGTGGCTATGAATCCCAACGACATGGAATTGCGTCTGGCTCAAGCCAAATTGCGCTCCATGGCGGGTACTCCTGTCGACCTCGCATCTATCGGCACTCCGACCAATGATGGCGAACGCGTGGCTTATGCTGAAGCCTTGCTTGCTCAAAATCGGTTTTCTGAAGCAGATCAGCAGATGAATACGGTTATCGCCAATGCTCAGACATCCAAGCAAGCTTTTGCCGTAGCTGATTTGGCCCTGATGATCAAAGATCTCAACAATGCCGAGTCCGCCTACAAAAAAGCTGCCTCCATGCCTGGTGGCGACGAGCGCGCCAAGCGTGGCCTGGCTAGCGTAGCTAAGGCCAAGGATAGTGCTCGCCAGGATCTGACAATGGCTGATGACCTCGCTCGCAAAGGCCAGTTGGCCAGCGCGATCGACAAGTATCACTCAGCCATCTACGGCAACCCCAAGGTCGCCGACAGCAGGTTGGGCGTGGCTAAGACTCTCGAGCGCCTCAAGCCCGAGACCAGCAAGGATCTCAAAGAAGCAGTCGTGCAATACACTGCCTACGGCTCTCTTTCTCCTAATCTCCCTCCCAAGGAAAAGGAAAAACTCGATAAGAAGATCGAGAAGCTGAAAGAGAAGGCCTACAAGGTCGAACAGAAAGAAAAGGAAAAAGGAAAGCTCTAAGCTTTGTTTTTGCGAGCGGGTCGAAAGACCCGCTCTTTTTCTTATGCACTGTATATAAGAAAAGGGCTCTTTCTGCCTTGAAAACCACCTGATACAATTGCCCTGTGGCAGATTGGAAGAATAAGCGAGCAACTATCTTGGGTCTGGGGCGGAGCGGGCTGGCAGCAGCTGCTTACCTCAAGCGTCGTGGCGCTCAAGTCGTGGTTTCCGAGTCGCAACCTCAGGACAAGGTCGACGCCAAGCATTTGACCGAGCTCTCCAAGCTGGGAGTAGAGGCCGAGTTTGGCAATCACAGCGATCGCGCTCTGTCTACTGCTGAGATCATACTCACCAGCCCAGGCATCAAGCCCAAGAGTGATGTGATCACTCGTGCCAGAGCATTTAAAAAAGAAGTGATCTCCGATGTGGAGTTGGCATTTAGAGAGATAGGGGCCCAGGTCCCATTTATCGCTATCACCGGCACCAATGGCAAATCGACTACTACTGCCCTGATCAGCCATATATTAGAAAAGTCTGGTCGCATTGCACCGGCCTGCGGCAATATCGGCGTACCGATCTTGAGTCTGCTCGATGGGCCGCCCCTAGACTTTTTGGTCGTTGAGGTCAGCTCCTATCAATTGGAGTATTGCACTACCTTTGCGCCTCAGATCGGAGTGTGGCTCAACCTCACACCAGACCACCTCGATTGGCATGGTGGGCTCGATCCATACATTGCCGCCAAACGCTCGATGTTTAGTCGCATGTCGGTCGAAAATTTTGCGGTCTACAATTTTGATGATCCTGTAGTGGCGGCTACGCCTACCGCTGCCGAGGTTTTTCCTTTTTCGCAGATGCCTGATGGGCAGGAACAAATGCAAGGTGCCTATGTCAATGATGGGTTTCTCTGCTACAACTACAATGCTCGCTCTCGCGTGGTGTGCCACATCAATGACCTGCGCATAATCGGACACCAT
>Ga0233438_10003194_pt1 | contig 15324 bp, 7 predicted proteins | sample SI_123_September_FD_182720 | JGI IMG/M metagenome (GOLD analysis project Ga0233438, IMG submission 182720) | Seawater microbial communities from Saanich Inlet, British Columbia, Canada - SI_123_September2016_10_MG | ecosystem: Environmental > Aquatic > Marine > Inlet | place: Canada: British...
TTTTTTTTTTTTTATTTTTTTTTTTTTTTTTTTTTTACTCAATTTTCTTAGAATTTTTTACTCAATTATTTTTGTAGATTTTTTTGCTCAATTATTTTTCATAATTCATCAATCACCTTTAAAATTTATTTAACGTTTTTACTAACCGCGATCTCTGCCCATCACCCCTAATACGACAATGTACCGTTCGTTCATGGACTTTATGGAATTTGATCGTTTTAACATAGATTAACCCCATAATTTTTCTGGTGATTTATGATTATGATTTATTCTGAGTATATTTCTTAGCACATGAGTTTTTAAATAAAATACGGAACATAAAATCTGAGTATGGTTAAACACGCAAGTTCAAGATAAAAACACGAAAAGATGAAATTTCTGAGTAATAAATGCCGCTTTCTTTTTTTCTTTTTTCTTTTATTCATCTTGATTTTGTTGGATGTTGAGGAGAGCCTCGGTTATTTGTCGGTTCCTTTCTTCCAAGTCCCTGATTTTTTCTTCCAGCGACATTATATTTTCCATTTCTTCGGAGATTTCGATATTCAATCCTCGATTCGAAATATCTACGTCCTTGACGTAGACCCTTTTATTGGCCAAAATCTGGAAAGTAAAACGCTCCCCGATAGCTGTGGCAACTATGTCGCCATCGGAGTACAGGGCGCACATTTGGCCCAGCTCCCAATTCATACTCCCTAATCGCTGATTGGAGTCGCTTTCACCCCAGTTGTTTCTTTTCGACATTTTCCGTAAAAGTGAGAATTTGATTTTATGATTTTTTCCCAAACCAAAATCCGGTTTTATAGTTTTAAATGCATCCGGTCTATTTCTTTGACCTAGTTCAGCAGATTTATGTCTACTTTTCTTTTTTTTAGGAAGGTGTTTTTCGACCTTCAACTGGCATGAAACCCGTTGAACGAATCGCAGATGAAGTTTTCGACAACGAAAGATTTCCACTTGTGTCGCTCATGAAAATTCGCGCGCCGACGTTCGACATGGTTACACGGTCGCCTAGTACGATTGAGACTACTTTTTTCATCGTCCGAATCCATATTAGCGGGAATGGAATGTTAAGTGTCGCCGTTGATCGCGAAGGTAAGCTATATCAATTTAAACTTCTTCTTTTTATTTTGCAGACGTATTCTTTTTTGTTAACCCGGAGTGCCGCGAGGATAGAGAACTATGTCAATGGATCGATGAAATGTCTCCTCAAAATTTCAGCTTGCTCTCCAGACGTCGATACAGAAAGCGATTCGGCAACGATAACTTCATCAAGAAGACAAATTTGTTGGCACAATTTCCGATGTTGACTCTTTCTTCATATCGGAAATATGCATTGGATCTCTCGAATTTGCTCTCGCCGATTGATCGAAGACGATCGAAGAAACAAATGAAGACATTCACCGATGATCATTTTAGGTTAGCTGTCATTTGTCGTTACTTTTTAATGTTAATTTTAGACGTGGAATTTATAAATCCTTGACGGAATTCCAAAACGCCTACCGTCACCGTCTGGCGTATGGAAGTGCCGTAAGCGTCATCCACGACTTTTGTTCCGACGTTGGCGCGGCCGACATTGCTGCTGACGCTGATTCCTTCTCCGAAGTTGGCGCGGCCGACATTGCTGTTGACGCTGATGATGCTGACAATGGTGCTGAAGCTAATTCTTCGTGTAGTGAAGTTGCTGCAGTCGGCACCACCGTTAGTGTTGGCGAGACTGGCGAGACTGCTGTTGGCTCCCTCGCCGTCGAAGCTTCTGCTGCCGGTATCGGCGCGGTCGGGTCACCTCTTCCAAGTCTGTTGGATCTGCAAGCGCCGACTGTTCAAATGGAGAATGCGTCGAGTCCGCCTCGACTGCACGAGTTGCTTCCGGAACTGTTCGCGACGACGCGCCCTGAAGTTCCAACTTCCTCTTTCAATCCACTGGTCTTTTACCTGGAGCAAAATGACCAAATTAACAATCTCAAGAGGCGTCGAGATGAATTGGTGTCGACCCAGTCAAAAGCAAAGAAGCTTTCTTCGGTAATTTTGATTTTTGTTTGCTGCCATTATTATTTCTTAAGTGTTATTCGGGACCATTCTCGATTGAATCTTTGCTGCGACGATAATTCGTCTCCGGCGTCTGCGAAATCTTCTAAGAAATAATTCTTCTGTACATATGATTTTTAATATAATCGGATGTTTTTTATATTTGGTGTTTTTTTTCTTTTTTTTCTTGTTTTTGAATATTTGTAGATTTTGTTTTTTTTTTCTTTTTAATTTTCGTTGATGATTCTTCAAATGAAAAAAAACCACTAGTAAAACCACTAGGTGGTTTTTTCGATGAAGGTGGCCACCAATCTGGCCACTCTCCCAAATGAAAACACCTACTCATTTTTGTAATCTTCTTTTTATAATTTTTTATGAAACTTCACAAATGAAGTTTACTTAATTTTGTATAAATGTGTCGAGACGACATCGACGAGATGCGGCATATGAGCGATAGCGCGATGAGATGAAGAAAAGCAATATTTCTTTATCTTCTAGGCCGATTTAGGCTAAATTGATGAAATGAGCGAGCTCTTCGCTCGCGTTGGAGCGTCTCGCGTGGATTTGCGTTATCATTTGTTACCATCATTTCCATTTCTTGCGAGGCGGCGGTTCTTCGCTGTCTTCGTTTTTTGATTTCCTTTCCGATGCAGGTCCAAGCATTTTTTGCTGTTACAAGAACAACGATTACCGTTACGGCTATCATTATGAGATTGATAATGAAACTTTTTGGTTTCATTTTTTGATAGATTGTCCGAAACTCATTTGGAATGTCTTCATTCTCCATGATTAGCCGTTGAATGTCGTTGTATTTTTTACTGTTGTGAAATTCAGTTTTCTTCGTAAATGAAGAAATTTTTGCGTATTGGTTTTCTGAGATCCAAAATTCTTGCAGTGAATTTGATTTATCAGTTTTCGGTGCGATTTCATAGTCTTGAGACTCAGTTTTCGCCATGATATGCGTAATTTTTTCTCCGCATTTGATGAAGAAATCATTCTCTTTTCGTTCGATCATCGTGATGCCTTTCCTTGCAACTGTTTGGTATTTGATACCGAGAGTTGTAAGCTCTCCTACTTCAATTTCAGTAAAAGAAGAGACGATGACGATGTTTTCGCTTATATCATTAATGCATTTTTGATTTGTCACGAAGATATTCTTCTTGCAGTTTGTAAGCATCGACTTTGTGTTCAATTCGTTGATGCAGTTCTGTGAATAACCGCTATGGATTATATCATCAAGCTTGCAGAATATGAATTTATCATGGTTATTTTCACGGCATTCATCTAGAACAAATGGTAATCCTTTTGATAACGCCATCTTTTTCGGTGTGTCGATTACTTCGTAGAAAAAATGACCTTCTTTTTCGCTGATAGGAGTCCCTATTGAGTGGACTTGGGAAATAGCTCCCAATTTTTTCAATGTTGGCACTTTCGTTTCGATTTTAAGCTTTAACGATGTGAGTCCATTTTGACGTATAATGGGTTCAATTCCGTGGAAGTAGATTCGTAAGCCTTCGTAGTAACTTTCGCATTCTTGGTCTTTGATATTATTTTCCTTCTCACACAATTTAGTCAAGGTTTTGTATACCGTTGAAAGATGTGAATGAGAGTTCATGTCGGTCATGAATTTAAGAACATCTTCTTTCATCTTGTCCATAGCTTCATTGACAATTTGAATAAATTCGTTGTCAGCCACTTTTTGTAAATTTCGACAGATTTTTTCAGTTCTGTCGTTTACAAATTTCGAAAGAGAATCGATATTGATTTCTAACTTTCCCATATCTGTCGATGTTAGTGACGCGAGTTTCCCTAGTTGTACGTCCGTCATTGATATGTGTTTAGTTAGTTCATCCATTTGATTTTGTTCCTCTTTTTCAAAATATTTGTGTGAGATGTAGTTCGTTCCTGCTGATATGATTAGTGGAATTCCAAGCATTTCGAGTGCTTGTCTTCTTTTTCTGTCAGCTGGCCTCCTTATTTTATCGTACTTAACTTGAAATGTGGTACTTCCTTTTGTTTCCATAAATGTCAGGAACGTTTCACAGTTACTTTTTTTCAGATGAATATCGAAGATAAAAAAGTATCTTTCATCCGCAAACTTAGTGTAGAAATTGTCAGGTGGGGTGCAGTCTACATCGATGTAATCGTGAACTGATACCCTGCATCTATTCATCCATGGTTGATGTGACGGAAATGTTAGCTCATCCTTTGTGTACGCATCCATTAGCCATGGTTGAAGTCTAATCATGGTCACTCGCAGACGGAATATTTCCATTATATCCATGAATCTTCCACTGTTTTCTGCATACCAATTTTTTGTGTTTTCTGTTACGTCCCATTTGATTCCAAGATTCTTGATTGGTTTCTTCAATTCAATAACAGCTTGAAACGTGAAATCTTCATTGCAACTGCCTTTTGGAAACGTAACTTTATGTCTTTTCGTTCCATCTTTAAAGACTGTTTCAAGAAAATTGTGGATTGTCTCATTTTTCGTGAAAGGCTTAAATGGTCGGTCTTTTTCCATCATTGTCATAAGAAAAAGTTTATGAGTTATTCCCACACTTCTGGATTCTCCAAATTCGCTGAATAGCGTTGTTCCGAAGTTCGTGGCACTTCCGACGAAAACGTCTTTATCGAGAATTATTTCATCCTCGAAAAGGGAATCGAAGTCCGTGTCGTCCATTTGTTGAGTTGACGATGTCTCGATTTCCTCGTTTGAGATCAGTTTTATGTTTTCTATTGTAAATGATAAACATGTTTCTGAATCGTTGTCTTCTCCATTCATATTAACGATTTTTCCGTCAAATTTGACTTTGATGACTATCGTGTTGGTGGGTTGAAGATCGAATATGAAACCTGTGAATGTTGATTCTTCAATAATTTCTGGAATTATTATTGTATTAGAATTGACAATATTCCATTGAATATCTTTTATCCTTTTGATATTGTTGGTCTTTATTATAACTTGATTGAAATCTGATTCGCTTCTTGCTTCAATGAAATGTATGTTGTTATCCTTGTTGCAGCTCTTGAAGTAAATTTTCTTATTTTCTTCAATGTTGATTATGTTTTTGTTTGGAAGTCGTAGTTTTACTGATTTCTTATCAACCTCTTTTGCAAATTTATGTAAAATGACTTTGTCGTTTGATACTGTAAAATCGTTTTCGTGAAATGAATGATTAATGTCTATTGTTAGCCATTCTTCTATTAAGGAGTTTCCATATTCTCTTGACAGTTCGGTCAAATTTGTGTTACTTTCTGCACAATTTGTCCATTTATCTGTCTCGATTACTGGTTGGTCGAATCGAAAAGTGAGATTAATCGTTTTTTCTGATTCGATGAAGAAGGCATTGTGGTTTCCTTTGGTGATTATGATTCCATTTTGATTATATTCCGAAGCTTCTGATAAGCTGCTATTGTCGTATTCGGCGCTGCATATTGCAAGGAGAAAACAGAGTATCATTATTTCCTGGAACGCAGGTTATATCTTCGATTTTCTGGTTTCTGCTCAGCTTTTTCTTTGTTGTTGGTTCGATTTTCTTCCTTTTGTGGGGTTTTAAAATCAAAATCTAACAAGCATTTTACTGATTCAATATTTTTCGGTCCTATTTCTAATGTTTTCGGGTTGAAGATGATTGAATCTTCTTGAATCAGTTTTTCTTTTTCCTCATTGGATAAATAGATTTTTGCTACAAATCTTGCGTGTCTGTGGAGAGGTCTTCCAGTTCGTAAATTGTGCAATTCTAGACCATTGTTTTTTCTTAATTTTTTCACCAAAAACGGTCCATGGTTCATTCTTTGATGGCCAATGGTTGAGTTTTCTTTCAGCACGACGACATCGCCCTCTTTGAAGTTTGTTTGTTCTACCTGTGGGTATATCAAAAAGTTTCGTAAATGTTCTTTTGCAATATTTCCATGTAGGTCGAGTAAATCAGTCAGATGATCTTCATACGATGGCGATTGCTCTGCATTTGTTGTTTCTGGTTTACTCATACTAAAGTATTTCGGAGGACTTATAGCGCTTAGAACTTGATTTGGTGTTCTGTTTCCGAGAGCGCCATTTGGCTTGTTATTATACATGCTGATCGCGATGTCGATTTTGTGTTTTGCTGTTTTCGCTGTATATGACGTTGTTTGTAGGATTCGTCTTAACTCTTTGTGGAATCTTTCGCAAAGATTTGCACGTGAGTTTGTTGGACTAATCTTGAAATGGATCACATTAAGCGATTCTAGTAAATTTTGCGTTGCTGCTCCCGTGAATTCTCCACCATTATCAGTACAGATGGACATTTGTCCTTGACCTCCTACTTCAGCAATCATCTCTGCTAGTCTTTCCGCTACAGTGGTTGATTCTTTGTTTGGAGCTATTCTGTATATCACTTTTCTGCTAAACTGATCTTGGAACGTTATCACGTTAATTCCGATACCAGTCGTTGTTCTGATTTCCACAATGTCGCTGTATACACGTTGAAATGGTTCAAAACTCGGTTTTATCTTCTGATCTTCGATTTTTCTTTCATTTTTGTTGTAAATAAGTTTACATGTTATGCATGCTCTGATAACTTCATGAGTACTTTTGGTTTTTTGCTCAATCCAGACATCTTCTGATTCCAAAAGTTTCATCAATCCTTTGACTCCAATATGTGCCGCTTTTACGTGGATAATTTCCAATACGTTTTTTCCAAGGTCTTTTGGTATCACAATAAGTTCCTTTCCATCAATTGTCATCTTGTAGAGCCCGTTTTTTCTCTTCACGTATTTTCCATTATCGATGCTGATCAATTCATCATTTTGAAGTTTTCCGTGAATTTTCGAGAATTTTTCGCTGGCCAGCTGGGCTTTGATGATTTCCAAGTAGTCGACCTTTGGTACCTTCTTTTTTAGTTTCAAATTGTTCACTTGTACTCCTTCCATTGTAGTTCCCCTTTTGAAGCTTTTTGGGTGGAAAGTTTCTGCACTTATTTCGGTATCTTTTATGTTGATTCTGCTCAAACAGTCTACCACGTGTATAATATCGCTCGTAGCTGGTACATAGAATATTTTGCTATTCGGTATTTCCAATATTTCCGCAAATGCACTTCTGCAGCGAGTCGATCCTGACGTTTTGAGTCCAGGATTGTGTACTATTCCACTTAGGCTTTTGTGGTCGGTAAATATAAGTACTTCTTCTGTTGTCGGTATCATGTCTTTAAATGCTCTTATCGTCATTTGAATGCCGATGAGTTCTCTTGCTCGTGATGCTAGCATTGATTCTTGTTCACTGAGACTTTTTGAGCAATATGCTGCAATTTTAATGTCACTCAGTTGTCCGTCCGTTGACGTAACATTGCCGATGACGCCTCCACTCCATTTAAGCGACGTGTCAGCACAAATGAATATTTTTCTGTTCTTTGTTCGTGAGTTGTATTCCAGATGACATGTTCCAAGTCCATCTTTTACGCTACTTTGTAGCTTCTGAAGATTTGTTTTTATTTCTTCTGTCAGTTTGTAGTCCTTGTTTTTTCCGATTTCCTTTGAGAGTGGCGTAAGAAGAGCCACGAGTTCCGGTGTTTGTCTCATGTAGTACATAAAAGCACCTTGAAATTGTTGAGCTTTCCTAAGCGTTGTTGGAAGAGGCAATTCGCGGAGTATCTTGATTCTTTTATCCGGTACTTTTATTCCTTCCTCATCAAGTGTATATCCAAGGAAGTTGATTTCTTTCTTGAAAAATGTGCACTTATTAAGTCTCACGATCAGGTTGTTATCTTTAACTGTCTTGAAGATTGTTTTGATTGCCTTTGCCATACTTTGTTTTTTACTAATGATAATCAGATCATCTTGGTAATTTTGAATAAAGTATCCATCTTTAGGCGATGATAGATTTCCAAAACATTTTGAGGCGAATGCGGCGAATATACTCGGGCTTGAACTGAGTCCTTGTGCCATCCGTGTATATTGGAGCTGTCGTCTTGAGTAGAGAAATGCCGTTATTGATCTGTTTGACTCTCGAAGACCCAGAACATAGAACGCATTTGCGAGATCTATGTTAGCAAAGGCGATTTCATCATTATCTTCCTTCAATTTTGCGATGTTGTTTCCCACAAGTTGAAGCAAAACTCTTACTGTCACTGTTGGAAAACGAGGCATTATTAACCTTTGGTTTATTGAGTCGTCTCCCGACGAGTAGTTGTTTACACATCGTAATGTATTGTTTGGCTTCAGTATGAACAAAACAGGGGAATTATACGGACTGCATGTTTCTTCTAGTAGTCCGCTTTCTTGCATTTCTGTCAGCTTGCTTTCGATTTTTTCAATCAAATCTGCTTTGACAGGATATGGTGGACTGAATGATGCTTTGTCCCCCTTGAGTTTGAGTTCAGCTAGATATTTTTGGCTTAGTCCAGCGTCCGATGTACTTCTTGCCAGATTCCATTGATAGTGTTCGATGATTTCCCTGATATTTCTGCGATATTCAAACGGAATTTTATCAATCGCTTCGTCGATTTCTTTTTCGACAGAATTTTCCTTCACTAATTTGTTTCTTCTTTCTTCCCATACTTCAAGCTCTTTTTTATGAGTGATTTTTTCTGCTGGACTTATGTCCTCTATTTTTACTAGGTTATTAAGCATTCTTTGGTCATCCGATAGTATCGTTTCGATTGCCAGAATAGATCCTTTTTTGATGAAGACATCTTGTTCTGCCAAGTTTGATATTTGAACGAGATTCCATGTGTTTTTGAAGTTTGATTGTTCGACGATCACATGGTTATCATCTAATTTTGGGATCGTTCTGAGGTTCGTCATTGTGAGACCTCTTCTTGGCCATGTTTGTGCATGAACCCATTTGTGTGTCTCACGCTGATGCAAGTACGTGTCTTCCATAAGAATGATTCCATTATTTTTTGGCTTGATGTCAAATTCAAGCGTTTTTGAGTTTTTTGATATTTTGTTAATTTGTACAATGTTTTCACTTCTTCCGATTCGAAGTTGTATTTTTGATAATATGTTCATTCCGATGATTGCGTTGAATGCCATATGAGATGATTTTTCTAAGATAAGAAATTCGCAGTTTGAAATTTCGATTTCTTCATCTTGTAAGCGTAAGCTGCAGCGTAGTCTTAAAGCAGTAGATGCGAAGTTATTATCAATTGCGTTTGCCAAATTAATTGTTGGTCCGATGTCTTTCTCGAAGTTGATTGGTACGTTTTCATACGATATCAGTGATGTTTCAGCGCCTGTATCGAGTAAGACATTGGTTAACGTAAATGATAATTCTTCTTCATCTGTATATTGAACAATTTCGCATTGAACGCGCGGTAACATTCTTATTTGGGGTTATTCATTTGAATGTCTCATTCTAATGATTGGAGCCTCATCATCATATTGATTGTATCGCCCATTGTTCCCAAATGTATTGACTTGTTTGTGAGTACACTCTCGTTTCCAGTGGTGGGGTGATCCACAAATGAAGCAACCGCCTTTTTGATTGTTGTGTCCCCCTTGTTTGTTTCCTCGTCCACCGGAATTGGAATTTCCGTGCCTTTTATTATGGAACTGGTTATTTTGTTGAGGGTAATTGTTCTGTCGTCCTGGCTGTGAGAAGTTTCCCTTTTTTTGATTTGTCTGTCCATTCTGCATTTTAGATCGGCATTCGTTACTTTTGTGACCTCTTTTCCCACAATTGTAGCATTGAGGCAAAAGTCTGCATTCCGGTCTGATGTGACCTTGTCTGCCACAGTTGTTGCATTTTTTATCGTTCGTGTTGAATGTTTTATTTTTTGAGTTATTTTTCCGATCTGTAAGTGCGTTTATGTGGCGACGATCTTTCTGCATCAAGAAAATCCGATTTGCCAGTAGAATTCTTTTGGCAGGGTCGCTTGCATCATATGTATCCAGTCCCCAACTTTCACTGTTCCGTATATAACTGGGCATCAAACGCTCGAAGTGTTCCATCGATGTTGTGTTTAGGCCTTCAGTTTTGAGACTTGGATATTTTATTCTGATGAGCTTTTTTATCCGTTCATAGAATCGTCGCATATCTTTGTCACGATTTTCATCAAACTTTGTGTTTTGAAGAGTGACTCCTGCTTCCATTTCGTCTAGTTGAATCTGATCTTCGATAATATCCTTAAGGTTTTTGAATGTTTTTTCATCTTCTTGCTGGAAATCGTCCATGATTGGCCCGAAGCTTGCAAATGGGATATTTTGGAGAATGAGTTGGCATTTTTCTTTATCTGTGAGTTTCTTTTCTCTTCCAAATTCCACTAGAAACACACATTTATCTGCCCAGTCCTTGACTCCCAATCCACTTTCTTTAAGTCTCGGTATTTTATGAGATTTCCATGCTGTTTTTGAATCTTCGTCATCTTTGACTGAATGTTGATTGACGAAGGGATTCTTTGTTGTTGTGTTTCTCGGTCTTGTTTTGGCAAATTTTGTTTCCTCTTTTTCTTCATCGATGTTGCCATTGAAACTTCTGTTTATTTCTTCATTTAGTGTTTCATTAGCATCTTCGAATTGGGTGTGGTTCATATTTTCTGATGACTCTGATTCGTTTTCAGACATCATGATTTCCAGACCTGTGTTTTTTGCTGTTCGGCCCGAATCAATTGTTCTCTGTATGAAATCAAACGTCAGTTTTGTGGTGACGTCGATATTATCCAGAGTTCTGTTTTCCAGTAATTTTAAATTTATGGGTCGGGCGTATGTTCTGAATTCTTCTTCTTCTTTGAATTTTCTAATAAAGTAGTCAAATGATTGTATTTTTCCGGAGGGAAAATCTGATACGGATCCGGGAAGAATGAAGTATCTCGTTTCGTACTTCGCGAATCTGTAATTTATGTAGGTGAACCCAAGTTCGATAGCTCTGTCTATGACGATTGACTTCTCAGGTGCCTTGTTGTTATTTTCTTTAAATTTTTCTTGAATCCAAATGTCCAAAGACAGCAACGGTATTAAGATGACGTTTGATCTGCAGGATCCGTTGATGTTGGACGTAAATACTTGAGCTTGTTGTATTAACTCACTAGCATAGTTCATTAATTTAAAACCCCTTTCCTTTCTCTTTTTGACGTTGTTCTTCAGTTACTTCAGTCACCAGTGTTGGTTCCCTTATGCTTGCCTTAAACTAAGACTCAATGTCATGGCTCAAATGATGTGGTTTATTTCTCGTGTGTGTGAAAGTGAGCGCTGAGTACAGGAAGTACAGTGATATATATAGGCAGCTGCACGAGGCAGCTGCATGATATTGCACGAGGTTTTAGCATGAGGATTCCGACCCTATCATTCTTCCCCCCGCTAGAAAAAGTCGGACTTCTCGGTATAAACTTATTTGAACAATTTTTTCACTTCCGGTTTGGAAAAAATGATTATTATCTCTCTTCTGAGAGATATCATTTCCTGTTTGAGGAATATGAATTTCATCTCTGTTCTGAGAGATCAATTTCCTTTTTCGAAAATTTCAAAAATTTTCCAAATTGATTTTACGAGAATAATAAAAGAAGAATTTATCGAGATAATTAAAGAAGATAATTGAAGAAGATAATTGAAATGGTAAGTTTTTAGTTTTAGAATTTTTTTTTTTTTTTTACTCAATTTTCTTAGAATTTTTTACTCAATTATTTTTGTAGATTTTTTTGCTCAATTATTTTTCATAATTCATCAATCACCTTTAAAATTTATTTAACGTTTTTACTAACCGCGATCTCTGCCCATCACCCCTAATACGACAATGTACCGTTCGTTCATGGACTTTATGGAATTTGATCGTTTTAACATAGATTAACCCCATAATTTTTCTGGTGATTTATGATTATGATTTATTCTGAGTATATTTCTTAGCACATGAGTTTTTAAATAAAATACGGAACATAAAATCTGAGTATGGTTAAACACGCAAGTTCAAGATAAAAACACGAAAAGATGAAATTTCTGAGTAATAAATGCCGCTTTCTTTTTTTCTTTTTTCTTTTATTCATCTTGATTTTGTTGGATGTTGAGGAGAGCCTCGGTTATTTGTCGGTTCCTTTCTTCCAAGTCCCTGATTTTTTCTTCCAGCGACATTATATTTTCCATTTCTTCGGAGATTTCGATATTCAATCCTCGATTCGAAATATCTACGTCCTTGACGTAGACCCTTTTATTGGCCAAAATCTGGAAAGTAAAACGCTCCCCGATAGCTGTGGCAACTATGTCGCCATCGGAGTACAGGGCGCACATTTGGCCCAGCTCCCAATTCATACTCCCTAATCGCTGATTGGAGTCGCTTTCACCCCAGTTGTTTCTTTTCGACATTTTCCGTAAAAGTGAGAATTTGATTTTATGATTTTTTCCCAAACCAAAATCCGGTTTTATAGTTTTAAATGCATCCGGTCTATTTCTTTGACCTAGTTCAGCAGATTTATGTCTACTTTTCTTTTTTTTAGGAAGGTGTTTTTCGACCTTCAACTGGCATGAAACCCGTTGAACGAATCGCAGATGAAGTTTTCGACAACGAAAGATTTCCACTTGTGTCGCTCATGAAAATTCGCGCGCCGACGTTCGACATGGTTACACGGTCGCCTAGTACGATTGAGACTACTTTTTTCATCGTCCGAATCCATATTAGCGGGAATGGAATGTTAAGTGTCGCCGTTGATCGCGAAGGTAAGCTATATCAATTTAAACTTCTTCTTTTTATTTTGCAGACGTATTCTTTTTTGTTAACCCGGAGTGCCGCGAGGATAGAGAACTATGTCAATGGATCGATGAAATGTCTCCTCAAAATTTCAGCTTGCTCTCCAGACGTCGATACAGAAAGCGATTCGGCAACGATAACTTCATCAAGAAGACAAATTTGTTGGCACAATTTCCGATGTTGACTCTTTCTTCATATCGGAAATATGCATTGGATCTCTCGAATTTGCTCTCGCCGATTGATCGAAGACGATCGAAGAAACAAATGAAGACATTCACCGATGATCATTTTAGGTTAGCTGTCATTTGTCGTTACTTTTTAATGTTAATTTTAGACGTGGAATTTATAAATCCTTGACGGAATTCCAAAACGCCTACCGTCACCGTCTGGCGTATGGAAGTGCCGTAAGCGTCATCCACGACTTTTGTTCCGACGTTGGCGCGGCCGACATTGCTGCTGACGCTGATTCCTTCTCCGAAGTTGGCGCGGCCGACATTGCTGTTGACGCTGATGATGCTGACAATGGTGCTGAAGCTAATTCTTCGTGTAGTGAAGTTGCTGCAGTCGGCACCACCGTTAGTGTTGGCGAGACTGGCGAGACTGCTGTTGGCTCCCTCGCCGTCGAAGCTTCTGCTGCCGGTATCGGCGCGGTCGGGTCACCTCTTCCAAGTCTGTTGGATCTGCAAGCGCCGACTGTTCAAATGGAGAATGCGTCGAGTCCGCCTCGACTGCACGAGTTGCTTCCGGAACTGTTCGCGACGACGCGCCCTGAAGTTCCAACTTCCTCTTTCAATCCACTGGTCTTTTACCTGGAGCAAAATGACCAAATTAACAATCTCAAGAGGCGTCGAGATGAATTGGTGTCGACCCAGTCAAAAGCAAAGAAGCTTTCTTCGGTAATTTTGATTTTTGTTTGCTGCCATTATTATTTCTTAAGTGTTATTCGGGACCATTCTCGATTGAATCTTTGCTGCGACGATAATTCGTCTCCGGCGTCTGCGAAATCTTCTAAGAAATAATTCTTCTGTACATATGATTTTTAATATAATCGGATGTTTTTTATATTTGGTGTTTTTTTTCTTTTTTTTCTTGTTTTTGAATATTTGTAGATTTTGTTTTTTTTTTCTTTTTAATTTTCGTTGATGATTCTTCAAATGAAAAAAAACCACTAGTAAAACCACTAGGTGGTTTTTTCGATGAAGGTGGCCACCAATCTGGCCACTCTCCCAAATGAAAACACCTACTCATTTTTGTAATCTTCTTTTTATAATTTTTTATGAAACTTCACAAATGAAGTTTACTTAATTTTGTATAAATGTGTCGAGACGACATCGACGAGATGCGGCATATGAGCGATAGCGCGATGAGATGAAGAAAAGCAATATTTCTTTATCTTCTAGGCCGATTTAGGCTAAATTGATGAAATGAGCGAGCTCTTCGCTCGCGTTGGAGCGTCTCGCGTGGATTTGCGTTATCATTTGTTACCATCATTTCCATTTCTTGCGAGGCGGCGGTTCTTCGCTGTCTTCGTTTTTTGATTTCCTTTCCGATGCAGGTCCAAGCATTTTTTGCTGTTACAAGAACAACGATTACCGTTACGGCTATCATTATGAGATTGATAATGAAACTTTTTGGTTTCATTTTTTGATAGATTGTCCGAAACTCATTTGGAATGTCTTCATTCTCCATGATTAGCCGTTGAATGTCGTTGTATTTTTTACTGTTGTGAAATTCAGTTTTCTTCGTAAATGAAGAAATTTTTGCGTATTGGTTTTCTGAGATCCAAAATTCTTGCAGTGAATTTGATTTATCAGTTTTCGGTGTGATTTCATAGTCTTGAGACTCTGTTTTTGCCATGATATGCGTAATTTTTTCACCGCATTTGATAAAGAAGTCGCTTTCTTTTCGTTCCATCATCGTGATGCCTTTTCCTGCAGCTGTTTGGTATTTGATACCAAGTGTTGTAAGCTTCCCTACTTCAATTTCAGCGAAGGATGAGATGATGACGATGTTTTCGCTTATATCAATAATGCATTTTTGATTTGTCACGAAGATATTTTTCTTGCAGTTTGTAAGCATTGACTTTGTGTTCAATTCGTTGATGCAGTTTTGTGAATAACCGCTATGAATTATATCATCAAGTTTGCAAAATATAAATTTATCGTGATTATTTTCACGGCATTCATCCAGAACAATTGGTAATCCTTTTGATAATGCCATCTTTTTTGGTGTGTCGATTACTTCATAGAAGAAGTGACCTTCTTTTTCGCTGATAGGAGCACCTATTGAGTGTACTTGGGAAATAGCTCCCAATTTTTTCAATGTTGGCACTTTCGTTTCGACTTTCAGCTTTAACGCTGTGAGTCCGTTTTTGCGTATAATTGGTTCAATTCCGTGGAAGTAGATTCGTAAGCCTTCGTAGTAGCTTTCGCATTCTTGGTCTTTGATGTTATTTTCCTTCTCACACAATTTTGTCAAGGTTTTGTACACCGTTGAAAGATGTGAATGAGAGTTCATGTCAGTCATGAATTTAAGAACATCTTCTTTCATCTTGTCCATAGCTTCATTGACAATTTGAATAAATTCGTTGTCAGCCACTTTTTGTAAATTTCGACAGATTTTTTCAGTTCTGTCGTTTACAAATT
>Ga0233438_10003210_pt1 | contig 15280 bp, 10 predicted proteins | sample SI_123_September_FD_182720 | JGI IMG/M metagenome (GOLD analysis project Ga0233438, IMG submission 182720) | Seawater microbial communities from Saanich Inlet, British Columbia, Canada - SI_123_September2016_10_MG | ecosystem: Environmental > Aquatic > Marine > Inlet | place: Canada: British...
TAACCCCCCTTCTTGGGAGATGTAAAGTATCACTCAATCCAATCGATCCTATTCATTGTATTTCTGATACGGTTGAACGCGTACCAAATCAACTTCTTCTTCTCGGCAGAAACGATTCAGTGAAAGGACATGAGTTTGCATTTGAAATCATGAGGCAATTACAGAAGATTGATTCTGATATTATTCTCCATTGTACAGGAGTGGAGGAAAGCCCAGAAGATTTGCAAAACGTTGTTGCTCATGGATGGCTTGAACAAGAAAAGAAGATTGAACTTCTCCAACGATCGTCACTGTTGCTTCTTCCATCAAAATGGGAAGGTCAACCGATGGTTGCTTTGGAGGCCCTCGCTTGTGGCACGCCTGTTCTTGCTTCCGATACAATCCATTCACTTCCAGATATCGTTGAAAAATGTTCAATGGATGACATAGATAACTGGATTAAACACATTCTTTTGATGAATTCGCCTCCATTCGTGGAGAATAAGAATGGAATTTCAAATCATAGAATTGAAGAGGTTTGCTCCAATCTGGTTCAGATTTATTCTAATTGTTGGTGAATCCAGGATGTTAGTGAATTTACTGTGATGTTCCAATCTAAATTCTTCTCGGCGTAAGTTCTTGATTTCAATCCCATATCGGTAAAATGGCCTTTTTCATTCCATTTGATTATCTGGGCGACCGCATCCGAAACGAAACTTTCTTGATCAACTAACGCGTACCACTCCGTATTCGATTTACCGCATGGTAAATGGTGACCTGGATGGTCGACTCCTAGAACAGCGAGCCCAGATGCGAGATATTCACTTCGTTTGAGAGGGCTAGCGATGGTCCATGCAGAAATTGGAGGCATGGGAAGTAAACCTATCTGATAATTACAAATTTCTTGCGGTAATTCCTCGTGTTTTATTTTCCCATGAAGAATTAGGTTTGGCTCAGTTTTCGAAATATTTTCTAATAAATGATATACGTCTCCGTCGCCTATAAAATGCATTTTTGCATCAATATCATGTCGCAGTAACTTTTCCAAAATCAATGGTAAATTCATGATACCTCTGTTTCTGTCAATTCTGCCATGATAGACGAGATTCAACCCAGACAAACGTTCATCGTTGGCCTTTGAAATGAAATTTGATAGATTTACTCCAGCCATCAGAATGCATAAATTACCTGGCTCTATTTGGAATTTATTTGAAATCATATCTTGATGAGCTTTGCTTACAACCGTGCCTCCTAGGCACTGTTTACTTCCTGTTGATGAAGACACATATTTCCATGCCTTTTGCCATACAAGGGATTGCAATGCTGCAAAAATTCCAGAATCTGCGGGAGGTGATCTATCGATACATATCCAGGGAAGGTTCATCTTGTCAGCAAAAGCACCAATCTTTCTTACAAGCGGCCAATCGATAAGCAAAAGGTTACAATTGTCAAGATTGTTCTTTAGAAATGTGACAATGTTGTTTGCTAATGAGCTCCCTTTTCTTCCTTTAATATTCGATTGTTTGATTTTTATATGCGCCCACTTTACGTTCGATACTGGTTGATCAGGGCCAAGCGCACGAACATTGTATCCTCCTGCCGTTAATCGATTTAGAAGTTCGATTTGAGTTGTCGAACAGAAATCTGAATTAAAATGCCGGGTTGTACACCAAGTTATATTCAATCTAAGACCCCTGAATTAATCGTTTGAGCCCTTCTTCAAAAGCGATAGATGGTTCCCAGCCCAATTGCTCTTTCGTTGAATCCATCGATGCAACAGAATGACGAATATCCCCCTCTCTTTCCATCTCAAACTGAATTTCTAGAGGTTTTCCATTCTCGATGAATTTCTGAACTAGTGTTGCAACGTGAAGTATTGTTTGGCTTTGACCCGATCCCACATTGAATACATGCTGTCTTGGTTTAGGCCATTTGCTAATTGATAGTGATATCAAAAGATGAGATACGTCCGAAACATGAACGAAATCCCTTGTCTGTTTTCCATCACCAAATATTGTGACCTCTTTTTTCTCTCTCAAAGATTTGACAAAGATTGGTATCACTGCTGCGTATCCAGAATTACCGCCTTGACCCTGTCCGTAAACATTGAAGAACCGCAACGCAAGGAATTCTTTTCCTTTAGCAAATGATTTCTCAATCAGAATTTCATTATCGACTTTAGTTTTAGCATAAGGTGACTGAATTGTACCAACTTTACTTTCTTCAAGTGGCATCTGTTCATAATCACCATAAACAGCGGAAGAAGAGGCCGTAATAAATCGTTTAATGCCTAATTTTTCTGCAAGCGCAAGTACGTTTTCTGTCCCTTTTCCATTTATTTCTTCAGTTTCTTTTTGATGAGTGAATGATTTAGGTACTGATACTTGGGCAGCAAGATGGATTAAAGAATCGAACTCACCTTTTATGGTATTTAATTGCTCCAAATCACGTATGTCGCACTGAATGTAATCAATTCCCGATTGGATGTATTCATCCATTTCTTTCGAGGTTGGTTCTAAAGAATCGATGACGGTGATTTTTAGACCGTGTTCAAGGGCATGTTTGACGACATTCGAGCCAATAAAGCCCGCTCCGCCAGTGACCAGAATGTGCTTCATCAAACCATCTGATGGGTCGAAAGCAAAACAACTCTTCGGTATTTTTCCATCTAATTCAAAAACAAAAGGCTCTAGCCACACTCATGGGATGGACTCCGGACTTCGAGCAAAAAGCGAAGAATGGAGATTTGACCATTGGTGTAATTGGACTTGGTTATGTTGGATTACCTACTGCTATCGGGTTCCATGATGCAGGTTTCAATGTCTGGGGAGTTGACATTTCTGAACGCACAGTACGTATGGTTCTCAACGGTGAAAACCCGACCGGAGATCCCGATATGAATGGTTTGATACCAGATTCAAACACATCGCGATGGAATATTACAACAAGTACGAGCGAAGCAGTACCACACTGTGATGTTGTTTTAGTAACAGTCCCAACACCCGTCACTGAAGATCTGAAGCCAGACTTGACGTACGTCATCGGGGCGGGGAAATCTGTTTTTGAATCCCTTGAGAAGGGTTCCAGAACAATTGTTGTTTTAGAATCCACAGTGTACCCTGGTGTAACTGCTCAAACCTGGCTTCCCCTGATTGAAGAACTTGGTTTGAAAATTGGTGTCGATGTAGAAATTGCTTACTGCCCTGAACGTTTCAATCCAGGTGATCCAGCTCACGGAGTTCGACAAGTGGCTCGAGTTGTTGGTTGTTCAAATTCAGATGTTGGAGCGGGGTTAGTAGAATTATATCGCCGATTGACAACAGAAGATGTTCGGTATGTAGGTAAGTTAGAAGTTGCAGAAGCAGCTAAAGTTATTGAAAATGTACAGCGCGATATTAACATTGCATTAGTCAATGAGCTTGCTAGAATCTTCCCGGAACTTGGCGTCGATGTTGAAGATGTGCTTTCGGCAGCAGCGACTAAGTGGAACTTCCATCGATACACGCCAGGGGTTGGAGTAGGCGGGCATTGCATACCCGTGGACCCATATTACATGATTCAACGGGCTGCAGACGTAGGCGTCCCAGCTGAATTGATCACCGCTGCACGAGCGGTCAATCGAACCATGCCATTGCATGTTGCATCTGTGTTGAATGAAATCCTCTACAAAGCAGGAGTGCCATCAGGCTCTGCCAAGGTTTTGATGCTAGGTTGGTCATATAAGCCCGAAGTAGGAGACCCTCGGGAAACACCTGCAGCACCTCTCGCCAATGCACTTATTTCCAAAGACATTTCAGTTTATGCTTACGATCCACATATTGAATCATCTCAATTTCCTGAAGGAGTAAGCGTAGTGGAAGACCTCGCAACAGCATCAGGCTATGACTTGGCAATACTTGTTACAGCACACAATGAATGTGTCAATATAGACTGGAAAGGGTTAGGTGAACGAATGAGGAATCCTATTCTTTACGATGGAAGACGAGTACTTGATTTGGAATCATTGGAAAATCTTGGGTGGGACGTTTTTGCAGTTGGACGAGCATACAAGTCGGTGGATTGAATGTCAAACGTTTTGTTAGCCTGCGGTGAAAAAAAAATTATTTCTAAAATTTCTAAGTGGTTCAATGAAGATAGGAAGGAAAATTCTGAAACGTCTCTTGAGAGTCTTGACAATGGATTCGATATCTTTTCGGTCAGTAAGTCGAGTCAACTTGAACGCTCTGGAGAATCAGTACTTTTTATGCAAGGATGGATGAGGGATCATCTGACAAAGACGATAATTTTGGGCCAAGAAGGCTTCAAGAATTGGAAAAAAAACTGCGATAACCGAAGTGAAGAGAATCAACAAACATATGAAGGAACATACATTTCAGCAGCCTGTTCAAATGACTATATTTCTATTAAAAATGATCTTTTTTGTTTGTTCCCGACTATATATTTCGTAGAAAAAAATCTTTTTGTTTGTTCAGATTCATTGTACATCATTAGTGAATTGAGGAAATTTTTGTCTCTCCCCTGTAAACCGAATAAAGATGTCCTATATTCAAGGAGTTGGACTCACGGGTTAGCATGTTCGGTTATGGGTAATGAAACCCAGATTAAAGATGTTTATCTCCTATCTCCGGGAAAAGAAATTTTTCTAAATTTTAGAAAGACAAAGGATAGAAAAGTTTTGCTCAGCACGAATCGTACTTTAAAACAAAAAAGCCTGAAGGATTTATTTGCTTGGAAAAAAGGGAATTATAATGATTCTTTAAGAGAAATAACTACTGAATTTGCTCAATCAATAATTTCATTTGCACAGATTGAAAAGGTCAACCTCAATTTTGGACTATCTGGGGGTTTAGATTCAAGGCTTATTTTAGCCGTGATTCTAGGGAATAATGATTCACGTACAAAAACAAAAATAACGAGTAATACGCATCCTAGTAGGAAGCGGGATATTGATATTGTGGATTATCTGTCAAAAAAATTTAATTTCGATTACAATAATGGAGAGAAAATAAGAAACCATATAGGAAAGCACAATCTAACATTATCTAAAGTTGAGGACCCTTTTTCCCTATGGATTCTTTCTTCGATGGGCATATTCGATATGATGTATCTTCATGACGCATATTGGAAAAACCCCTACGTCATCGACATTGGCGGCCATGGTGCTGAAATTATCAAGGGGACTTTCACGGATGTTAGATTTTCAGATTTGATTTACAAGTATTCCTACATAGGGGTATTGAAAAATCGGTTAAAAACCCTTTCAAAAGTCCGAAAATCAAGAAAAAAGGTGAAAAAAATCAAAAAAGAAATAGGATCTTCACTTTTATCATCTGATATTAATATAGAGGAGCCAGGTTCAATCCAATGGCACCATATGTGTTATAAGTCACCAATCCAAAACGGAAGATTTCTCGATAGGACCTTGCTGGCAAGCAGGCCTTACATGCAAAAAAAGTTGTTTTCTTTCGCAGTATCGCCAATTAACATTCACAGATTTTCAGATAAAACAGGACATAGTCTACTCCAAGACATGTTAATCATCCTAAATCCTGAATTGGCACTCGCTGAATTTGAGAACAGTAAGTACGATCTCCCACCAAAGTTTGTTGAGGATAGGTTGTTTGAACTTGGCGGGGTTTTCGAACATAATAATGTCGAAACCTACAGGATTTATGGAAGTGTAGATGATTTAGTGAATGGACCTCCTGATTTATTTTTGCGAAAAGTACACCACTGCTTTCCTGTGGGTGAAGATAAACTAGATTCGATCAATCAGCACTTAGACATCGTTTGGGATAAATTATCTGAAAGACATAAAGCGATTTATGGAGATACATACAAATCTGCTAAGCAGCGATTAGTATCTGTGGGAGCATATGCTCCCAATGCAGGGGCGCCTGCGGCTAAAATAATATCTTTGACATTATTAGATGAGATGTAGGCTTAAACTGCTGTGATAGAGTATGATAAATCACCATTATATTCAAGAGGAAATTCTCCCCATCCTCTGAATCGAATCAAGACAGCCTCAACATCTGCAGGGACGATACATGCTCCATATGCAGAAAAAGAACTGGTCTTTGCATCAATGTACCTAAACCATCCTGCGCTTGGCGAGAGGCGTAATCGACTTGTGTCTTCGTTAATATTTTTCAGATTCTTAGTAACGTAGACTACAGTAAACATTCCGTATTTTGGCCCTTTTTTTTTGGCCTTGCACCCCATCTTTGCCTCTAATTTAATTTCGGGTTTATCTCTACAATCGATTAACATAGAATTATTATCCGTTCCAAGATTTTCAGACCAATCAAAACAATTTTCTATATCTATTAAAAATTCTTTATTTGTTCTTACACCATTGTGACCTTTTTCCGAATAATAGAGTAGGAATTTTTGTTGGAAGGGTATCTCAACAGATTTTAGTTTGAAGTACTCAAGAAAAGGCTGATAATGGTGATTTAGATGAAAACTATCCCGTAGGTTCTGGGAGTAAACAAACCTAGGTATTTGCTCATATTCATTCATCCTTCGCATGATGTTTAACCGAGAGTTGTTCTTTTGTTTTGTAGGATTGCCATTGGGGAAACAAATACGGAGGTGCTCCTCTACTTCAGTATCTAAGTACTCAGTCGTGGCAGTTTGCGGGTTTTCCACAAAAGCCATCGCTCCAGGTAAGAGGGTTGCTAATTGTAATGCAGCAAACCCTCCCCCTGAAGAACCCACAAAAATGACGCTATTTAATTCTAAAGCTAGCGATGTGCACCACGACAAAACTAAATTTGCCAAGATTTCTGTGTAATCACACTCTTCGTTTCCAGTATACCAGCCGAGGATTAAATTATCGTCTAATTGCAATGTTGGATCAGAAATGAATGCTGTATGATAACTTGTAAGAGAAGGTTGCCAGTTCCATCTATGAAAAAGAGGAACAGTCCTGTCTTCCCGTTTTGCTGCGCCAGATAAAAATACGATTAAACCCTTTCTCTTTCCTTCATCTTCCGGCGAGGTAAAAGATCTGATGCACTCAAATTCAACACCCCCATAATCGATTTTTTCGTAGTGAATTGACATTCATCCGCCCCCCCCGGTAAATCTACTGTAGAGATTCAATTATATTGTGGTATCACAAAACCAACAATCAGGTCTTACATCTACAAGAGTATTGAAAAGTGGATGTCGCGTGGATACAATATGGAACAAGCCTCCTGGGACATTAGGTTCCGGAATACTTCTCCATTCGTCATAAAAAACTTCCATCGTGTTGATAAAGTTCTCAACTCAAAAATGGGAAGAAAAGACAAGACAGACAACATATCAAATCTCTTACAATCGATCTATCAATTTGATGAAAACATTTCACAAAATATTATTCAATGTTGTGATAATTTATGCTTTAAGATGAATAAAATTGATGAAGCTATAATGCTGCTTAGAACCGCTATGACGGTAATTTCTGGTAAAAATCCTCAACAGGCTTTGGAATTGGTATATTATTCAAACAAACACATCGTCGATGATGATATCTTAGAATTAGCGCTCATTCTTCATTTTGAGAATGAAGATTATGGTTCCGTTATTTTGCTTTTAGATTATTTTGAAAATTCGTCAAAATTTAGTTCAATTAAAGATACTGTGGACAGAAGAGATAAAACTCAAAAAACAAAACCGTTTATTGCTGAATATCGTACGAAAAGATTAATTGGAAAGATAGATAAAAAGGAAAAATCGATTACGCTTAAAGTGAACAACACTTCATTCTTTCAAACCATCATGGCAACTCCAAAGACAGTTGTAGATAATTATCGGCTAATTTTAAGGCTATCAAAAAAAGATCTCGATAAAAAGTATCGTAGAAGCATAATTGGATGGGTATGGGCTATACTTGAAAGTCTTGCATTAACAATTACATTCCTATTTCTGTTTGAAATTTTTTCGACCACCACTTCAGATTATATCGCCTTGAATATCATGATTGGAATAATTGCATGGTCTAGTTTTAGTTCCCTTGTTAACCAGGGAACAACATCTTTCGTTTCCAATTCAGGGTTAATAAAAAAATTACAGCTTCCTAAGGAAGTTTTTCTCCTTAATCTCGCCCTCACCGGAATGTTGACTGTTGGCCTAAACATGATTGCAATAATTCCGCTAGTAATTTATTATGAAATCTCGTTTTCTGTCAATTTTTTAATATTTCCACTGGTGGTATTATGTATCATCTTTTATGGATATAGCCTTACACTATTGACATCAGTTACATTTGCAAAATGGAGGGACTTAGGAAGGATAGTAAATTTAGTTCTGAGGATTGGGTTCTATTTCACCCCAGTATTTTTCACGTTAGAAATGATGATTGCAAGTCGCCTACCCCCGGAAGCAGTCGAAATTTACCTTGCCCTCAACCCTATGGCAATTCTTCTTACCATTTTGAGATATACAATCACCGGTGAAGGTTCAAATTTATCCCTCAATAACATTGTTTTATGTTTTGCTAATATTCTTTTTACCTATATCCTAGCATCAGTGTGGTTCAATAAGAAAAAGGATAAGGGGGCGAAGTATCTTTGAGTCAAGAATATTCAGTCATTTTGGAAAACTTATCCCTCTCCTTCCCGCACCACAACTCTGGGAGATTTACTATCTTTGAAAAGGTGAATAACCTTTTTCGAAAATCACATCAAAGTTGGTTTAGAGTAATCAACAACCTCGATCTTAAGGTTAAGAAAGGTGAAGTCATTGGAATCCTGGGCAACAACGGAGCTGGGAAGAGTACACTTTTGCAAGTTATAGCAGGTGTGTATCGCCCAGATTACGGGCATATTTTCACTCATGGAAGGATTGTCCTTTTGGCTAGTCTCGGATTAGGGTTTTCGAACGAATTATCTGGCAGAGAGAATATATACATCATGGGAGGGCTATTAGGACTCAAATCCGCTTATTTGGAAGATATTGAAAAAGAAATAATCACATTTTCAGGGCTTGATGATTTCATAGACTCTCCAATTAGGACATATTCGTCTGGTATGCGGGCAAGGTTAGGATTTAGCATTGCGTGCTATTCGAATCCAGATATACTACTCATTGACGAAGTTTTTAGCGTGGGTGATCAAGATTTTCGAAGAAAATCTAAGAAAAAAATAGAAGAAATGGTAAAGGGAGAGACTACGGTCGTTATAGTGTCACATAGCGTTGCTACACTACAAAATATTTGCGACAATATCATTTACATGAAAGATGGATCTATTGTTGTGGATGATAACCAACATTTCGCAATATCACTTTATTCAGGGGAGGTAGTGACTTGATAAATTCACTTAGAAGAAGATTTAACAATTTCAACAGAATCCGTAGAAAGGGTCTCAATAAACTGAGTCCCCCGATGTCAATGCACAAAGAGATTGTCCATTTAGCAACTAAAAGACCCGTAAACATCGATTTAATTACAACAAAAATAATAAAACTACGAAAAAACAATCCTGACTACGATTCTTCGGTCGTGGATTGCGTAGATCATTTGCTGGGAAAGGATTTATGGAATGATGAGGCAAGAAACCTGCTTCTCGCTTTACTTCGTTCTTTGAAAAATAGTGACCCTGAAAAATCAATAACCATTGGCGAGAGCTATCTTAGTACGATAAATGATGATAGAATCACAAAAACCATGGTTCAGATGTACATTAAAACTTCAGATACTGATAAAATGCTCCAAACTCTAGACTTGGTTGCGGATTCTTATTGGGCAAATGAAAAATTATTGAAAATTAAGAGTGCAGTTAATGACTCAAACTATGCTACGGAGCATTTCGAGTCTCGAATGGGCGTTGTTCCACCCTATGAAACACTTACGCCCACAATATGCATCTATGCCGATGTGGACGTAAATATCATCGATGGCTCATCGATTTGGCTTTCATCAGTTTCAGAAGCTTTTTGTCACAACGGATTCAATGTTCATGTTATCTTGAAGAAAAATATTGAACGAAATGTGGTGATAAAACCGTTACTTGAGGAGCGGAATATAAAATTAATCGAACCCAAATTATTTGGCTTTAAAGATGGAAATCTAGGTCCTGAACAAGCAATTGAATTAATAGAATTTCTTGATGGCTATTATGGGGGCTACTCAAGGGTACTTCTCAGGGGATTTGAGTTGTGTAAATTTGCATCTGCATCAAAAAGTTTGCATGGGCGGATATGGGCATATCTGACAGACTACTATGAAATAAAGGACAATACCAGAAAAATAAAACAAGGGATAGAAGAATATTTTCATGAATTTATATATTCATTTGATAGGTTTGTCTTACAAACTGACTCAATAAAGAGAGAATTCATGAACAAATTTAATGTTCCCGAAAATAAAATTTCACTTCTACCCCCAATGATCCCTCGAATAGAGCCTGCAATAAGGAAGAAAACAGGAAAAACAATTCACGTGGGTTATGCTGGTAAGATTGCTCCACTCTGGGGTGTTCTTGAATTGATTAACGTCGGTAAAGAACTTAGGGAATACGGGTATAACTTGAAAATCCATATTGTCGGAGATAAGATACATCGTAATACCCCCGCATATCCTGACTTTTTGGAAAGTACCCGCAATGTATTAACTAACACGCCATATATTATTTGGCACGGAGGTAAATCGAGAGAGGACTCGATAAACTTGATGAAAGAAATGGACATTTGTTGGGCTTATCGTTCAAACATTTTAGAAAAAAATACGTTAGAACTATCAACTAAATTACTTGAATTGATGTCAATTGGCAACCCGATTATTCTCACAGAAAATGAAGTCCACTCCGACCTAATGGGCTCTAATTATCCATATTTCGTAAGCAGAGAAAGTGAATTGATTGAGAAAATGAAAGAAATAATCAGCAATTTAGACACCCATTCTGACTTGATGCAAAAAATCATGAAAACTGCAGGGGAATATACAATTGACCATGCCAAGTCTACACGGATAAACCCACTTTTGATTGAGGTGAAGCATATGCATACGGCGGTGAAGAAGAAAATCGTCATAAATGGGCACGATCTTAAATTTATAGGGGAATTTGAGTCGCATCTCAAGAAACTTGGTCATCAGGTACGTAGAGATGTTTGGGGTTGGGGCGATCCAATAAATTTACAACGTTCTAAGGCCCTTGCCGAATGGGGCGAAGTCATCTTCTCTGAATGGGGATTAGCGAATGCAGTATGGTATTCAGAAAATATATCTCAGGATAAACGTCATATTATCCGTATCCATTTGCAGGAAATTAATAAACGGGCTAGAAAATTCCCTCCTCAGATTAATCTTACAAATGTTTCAAAAATTGTATTCATTGCAGAGCATGTGAGGAATACTGCAATTGAACTGTTTGATTGGCCAATTGAAAAAACTATGACTATACCAAATTTTGTAGACGTTGATAAGTTCAATATGGTCAAAACAGAAGATGCTGAAAAAACAATTGCCATTATTGGGATTGTGCCTCAAAGGAAAAGACTAGATCGGGCGATTGACTTACTTATTGCCCTCCATGAAAGAGACAAAAGGTGGAAACTAATTGTTAAGGGCAATCTACCTCATAATTATGCGTTCATGCATGCTACTGGAAGGAAAAAAGAATTAGAATACTACGATGCAGAATATGAGCGTATTCGAGAAAACCAGCTAACCGATTCAGTCATTTTTGAAGGATATACTCCAAGCCTTCCTTACTGGTACAAAAAAGTAGGATATATTCTCTCATCGAGCGACTTTGAATCGTTCCACTATTCAATAGCTGAGGGAGTCTCAAGTGGCTCTATACCTTTAATTTGGGAATGGGAAGGGTCAGTTGATATCTACCCTAAACAGTGGTCGAAGAAAAACACCGACGAGTTGTTAGATTTTGTTTCGGAATCGGAAAGTAATTTTAACTCTAAAGAAATACAAAACAGAAAGTTCATAGAAGAAAATTATGGAATGGTCAAGATATTAAACCAACTCCACTTAGAAACTATTGGAGATAATTAGTATGAAAAAAATAGTTCTTGTTGTTGGAGCCCGGCCTAATTTCATGAAAATCGCTCCAATTGACAGAGAGTTCAAAAAAAGAGGTATTGAAACACTTCTTGTGCACACTGGGCAGCACTACGATGAGAATATGTCTGATGTGTTCTTTGAAGATCTTAATATGAAAACTCCAGACGTACACCTTAATGTTGGATCGGGCTCACACGCAACCCAAACTGCGAAGATTATGATTGAATTTGAGAAAGTTTGCAACGAACATGAATTTTCTATGGTCGTTGTTGTTGGTGACGTAAACTCAACAATTGCTTGTACACTCGTTGCCAAAAAATTAGGGATCTTGGTGACTCATGTCGAGGCAGGATTGCGATCTTTTGACCGAGCAATGCCTGAGGAAATCAACAGAATATTGACAGACGGGATCTCCGATTTATTGCTCACGCCTTCTATGGATGGGAATGAGAATTTGAAGAGCGAAGGTGTTCCAGACGAGCGAGTTGAGTTTGTCGGGAATATCATGATAGATTCGCTCTATGATGCTCTTGGTCGAGTGGAGAATACCGACATAAATCCCGCTAGCAAATTAAATCTTAACAGATACTCTGTGGTTACACTTCATAGACCCTCAAATGTGGATAATGAAGTAAAGGTGGATCAACTTGTCGCCCATTTAATTGACATCTCAAAAAAAATCCCGATCATATTTCCTTTGCACCCTCGAACGAGAAACAATTTCAAAAGGTTTGGAAAAATGTCGCTGCTTGAAAACGAATCGAACATATATCTCTTTGAACCACTTGGATATCTTGAGTTCGTGTCACTCGTTGGAGCGTCAAGTTTAGTGATTACAGATTCAGGAGGTCTTCAAGAAGAAACCACATCATTAGGTATTCCTTGTTTAACACTACGAGAGAACACTGAACGCCCCATCACGATTACAGAAGGCACGAATCAACTTATTCGGGATTTATCCACATTACAAGCATTGGTTGGTGAAGCTCTCGTCAATACGGACTCAATAGAGAGACCGAAACCGAAATTCTGGGATGGGAGAACTGCTCAACGTATAGTCGACGCAATCATTGAATGCATTGAACGGTGATTAGATTGCCCCGCCCGCGAGTTTTGCATGTTCTCGCGAATAGTGTTCCAGATGTAAATGGATATGCAATAAGGAGTCATGATTTACTCGTATCTCTTAAGGAATCGGAAATTTGCGATCCCCTTGTATTAACGTCCCCATATTACCCCGAGAGGTCTTCGATGTTGTATGATACTGTTGTCGATGGGATAGAGTATCATAGATCAAGGTTTCAAAAAAAGAGAATCATTGTCCAGAAACAATTCGGATTTAACGTTCCCAAAAGCCAGCCATTGATTATTCGTTCATTGAAATTTTTGTTTTACAAAACAAAGGGCATCCTAAAAAAGATGTTCAGGCCAATACACAAAAATTCAATTATGTTTAGAAGATTTCTTGGTGAAAGAAGAGTGATTAGAAAATTTGAAAAGGAAATTATGAGCTACGCATTGAAAGTCAAACCAGATATCATTCATGCTCATACGCCCTTTCGTGTTGGGCTTCCAGCATTACGTGCTGCAAGAAAACTCGGAATACCATTTATCTACGAAGTAAGGGGGATGTGGGAGGATTCTGCCGTTGCACAAGGTCGGTGGACTACAAAATCTATTCCATATCGGTATTATCGAAGACAAGAAAACAAGGTCATCAAACAAGCGGATGATGTCATAGTAATTGGTACAAATCTTGGAAAAGAAATCTCCAGCCGTGGACTAAGGCAAAAGATTCCCAAAACTGTACCCAATGCTGTAGGTCGAAATATGACCTCACATCCTCTTGATATGGATTTTGCAGCACCTGATAGCGTTAGATTACTGAAAGATCGACTTAAATTGAAGGATTCAACAACTGTTGTTGGATATATTGGAAGTCTCAGGACATTAGAGGGAGTAGATTTTACAGCAGAGGCCGTTGCACAATGTGCAAAAGATGGCCACGACATCCGTCTTCTCGTATGTAGTTCGAAAGCTAATCAGGAACCTCTAAGAAATCATTGCGCAGATTTAGGAATAGCAAATATTTCTTTTATTGAAGGCCCATACCCGCATGACGAAATAGTCCATTTTTACGACCTTATCGATATCTTTGTAGTAAGCCGTCCTGATACGAATGTCACCCGTATCGTACCTCCAATTAAGCCATTAGAAGCAATGATTCGAGCACGCCCGACTATTGTTTCTTCCTTGCCTGCATTGTGCGAGATTGTCGAGCACGGAGTAACTGGTATGACTTTTCCCGCAGAAGACGTACCGGCTCTTTGTTCTGTGATTAACGAATTAGCTTCCGATTCTGCCCTGCGAGAAACGATCGGTCAAACTGGCCGCGAATATGTTCTGAAAGAACGTACTTGGCCGGGGATTGTACACAACTATGAAGAAATTTATCAGCGATATCATAGAAATGAGGATTAATTATTATTAATTTCAGAAGCAGGTTTTGAATGAACCATTGTGATGATTCATGTTGAATATGGAAACTTGCTGCTACTCAGATGACATCTGCTATTTACGATCAGAACTGGAAATAGATGAACGTACTGATTTCTGCTGGTTTGAGAATAAAAATAGCAGTTAACATAAATCCAATGATTACTGAATAAGGCACCAATTTCAATTCAGATAATTTCGTCCTTAGACAGCCATATTTTGAACCAATCAAATGAGATAGTACGAAAGCGATGAGAATTAGGAATGTTAAAAATTTGATATCCGGTAACGCATAATAGGTTGCCATTATCCCATAATCTCCAAACAAAAGGAACGATTTCAACGAAGTGAAGAGTACACTTGTATCCTGAACTCTGAAAATCAACCAAGTCAAGAAAACGAGGTATTGCGTTGCTGCCCATGAGACAACCAGGTGAATTTTCGTAAATCGATCCCTAAATTGTATATTCCGCTTTGTTCCTGATATAAGTCGATGTGAAATCAGAATTAATCCATGAACAATTCCCCAAAGTAAGAAATTAAACGATGCTCCGTGCCAAATCCCCCCAAGAGCCATTGTAGCAAATAGTGCTAGATACATTCTACGAATTCCCTTTCGATTTCCTCCAAATGAGATGTACACGTAATCTCTCAACCAAGTAGAAAGTGTGATGTGCCATCTCCTCCAAAATTCCTGTGGAGATTTGGAAAGGTATGGATGGTTGAAATTCTCCGGCAATTTGATTCCGAATAATATCGCACTTCCTATGGCAATATCAGTATAGGCAGAAAAGT
>Ga0233438_10003217_pt1 | contig 15256 bp, 20 predicted proteins | sample SI_123_September_FD_182720 | JGI IMG/M metagenome (GOLD analysis project Ga0233438, IMG submission 182720) | Seawater microbial communities from Saanich Inlet, British Columbia, Canada - SI_123_September2016_10_MG | ecosystem: Environmental > Aquatic > Marine > Inlet | place: Canada: British...
GTTGAAACCACATCTCCCGTGCTGCATCCAGACTATTGAAGTTTACAAATTTTCTACGATCAAAGGTATCCCCTAAGCAAATTACTTGAGTGATACCCTCTCGGTCAATGTAGGGGAGGACAACCTCAGAATAGAATTTTCTGTAAAGCTCTTGGAAGAAGAGATTATCATTCCGAACGCCGAAGTGTTGATCAGTTATCAGAAGGATCTTCATACTCGATTACTATTCTCTTGGTATTGCCGCCCTTGGGATTGACGACTGTAGACGTAGTATAGGTCCCTTTTACGGATTCGGCAACTGCTTGGACCAGTTCGGTAACTGACACTTGCTTGCCAGACCAGTATTGCTGTATGTAATTCTGCATTAGAGTTTTCCCGAGACGTAAGAGTCGCCAACAACTCTTGTATATAGATGCAAAGTGCCGTCCTGCTCACACTTTAGGTGCCATCGTGACATGGAAAGCACACCTTCGCGAGTAGCGCCTGTAAGGAAGTTTTCACCGCTCTTCATAACGCTTGTAAAGAGACCAAAACGAGTCTCTTTAATATAGAATGCATCATCGATCCACTCTTGCTGTTGATTAGAATCCATTGTAGTTAATCGAAATTGCTACCCGCTTTCCAATTGCAGGTTGTGTGCGATGCCTTAACCAACCAGGAAACAAAAGGAAGTCGCCTGTACGGGAAGGCATCGAGTCAGATAGTATAGCATCTTCTGCGGATCTGGCAAGGGGGGTAAGGCGACGGATATAATCCAGAGGGTCGCAGAATTCGATGTCACCACCCTCACCCTTCTTCAAATAGAAGACCGATGCAACATGTGCTTGACGGATACCATCACTATGAGAGTGCTCTTGTGTGCAGTCACCATCTTGATGTAGGTTTGCCCATGCTGCAACTGGTTGGATGTCTGCAGGGGCATATCCTAGGTCTTTGTCCCAGTATTCAATTACAGCAGGAAACATCTGACCTATAATCCAGTCAAACTCAGGATAGGTGTGTAGATCTAATATCTGCTGACCAGTACTTACCCCTGTCTCACCTGACCAAGCACCTCTATCACAAGATCCCCATATGTCTTGTAAGACTTCCCACGTCAGTTGAATTTCCTTTGGAGTGCCAGAGATAAAACCTTTCTTAATTGGGATATCAAACATCAGTGTCTCATATTAGTTTCAATTCTATTCTTAATTGAATTTAATTCAGAGTGATTGTCGTTATCATCGGAATGGAATACTTGATCGTATCCTTTCTTCTCGATAAGTTTGTCTCGGATATCCATTTGCCGTTTCTCTTTAGCAATCCTTCTCAGGAAAGCATAGTAAACGATCTGCGTAAAGTATGCAAATGGGTTTCTTGATTTAGCGGGATCAAAGTTGTCGATATACTGCACACAATTTTCTACACCATCGGAGATCATATCCTCCTTATACATGTAGTTAATAAAGTTAGGTCTATATGACAGGTGGGTAGCAATCTTTAGGAAGCAATCCCCTAGGTAATGTGTAATCCTAGGTTTGGGTCTGTCTTGTAGTTTGCAACACTCAACGTCATCTCGATACTTGATGATCTCCTCAAGAAATTTCTTGTTGTCAACGTAATGCTGTTTCTTCTTAGGAGTCATTAAATTCATATGTAATTGTTAACTCACCAATACATAATAACATCTAATGAGATAATGTCAAGCTTGACAGATTGAATAATAATAATTATAATCAACCATGTAAGGGTTGGAAAGGTACTACTTAGAGTTCTTCCATTGATCTTCTAGTTTCTTTCTCATCTCTGAGACTTTACCCACTAGACCCATGTTTTCATTAGCAGGGACTGGATTGGGATCAGTTGCGGTGTCACCATTCTCTTTCCTCCACCACATTTTATACATCATGATTGCCTCAGTGGACATCGGGGCGATGGTTACAATGTCGGATTCATTGATAATGTAAAACTCTTCGTCAGACCAGAGCATCCACTTGACAAATCCTGCAATCAATCCTTGCTGACCATCTTTATCAATGGGAGTTAAGGTTGGACACAATGGATCTGAAACATAAATGACTGTGGTTTCTTCTTCATCTGTAGCGATCATGACACCCATGATCTCCTCGCCAGAGATCAATTTAACGATGCCATAGAATTCATTATCGTGTCGAATGTAATTAATCATTTTCGTAGATTTACCTTCGTGATTTCATAATCAAATTTCTCTTCATCATAGATTTTTAATCTTTCAATAAGATGTCTGAGAGTGTAGTTGTGTCTGTTACCTCTGGAGCAATCATCGGCAATGTCATACAACACTGCTTGTGCTTTGTTATCTCCTTTACGCAAGACACGTCCAATGGACTGGAGGTTTCTTACTCGTGATTTACTTGGGGAAGCAAATATTACATTATGTAGGTTTCTAATATTGATTCCAGTTGAGAAGGTGCCGTATGAAGCAAGAATAATTGCATCCTTTTCTTGCTCACATATCTTTCGTGCCTCTTCTCTCTCAAGAGCATCAACGCCCCCATGTATGAAAAAGATCTTTCGATCTTTGTCCACCTTAGTATTTAGCATGTCCCATAATGGGTCACCGTGCTTCTCGATATAGTTGAATAGGATGAGACTATTGCCATCCAAATCTTTCGCAAGATTACAAATTAGATTATTTCTCTTAGGTTGAGATACTATATAATCCATCTCCTGCTGATATGAATCGAATGGCACATGACCATGCTGCAATAGAAGGACCTTTACCTTCAAAGGAGTTAATTGCCCCTTCTTCATCAGGTCCACAGTTGTGGTCACCCTGTCGCAGCGTCCGAACAAACCCTCAAGCACAAGCTGGTGACTGTGCAAACCATCCAACGTGCCTGTCAGCCCGACTCTATACTTAGCATCGTGGCATTTGTTTAGAATGCCTGAAAGACTCTTTGCTTTATAGAGATGTGCTTCATCTCCAATAACTACATCAAACCTTTCAAAAAACTTTCTAGGTTCCTTGTATATGGATTGCCATGTAGAGATCACTACAGGGGCATCTACATACCTCTCAGCGCCTCCCATGATCTGATGGACATAGTGATCTGCTTTCCACCCATAGTCTTTAAAGTCTTGCGTCAACTGAGAGACTAGAGAGACTGTAGGGACAACGATAAGTATCTGTCTTTTACTCTTAAGATGCCATCGCACCAAAGAATAAATGATCAGGGATTTTCCTGATCCCGTGGGGGATAGTAGTAACTTGCGACGTTGCTTAATTGCCGTGAAAACTGCTTTGAGTTGATAGTCGCGTATCTTAAATGGCAATCCCAAAGATCTAATAAAAGACGCAATGCTTTCAGGTGAGACATAATCTTCTTCCTCAGTGGGTAGTCCGTAAAATTTACTATCTTTGATTCGATATTCGTATCCTTTATCATCGAGATACTCACACACATAATCAAAAAGACCCACATATATCTCCCCAGTACCAGGAGAATATAAGCGGATCTTACCGTCCCATATACGCCTCTTATATTGAGGCATAAACTTTGCACCAGGCACTTCAAATTGGAAGTGCTCGCTTAGTTCTTTATGTAAATGTTGCTCACCTTCGACTTTAAGAAAAACTTCATTTTTCTTTTCGATAGTAATCATCTGATTCCATAATACTTCACAATTTCAATAGTATTCTTAATTGCAAATCCACGACTGTCGATCTGTTTAAGTATCCTATCAATACAATTTATACAAGTTTCGAGGTAGTCTATTTTCTGTTGTGCTTTAGTTAAGTCTGGGTCACTATCAATGTATATATTGAGATCACCCTTAAGCACTTTCAGTGGAAAAGGTTTTTCTTTATAGACTGTGGCAGGTGCTTTACCTGAATAGTATTCAAACTTCTCACGCAGTAATACCTTGCGCTTTACCTCTGCTTCTGATAGCATCAGTTTGAATTGATTAATAAATTGCAAATACTTTGCATGGAGTCTAGGAGTTTCCATACTGTCATTTGCCAGTAACTCAGGCAACTCCCTATGATCAAAGAATTTCTCAGAATCCTTTGCCCACATCTCCTCAATTTTGTCTAGATTCATTAACTAAGTCGCTTGTCGCGTTTGTAAGTGGTGGTCTCTTGTATCTCATACTTCAAGTATTTAAACGATACTTGACCCATGGCATACTCTGTGCCATCCACTGTAGCATTAAATTCTAGTGCCGACAAGCTAGTAGGTATTAGGTTCTGAAAGACCACATTAAAATTCATTTGGAAGTTACTGTTGAGCACAGTCAGCGTGCCATCAGCACTTTGCTCACCAACACTGCCATACAGTGCTTTCATTTTTGTATCAAATTCTATACGATCATATCCACCATCAGGTGTGGCTAATCCACGTATCCAGTTGTGCATGATCATGTAGTTAGTTAGATCTTCGTCAATAAGAAACTGTAGATTCAGCGGTTCGTAATCCATGAATCCCTCAATAGGCAACCCTCTCATAGGAGACGATTGTATGGGGGTACTCATTGTGATTGAAGGGACGTTGGCAGACTGACAGAAGTATGCCACCTTCGGATACTTACCTAAGGTAAATTTAAATCCAATAGGTGACAGAAAGTTTCTATTTTCAATTTGTGAATTAAAGCCCGACATCGTTATATACCTAGATACTGGTATTTATAATACGATCTTCAATCCTGGTAGTAGTGGCGGAATCACTCCGATAAGTCGAAGAAGACCCTCAGCAAAAAGTGAGAGAACAACCCAACCAACACACATACTGATAATTCCAGCATTACGATTATGTTTTCGTATGGCATCGTCAATCATCTCCTGACATTCTTTTCTACTTAAGTTCTTCTCCATGCCAAAAATCCTCCCAGTCGTTTTCATCAGCATCATAGATTGGGCATGGTTCCTCCATCAGGATATCATGTCTCATTCGAGACACTCTCTTAAGGAGATCATCAATAAAATCCATGTCTTTCATAGTCTGTATTCTTCTAATACTTTAAGGACTTCGTTATAGGCATAGTGAGCACCATCCTGCCATTGTCCTGTCTTACCTGACTGACGATTCGTCTCGTTAGTATATAATTCGGTCTTCAATTTATATAGTCTTGCAAGTAGATCAACCTTTAACATAGTACTACGGGGCATTGGGTCAATCTCATACTAACATCGATATCAGTATTTAACAGAAAAGACCCCACCACAGGGTCTTTTATCAGTCTACTGTGTGGTCTTACTCACATAAGGACACCTCGACAAATACGTTTACATTGCGTCTGACTACTGATATCGCATTCAATTAGACATTCATAATAATCATTAAGGCGTTGCATTTCAACATCCATCTCATCGATGGTGTCTTCAAAGTGCCGCCATTGATCCATTTGTGATCTGGATAGAATGTTATGCATTTTAATACTCCTTCGCAAGCGTGTACTCATACTCAAGATATATTTGGGGTCATGACTCTCACTCCAATTCTATAACTACTTAGGCAACTTTATGTATCGTATATAACATTTGTGAAAATGACGTATATCGTATACAAAACCATAAAAAAAGAGACCCTTTCGGGTCTCCAGTGTAACGTTGTGTTGCGTAACGCAAGGATCACATGAGGTTGGTGACCTTAACACGACGGTAGTAACGGTTGGCGTTAGCGGTAAGTGCGCCCATGCCTTGGGTAAGACCCTCAGCATAAGGGTTAGCAACCATGCCGTAACGAGTCTTGAATCCGATCTTGGGCTGGAAGGTGTCAGGACCAACAGCACGGACCATCTGGAGAGGCACATATGGGCAGTAGAAGAGACCAGCGTCATAGGCGCTAGAACCCTTATAACCAGCAACATAGAAATGTGCGTCAGAAACGTTAGCAGAGTAAGGATCAACGTAGACCTTAATGCGTCCGTTAAGTGTACCAGCAAGGGTGCTGGAGTTGTCATCTGGAAGCAGGTTGCTGTTACCAGACAGAGCAGGGGTGTAATCAAGCACACCAGCCATGGACAGAGCAGATGCCACATCAGCAGAGCAGATGAGGATGTTGCCTTTCCCACGACGAGTCTCGTGACCAATCGCATTCATGTCTCTCTCGATTTGGAAGAGAAGACCTTTGAATTTCTCAACAGACCAGCGACCGTTGGAGTCAACGTCAAGGTCAAACACACCAGCAGTAGCAGTGTTGTTTTGAGCACCAGGACGAGCAATCTTGTAAACAGTACGGACAACCTCACGGTTGATCTCTGCCAGCACTTCAGTGCTGAGGATGTTTGCAAGCTCGCTTTCGGCGTCCAGACCATGGACTGCCTTAAGGTCCTGAGCAAGCTCAAGACTGTATTCTGCTTTCAGAGCGCGTGACTTCGCAGTAACGGTGACTTTCTCAATCGAGAAACCCATTTCGTTGAAGTGGTTAGAAGCGCCATCACCCAGTGTTTCAGACTGAGCAGTGGTCATGCCCTGACCGCCGATCGTGTACTGACCAGCACCATCAGCAAGCAGACCAGGATTAGATCCAGTCTGAGTGTTGGATGCAAGACCGTTTGCACTATTCTCGGAAGAATGCTCGGAGTCAACTTCGTTGAAGAAGGTCTCAACGCCGCTGCTGTTGATGTCTCTGTTGGTGCCCTTAGTGGAGCGCATTGCAAAGATCAGTCCAGTAGGACCAGTCATTGGTTGCACACCGCAGATGTCATAAGCAATAAGCTTAGGCATGGAGCGACGGATGAGGCTGATCAGCACAGGGTCGAAACCTGCAACAGGACCAGTGCTGGTGCTACCACCAGTATAACCAGCGCCACCCAAAGAGTTGGTAGGTGCTGCTTCGTTGATCATCCCACGCTCTTCACGGAGGAATTTTTCTTGGTTTTCCAGGAGGACTGAGGTAACCGCCTTTCTGTATGTATCCTTAATAGGATCGAGCTCACTGTGCTCAAGAATGGGGTTCCACTTTTCCTGGAGATGTTCTGCGTTAAACATTTTGTCTTTTAGGTTAGGTGAAATAAACTTTACTTACTCCAACGGGAGATAGCAGCAGCATACGCCGACATTGCTTCGCCTGTTGGTGCGTTCTCTACTTGGACATCTTCAGTGACAGTAGTCACTTCGGGCTTAGTTGAGAAATATGATTCACGGAGGGTAGAAACTTTATTCTTAAAAGTTTCTTCATTTTCAAACTCAACAGCTTCCGCTAAGGACGTAAGCTTCTCACGTTGTGAGAGACTTAAACCTTCAGCGATTTCTGTCACAATCCCATTCTTGATATAGCCGCCGAGATGTCTTGACAACTCGACATTTTCTTCAATAGACTCGTTGAGTTTTGTTTCCATGGTCTGAAGTTGTGTCTGAATTTCTTCTACAACATCAACTTTTTCTTCGGGGAGATCAATATAGTTCTCCACGAAAACTTGCTTGAGACCCGTCAGCATGGACTCTGCCATTTCGGTTTTAATACCGTGCTCAATGGCGAGCTCATTCTTGGTCATCCACTGACCGACTGCATACGTCAGATACTCATCGACTGATTCAGCCAGAGTGGACTTAACGGACTCAATTTCTTCTTCAAGGACTTTAGCGTAGTCCTCGTGCATACGCTCCATCTCTTCATTGAGACGGGAAACAACTGCAGCTTCAAAGATAGTCTTTGCTTTTTCTTTGAAGTCTTCAGACAACTCTTCACCTTCGGTGAGAGCGGCAACGTCAGCGGAGAGATCCACTTCAATTACGGTGTCTTTGACTGCTTCTGTTTCAGCAATCACTTCACCATCTGCTTCTACATGATCGAAAGTAGGCTTCTTGGACAATGCGTCCTGCTTACTTGCCGATGCATCGGAAGGTTTTGTGGTTGGTGAAGTAGCGTTCCCACCAGCAACAGTTTTATACTTATTGCTGTCATCTGTGGGTCTGCTGTTCTGTGGTGTAGGACCACCGAGGTCTTGCACACCAGCGAGACTACTACCGTCAGCACCCAGTTTGGGTTGTGGTTCAGCAGCTTTAGCGCCAGCGGTTACACTCGATTCATCCAGATTTGTTTCAATCTCTTGTGACATTTATAGTCTCCTGGGTACAAACGTGCGGTTTTGCTATAGTTATTTATGATTAAAGATTTTTCATGAAGTTTGAAAACGCGGAGATTTTCATTTCTTCCAATTGATTACGATGTGCGTTATCAATTCTTCTTTTAATCAGCTCGATCTGTTGCTCATGGATTGCACCACCAGCACAGACCCATTCTCTTCCTTCCATAATTCCATTAACAAAAGCATCAGGAGCGGATGGATCTGCTACAATATCAGCAGCAGTTGCGAGCATGAAGTCGTCAGCAACAATTTTAACTCCGCCTTCTTCCTTAATGGACCCTAGTCCTCTAGAAGAAACGCCGAGTTTAACACCTTCATCGAGTAGAGACTTAGCGATATTACCCATAGGGGTATCGAGAAGTCTTGCCTTTCCCATGAAGTTGTTGCCTTCTCTTTGTAGAGAAGTGATTAGATGAGATACGCGATCAAGATTAATAGTAGGACCATCTGGATGACCCAACTCCCCTAATGCGCGACCTTTACTAATGTAGGACTCGTTGTATTTAGCAACTTCTCTCTCCAGAGTTTCTGCTCTATACATTCGTCCATTTCTATTTTTGATTTCACCCTGCAGGAAAACACCTTCGATAAAATGGTTTCTCTTACCATTCTTACCTTCGGTGATAGTAACCTTGGCGGATTCAATCTCCTCCCTGATCAGTCTCATTTGATGTTTCCTCTGGTGTGTTTTCGGTTGTGGCAAACATTTGCTTGCCAATTTCTTGTTTTTTATTATCAAGATGGTCAACTGCTACAGTTTTCATAGCAGTATCTACATAATCAGAAAGGTCTTTTTGACCTGCAAATAGTGCGTTGACGATATCAAGCGCAGGTTGGGTAGGCATAATTAATAATTAATTCAATATTACTATTTAGATATCTCCCTTTTTACGATCCGCAGGATCGATTCCCTGATCCGCGTATTGGTCCATAGCTTGTTGCTGAGGATCAACTGGATCAGGTTCTAGAGACAGTGCCATTTGCTCATGCTCCATATGTTGCATAGCCATGGGGTCCATTGCTTTACCTTCAGCAATTTCTTTCTCCATCTCTTTGTCAATATCTTGCATGGTGAGATCTGATTGCTTAAGAACCTGACGACGCATGTATTCGATTGAGAAGTAACGACCCACGTATGGATCCATCTGCTCAAGCAATGCCATACGGGCAGTCATGATCTCTTGCTCTTTCAGCTCAGAGAAGTAGTTGTCTGCAATGAAATCATATTGAATATGTTCCTTTGCATCATCCCATTCTTCTAAAGTAAACACACCTTTAAGGACAAGTTGTGTCTTCATCAGATCATTGAAAAGATCCGAGAATTTCTTACGGAGTCTAACAACAAACTTTTGGAATTTAACTTCATCGCGAGTGATCTCTGCAGACCTACCAACGTTGAAAGAAGAGTCAGATTCTAAACGTGACTCAGGTACGTTGAGTGAGCGATACAGTTTCTTCTGGAAATACTTGACATCCTCCAACTCACCTAGGTTTTGTCCACCTGGTAGTGTGGTGATCTCAGTGCCGCGTCCACCTTCACGTCTTGGCAGCCAGAAGTCTTCCAGCATAGACATGAATTTCTTGTCATCACGAATCTCACCAGTGTCAGCATTGTATACCAACTTGTTTCTATAGCGAGACATCACCTCTCGGAGGTATTGCTCTGCCTTTTGCTTAGGCAGGTTGCCCACATCGATGTAGAAAATTCTACGCTCAGGTGCGCGAGAGAGACGATAGATAACAAGCGAATCCTCAATCATTCTCAGTTGATTGAGTGCCTTGATTGCTTTATGCAGGTGTGACAACACACAGTTACGTTGCATATCAAGTTGTCCTGAGTGTGCAAAACAAATTGCATCAGGAGCAATCTTAATTCCATTGTTTTCGTAACCGCGTAGACCCTTAGGAGCGTAAATATAATATTCAATTGCCTTAGGAATCAGCACGTTAACCTGTGGATCTGATGGAGATATCCGATCCTTGGGTTTATCATACTCGATAACTTTTTTGATTTTGCGAGGATCAATATACCTCAACTCTGTAATCCCTTCCTTAGGATTATCAGGGTTAATCATCTTATGGTAATAGAGGCGACCATCAATATACCATCTACGAAAGATGTCATACGCCTTTTGATCAAAATCGAGGAGTGACAATACGTTGTCAAACTCCTCGCGAATGCGTGTCTTAACAGCGTCAGACACTTTAAGATTAGAAAGCTCAATATCAACAGGGTGATCGTCAAGATCTCCAGCGATTGCCTCATTTACGATGTCATTAATTGCTGCATCCGCTTCAGGATGCAAAGACATACCTCTATACCGACCAATAAGATCGGATTCACCAGCTTTATTTGCCGAGTCTCCCAGATCTACATACTGACCAAAATGACCACCAGCCGCAATGGGTTGGGCGGCATCATCAGAATCTTTATGCACGAAAGAAGGACCCTTCTCAGAGCCCTTCTTCTTTCGATCTAGGGAATAACCAAATAGTTGTGACATTCAACTGTCCCTATACATTATCAATTATTTATACGTGATTAAATCACGACCCTGAGGTATCAGGCACAGCATTGCCCGTGTTAGTGTTATCGGCATAAGTCCAGTATTGTACTTGGAACTCAACGGTATACTCTTGGACAGTATCGTTGCTATCCCACGCAAGATCAATTGCGGAGATATTCGATGGCCAAATACCTTGGAACTCATATGCTCTCACATGCTTTTGCCTACGATCCAATTGCTTGACTTTACCACTTGCCTGGTATTCGCCAATGGAGGAGGGCTCTTGCCTGTTTTGCTGGAGGTTTTGGATCTTGGTAGACCATGACTCAAACTTAGCACGAAGTGCAAAGTCTCTATCGTTAAGGACAGTAATTGTCCATGGTTCGAATGTGCGGTCACCAGCAATCTTAAGTGTCCTACCTCTGTAAGGCACTTCGATCACACCAATTGTTGAAGCAGGGATGTTAGCTGCCTTCACAAGGAAGGTAACCAACTCTGTTGCTTGCACAGTGCCCGTTTGGGATGCGCCAGCTTCTGACTGCGCGACATCTTCTTGGGAGTCGGGGGTTGCCCCCGTGCCGACTCCACCGTCATCTACGATTGCTGGGAAGGCGAGTTCCACTTGGAATAGGTTAGGTCTTGCAAGATCAGCAATTTTATTTCTAAAATCAAAGATCGAGGCATTAAGAACCGTATTTTCAGTTGCGCCTGGAGTTGTTTCTGACATTTCTAATTGTCTCCTATGTTTTTATTAGTAAAGTTTATTGATCAGCTAACGATTTCGCTAAAGGAGGCACCTGTCCTGGTTGCCGTGAATGTCAACTGGATGAAGTTAATCGAGCGTGTAGGCTTGACGAAGATCTCAGCATAGAATTCACCACGATCAATGGCTTCAGCGGGGTTATTTGATCCGTCGCAAACGACCAAGAAGTCAACAATACCACGGCGGGATTGGACCGAGCGAAGGAAAGGCTCAACAATGTTCTTGAATTGTTGGCGAGTAAACTCGTCATTCAATTCAAAGAGTTGAGATTTAGCAGCGTCAGCAATTGCTTCTTCGATAACGAGGAAGAGACGACGGACGTTAATGCGATCGAATGCAGACTGATAACCAAGTGCAGTCTTATCACCGAAGAGGATCATACCTTCTCCAGGGAATGCAACGATAGGATTCACACGAGCAGCATAGAGAAGATCTCTATGATCCTTGAGTGGGGAGTATGCAAGTTTGATCGTATTTCTCAGGCGACCACGGTTAAATCCAGCAGGAGAGAACCAAGGCTCTTGGCGGAGAGAAGTGCTAAGCACCAAACCTGCCATGTCAGCGTTACAGGGGACATAACGATATACATCGTTATACTTGTCATAGATATACTTATAGTTGTTATCAAAGACAGCGTAGGAAGAAGATCCTAACTGATCATAGTATTCGATAGTCTTACTAACGATGCTTGTCATGTTGGGTTGTCCAATCACGTCAGCACGGTGAGGGGAGATAAACGCAATACAATCAGTACGGACATCAGCGATTCCGATGATGTGCTGTGCTTTTGCAATGGTATCAGCAACACTATTCATGCTGGGTCCCATCAGGATATAGTCAACGTCAACCGTTTCGGCATCGTTGAATAAGTTGTATGCACCCAAGATGTTAGGACGTGAGATGGTATAACCATCAACACCACCTTGCAGTGCATAACGCAACGTTGCATTACCCTTTGTGCCAACCAGTGGTTGGGCAAGTGGGTTAGCACCAGTTGGATCATCCATGTTGCTAAGGGCAGTAGCAGACTTGATGAGATCAAACTCTCTGTTTGATCCACTCAGTCCGAATGCGCCAGCAGCGTTAACGTCGCGGTCATAGACACCAGCAGTTTCATGAGATCCCCAGTAAATATACTGAGAGAAAGTCTTAATAACATCCTTATAGTAGATGTTATCGCCTTGAGGAGATCTGCCATCAGATGCCTTGGAGACATTAAGGTGCTTCTCAAGAAGAGATCCAGGTGTGCCCGTGAGTGCGCCGTCGCCATCAAGGACGAGGATGTGCATGAGGTCGTTATAACCACCTCTTTCTTGCACATGTGCGGATGTAGTAGGACGAGCAGCAATGTTAGACCAACGTTGGTTGTTACCATACACACGAGTTGCATAGTCACTTTCAACTGCTGCGATCAACACAGTAGTGGAGTTGCCATCAGCAACGTTTTGGTTTGCTTGGAAGAGAGGTGATCCAGGGTTAAGAGAAATTCTTAACTCGCGACGGATTGACTGGACTGTGCCAGAATCACCAGTTGCACTACCAGCAGATCCACTGTTGTTTGCCAATTCGGTGAGGGTGTCACCAACTTCAAGCACGTCAGCAGAAGAAGAATCGATTGCAATTTCAACTTGGCGACTAACCTTGTCGTATGCAACAACCCTACCAGTAACACCACCACTGACAGCAGTGATGAAGTTGTTTTCTTCAAATCCACCAATCAAAGTGGAGTCATCAATCAGAGTTACAATCGTGTCGTAACCGTAGACCTTACCATAGATGTTTGCCGCAGAATAGGAAACCTCAGCACCATCGACGAATGTCCACTCAGTAGATGTAGGTTGTGCCAAAAACAGCACTTGGTCTGCACCAGCATCAGTCATCACCACACGAAGGGAGTTGCCGAATGAACCAGCGGACTTAGCTCCCCACTTCCAGTTGTTTGCAGCAGACTCAACGTTATTCTCATAATCATCAGAATTTTTGATGAGAGGAGCAGCAACACCAGTTGCAGTTGTTTCGTTGATTTCAGTCTTAGCTGCAGTAACGAGTTGCAGAGTGACGTTAGATCCGTCAGTGTGAGCAGCAGCAGTAGTGCCGAGCAGACCGCGAGTAACGTTAAGGTTATTACCAGAAACTCCAGTAATTTGCATGATCTCATCGTCAACTCTGATGTAAGAGTTGGTGCCACCGCCGAGGGTGGTTGCTGAGGTCACAGTCAGAGTTGCGTCTGAATCGGTGAAGGTTGATCCTTCATTAACTGTGCTGCTTGTGCCTGCAGGTTCGATCAAAGTGATCGTAGCAGCAGAGGCGTGAGATGCAGCAGAAGTTGCCAGTTGACCACGCAGCACGGTAACATCGCTACCTGAGACTGCTTGGATGCTGAGCAATTCTGAGTCAACCAAAAGCAGATCGTTAACGTCGAAGTCTGTTGCCGAGACAACAGTCAACACGGTGTCGATGCTATTAAAAGATGTGACAGTGAACTGTGCTGTATCGATTGAGTTTTTCAGCGATGCATTCATTGCACGGACGACTCTTAAAGTGCCTCCATAAAGCAAGAATTGCGCTGCGCTAAACCAATACTCGAAATTATATTCGTTGGGCTTACCAAAGATAGTAAGAAGTTCCTTCTCGCTAGTAATTGTTGTAAGTTCCTCTACGGGACCTCTCTCGAATGACCCAACAATAGCAGCAACATTATCAATTGTTGCGTTCGCTACTGATGTTAGATCTCTTTCAAGTACAACAACCCCTGGTGAAAGTTGTGTGGATGCCATGTGTTTCTCCTGATTAGATTCCTAGTCGGATGCTGAAACTATTTAGAATAATCTGTAATTTCAGAGGGTAAACAAGACGAAATCACCAATCAGGATACTCGGTAATCCACTTCTTTTTCTTTTTCCTATTGGCAGCATTACGCTTCACCTGACACTGTTTACAGGTATAAGAATATGCTGAAGCATTCTTGCCTCTATCAGGTCTAGTCTTATAGAAATGATCTACCAGTGACAGGGTGCGAAGACATCTACGGCATTGCCTATCCACAAATAGAAATTCTTCTAGATCTAGATTGTCTTCAAAATTCATTACTGATAATCCCACATATATGACATGTCACCATACTCAGCAATAGATTCTCTTTCAGCAGTGTGCCATGCCTGTCCTTGTGGATCTACAATCACCTCACCTTCACCGAGTCCATCATCCATAAATCCAAATGGTGCCATGTCTGCCTCAATAGCATCCTTCTGCTCAACATACATCCGAGCACGCACATCACTATCATGCAATTCTCTGAAATAATCTGATGTTGCTAACCATGAGAATATAACCAGACACATAGCAAGGTCATCATTACAACCTTCCTCTGCTTCCCATGCTTGTCCTCTCTGAATAAAGGTAGTCAACTCAGCAATAATATCATAGTCAGTAAAGATGAGTTTATCATCCTCAATCAACTGTTTCATATTTGCACACCCAGTCTTCTTAACTGTGGTGGACATCTTGACACCTAGTTGCACCTTAGACCCAGAGAATCCTTGTCCCACAACCTGACCAGCACGTCCACGCATAGATGACATCAGGAGGTTATCATACTCCAGATCAAACTGCATAATATCTGCTACTTGTCCACCGATATCATTTACCTCAATCAAGGTATATGCATGATTATAACTCGTTACTACCTGATGAATGATGTTGGGGAAGAGTAGTGGTTTAATTTTATTGTTTCTATACTTTGCCACCATCCTATATGGAATAGTGGTGGTGTCCATTATAACAAATGCTGAATAGTCTTTAGTAATACCTCTGGCAACGTCAACTGTACAGACATACGTGTGCTCTGGTTTAGGTTCTTCAAAAATATCCAAACCTGCACTTCTTGTTATTGGATCATCATAGACTAATGTTTTAAGTTTGGATGAGGTGATCA
>Ga0233438_10003224_pt1 | contig 15233 bp, 14 predicted proteins | sample SI_123_September_FD_182720 | JGI IMG/M metagenome (GOLD analysis project Ga0233438, IMG submission 182720) | Seawater microbial communities from Saanich Inlet, British Columbia, Canada - SI_123_September2016_10_MG | ecosystem: Environmental > Aquatic > Marine > Inlet | place: Canada: British...
TATTACAGGAGGACTTCCTCGTGTAACAGAGCTTTTCGAAGCACGTAACCCTTCTAATCCAGCAGTTGTAAGTGAAATTGATGGTGTGGTTTCTTTTGGTAAAATAAAAAGAGGTAACCGTGAGATTATCATTGAATCTAAATTAGGCGATATTAAAAAATACCTAGTTAAATTATCGAGTCAAATCTTAGTACAAGAAAATGATTTTGTAAAAGCAGGGATGCCATTATCTGATGGTTCAATTACGCCTAATGATATTCTTAACATTAAAGGCCCATCGGCTGTTCAGCAATACTTAGTAAATGAAGTTCAAGAAGTTTACCGATTACAAGGGGTAAAAATTAACGATAAACATTTCGAAGTTGTTGTAAGACAAATGATGCGTAAGGTAAGAATCAATGATTCTGGAGATACTATTTTCTTAGAAGATCAATTGGTTCACACTTCTGATTTTATTACAGAAAATGATGAAATTTTTGGAAAGAAAGTCATTGAAAATGCAGGTGATTCTGAAAACCTTAAAGAAGGTCAAATCATTACTGCACGTGTGTTGAGAGATGAAAACTCTTTACTAAGACGTGAAGATAAGGCGTTAGTTGTTGCAAGAGATGCAAGTCCAGCAACTGCAACACCAATCTTACAAGGAATCACAAGAGCTTCTTTACAGACTAAATCGTTTATTTCTGCGGCATCGTTCCAAGAAACAACAAAAGTTCTTAACGAAGCAGCTGTGAATGGTAAAGTAGATACTTTAGAAGGCTTAAAAGAAAATGTAATTGTTGGACATAGAATTCCAGCAGGTACAGGTTTAAGAGCTTATGAAAATATCATTGTCGGTTCTAGTGAAGAATTTGAAAAATTGAAAGAAAAAAAAGAAGAATTAAACTTTAATTAAGCCCTATGAGCACACCCAAAGACCCTTCAAAAAAAGGACAGATTAATATTGAGTTAGATGATACAGTAGCGGAAGGTATCTATTCAAACCTAGCCATTATTAACCACTCTGTTTCTGAATTTGTAGTGGATTTTGTAAGCATCATGCCTGGGACGCCAAAAAGCAAAGTGAAGTCACGTATTATACTGACGCCACAACATGCAAAACGACTTGCAAAAGCTTTACATGAAAATGTAAAACGGTTTGAACAAGCACATGGCGAAATTAAAGATTATGAGCAACCTCCAGTTCCCCTTAATTTTGGGCCTACTGGACAAGCTTAATTCTTAATAAAGCAAAAAAAAATCTCACTGAAAAGTGAGATTTTTTTTTAATATAAATTCCTTAAAACTCAGAAGTCAAATGGAATTTTATAGAAGGATATTTTTGTTCCGTCATTTGTAATGAAAATATGGAGTCTGCAAAGAACACCAATTGCCCATGCTTGTCAGTGGCTAAAAACCGTTGTTTGACCCGTTTAAACTCAATAAATTCTGGATGGTTGACGCTCTCAGGTTCAATCCAGCATGCTTTGTGTACATTTAGATTTTCATAACTACACTTCGCCCCATATTCATGCTCCAGACGGTATTGAATCACTTCATATTGAAGCGCCCCTACAGTTCCAATCACCTTTCGTCCATTTAGGTCTAAGGTAAAAAGCTGAGCAACCCCTTCGTCCATCAACTGATCAATCCCTTTGTATAGCTGTTTAGACTTCAAAGGATCGGCATTATTGATGTAACGGAAATGTTCTGGAGAAAAACTAGGAACTCCTTTATAGTTCAAAAGCTCCCCCTCTGTAAGTGTATCTCCAATTTTGAAATTACCGGTATCGTGTAAGCCTACAATATCTCCGGGATAGGAAATATCTACAATCTCTTTTTTCTCTGCAAAAAAGGCATTTGGACTCGAGAATTTTAATTTTTTATTGTGACGTACGTGAAGATAGGGTGTATTGCGTTTAAACTCCCCAGAAACAATTTTAATAAAAGCCAATCGGTCTCTATGATTAGGGTCCATATTGGCGTGTATTTTAAAAACAAAGCCTGTAAACTTTGATTCTTTAGGATCTACCAACCGTTCTTCACTGTTTTTTGAACGGGGTTGTGGCGCGATAGATACAAAACAATCCAACAACTCCCGAACTCCAAAGTTGTTCAATGCTGAACCAAAAAATACGGGTTGTAAATCGCCATTCAAATAATCCTCTTTATTAAATTCAGGATAAATTCCTTCCACCAACTCCAATTCTTCTCTTAAGGTTTCTGCAGCTGTATCTCCAACAATTGTATTTAGAGCCGGATCAGATACATCAGAAATTTTAATCGTTTCTTCAATATCTCGTTTACTATCACCTGTAAATAAATTGATATTCTTCTCCCAAAGATTATAAATACCTTTAAAATCATACCCCATTCCAATCGGGAAACTTAGAGGTGCTACTTTAAGGTTTAGTTTTTGTTCGATTTCGTCTAGTAAGTCAAAAGCATCTTTTCCTTCACGGTCCATTTTATTGATAAATACAATAATAGGAATGTTACGCATTCGGCAGACTTTTACCAATTTTTCGGTTTGTTCTTCAACCCCTTTTGCAACATCAATCACCACAATCACACTGTCTACTGCGGTAAGAGTTCTAAACGTATCTTCTGCAAAATCCTTGTGACCAGGCGTGTCTAAAATATTAATTTTGATGCCATTATATTCAAATGCTAAAACCGAAGTTGCTACCGAAATTCCACGTTGACGTTCAATTTCCATAAAGTCACTCGTAGCGCCTTTTTTAATTTTATTACTTTTAACGGCACCTGCTTCTTGAATCGCCCCTCCAAAAAGAAGTAATTTTTCAGTCAGAGTTGTTTTTCCTGCATCTGGATGCGAGACAATCCCAAAAGTACGACGGCGTTCAATTTCACTTAAAAAAGACATAAAAATATAATTTTGGCAAAGATACCATTATTCCCTAAAAAATTGAGTAGGGCATACCAAAGATATAGTTTGCTTCCTTAATAATTGTACGGCATAAAAAAAAGGGCACAAAATGAATTGTACCATTTGAATGGAATCCTTTTGTAAAACTAAACGCCCAAAACGATAGATGCCTCTATCCCTAGTTTTTTACTGATGGTTCTAGCTACTTTTAAAGTAGGCTCACTTTTTCCTGTCAGATACTCACTGACTCTTGAAGTACTGACTCCTAAAAGTTCCGATAGCAATTTTTGATTTAAACCTCTTTCGGACATTCGTAATTTGACGACTTCTGTAAGTGATGGTTTTCTTACGGGATAATTCTCTTCTTCGTAGGCAGCAACAAGGTCGGATAATAAATTAAGTTCTAAATATCCTTTAGCATTTTGATTTTCGATGTTTTCAGAAACCAGTAACAGCTCTTCTATACGCTCTAAAATGGCTTTATATTGTGGTTCAGTATGTATCATATTTATATAGTTTTAATATCCTTAATTCTGTCATATGCTGCGTGTGTACCAATAAAACGGATATACACCTTTTGAGCATTAAATGATATGAGCGCAATTAATCGATAACTGTTTCCTTTAATATTAAAAACATATCTATGATTTCCTACATAATCTACGCTATTAAAATCATGTTTAATATCCGTAAGATTTTGCCATGATTTTGCTGTTATTGTATGATACCAAACGCTTAAAGGCGTTTGTGCATCTGAATGTATAGTAGCAAATTCTTGTATTCGTTAGTAGGTGACAATACGCATTAATTACTTTTAGTGTATTTACAAAGATAGAATTAAATTTTGTTTTTCAAAATAATATCCCATAAAACAAAATAAGTTTTAACCCTTTAATGTGTTTTAATCAGAATTTATCTACACTGTAAGCGTATCACTTTCAGCTCCCTTAAGTGTTTTAGCATCAAAATAAAAATCTATTTTCCCGAGGTAGAGTCCATAACATCCCACTTGGTTGACTAGAACAGATTTGCCGACCGCATTGGTTTCTACAGTGGGTTTATCTAAAAAAGTATGGGTATGTCCTCCAATAATCAAATCAATATCTTGAGTAGCTTTGGCCAATTTTATATCGGATATTTTAGAAGGGGATTTTTTATATTCATAACCTAAGTGCGACAAGCAAATGATTAAGTCGCATGCTTCTTCAGTCTTTAAAATACGACTCATGTCTTGAGCAATTTCAATCGGGTCTAGGTAAGTAGTTTCTTTGTATGCCTCTTTATTAACCAATCCTTGAAGCTCAACCCCTAATCCAAAAACCCCAATTTTAATACCATCTTTTAGGAACGTTTTATAAGGTTTGACGTGCGTATCCATCACGGTGTTTGAAAAATCGTAATTCGCAGAAACAAAGTCAAATTTTGCATGTGGAAGCTGCGAATAAAGCCCGTTAATACCATTGTCAAAATCATGATTTCCAATGGTTGCAACATCGTATTTTAACATGCTCATCAACTTGAATTCGAGTTCGCCTCCATAAAAGTTAAAATAGGGAGTTCCTTGAAAAATATCACCAGCGTCCAAAAGCAAAGTATTCGGGTTTTCGTTTCTTAAAGTCTCTACCAACGATGCACGTCTTGCAACACCCCCCTTGTTTGAATTACGACCATCATTTGGCCCAAATGCCTCAATATGACTGTGCACATCATTCGTGTGAAGAATTGTAATTTTGGTTGCAGTCGATTGAGAACAAGATGCTAGCCCCAAACCATTTAAGGAAATAAATGCGGTGGAAGCCGCTGTTTTTTGAATAAAATTTCTACGTTTCATCTGTCTATGATTATTTATATTTTAACGTTCACATATATGCGCAATAGATCATTTTTCTTAGGAGGTTCTATTTTTAACATGCTCGTTTCAGGTGTTTATTTTATTAATTTTCAAGCTTTATAAAGCGCTGGTCTTTTTTAGGATTGAGGGTATCGTACTTTGTAAAATAATCGAGAAGTACGTTTCGGATTTTATAGTTTAAATCGTAGAGAGTATCACTTTTTTTCAAGAAATACATGCGATCACCTCCGTTATATAGATAATCATTTGTCGCTACATAGTAAGTTTTGGATGGATCCACAGCTTGACCGCCAACTAGAATTTTTTGATAGTTATTATCGGGACCTAAAACCAATTCAAGTCCAGAAATGGGGTGGGCTTTTTTAAATTCTTGTAAATAGGTAGTCATTTCCATAATCACAGATCCTTTTAGTGGTACTACAACCACACTATTTTCAAACGGCATCAAACTGTAAGCAGATTTTGTTGTGACATTCCCTTTTGGTAAAATAGATCGAATTCCTCCATGATTCAACAGTACAATGTCTAAATCCTTTCCCGTTCTGCTTTTTAATAGAGGACTAGAAAGCTCAAAAACAGCATCAGCCATTAAATTTCCTATGGCGGTGTTATACACACCATCTGTTTTGGAATAGGTATCAATAGCATAGCTCAGTACTTTATTCATGGACTTATCCAAATTTATCCTATAAGGGACAATAACGGACTCAACAGCTTTGTTTGACGGTAACTCTTCAGAAATAGAGATGTTTTCGCCATTAATAGTTGCTGTTTTTTTTGAGTTATCACAAGATAAAAACAAGGAAATAAACCCTATAATTTGAACGCATTTAAACTTCATTTATATTACATTTGTAGTTGACAATAAAGGTAAATGTTTTTTAAACAATTTAGAACCCTATCGCTTCAAAAGAATATTACTTTAATTCTTAAGTCTCGGATTAAGAATTTTAAAAGTAGTAAAATCAGCTCTATTGGGGTTATTTTCGATTATGATGCGTATTGTGATTATGATTTTTTTCGCGGTCTAATTAAAGATATGGGGATAATGGAAAACAAAATTCGCTTTATTGCTAAGGTTGAATTTGAAAAAAACAAGCCAAACAGTTGGGATTCATTTTTTAGTCTTGACAATTTTGATTGGCTAGGACGTCCTAAAAGTGTTGAAATTGATGAATTTGTAGAACAGCCTTTTGATGTATTGATTAGCTATTACAAGTCCAATCAATTAGAACTTAATTTCGTTACAGCACGTTCCAAAGCAAATTTCAAAATAGGTTTAGCTAGCCATGATTCTAGATTGAATGATTTAACCATTGATATTGAACCTAAAAATACAGACGTTTTTAAAACAGAATTAATTAAATATTTAACCCAACTTAACAGGTTATAAAATGAATGCATTAATTGGGACTGGAGTTGCCCTTATCACTCCATTTAAACCAGATCTAAGTGTAGATCACCAAGCATTAACAGCAGTTGTAGAGTTTAACATCTCCAACGGCGTTAATTATTTAGTCATTAATGGAACCACAGGAGAAAGTGTGACCATTACAGCGAAAGAGAAAAAAGAGATTATTAACACAATTATCAAGGCAAACAAAGGACGTGTACCTTTAGTTATTGGAATTGGTGGAAATAACACAGCCGCTGTAGTCGAGGAATTACAATCCACTGACCTTTCACCCTTTACAGCTATATTATCTGTGGCACCTTACTACAGCAAACCCACTCAAGAAGGGTTTTACCAGCATTTTAAAGCCATAGCTCAAGCATCCACAATTCCAGTAATTTTATACAATGTTCCGGGCCGAACAGCAAAAAATATGGAGTCCTCCACAATTTTGCGACTTGCCAAGGACTTTCAGTCTATCGTTGCAGTCAAAGAAGCTGGAAATAATATGGATCAATATTTAGAACTTATTAAAAACAAACCATCAGATTTCCTAGTTATTTCTGGAGACGATGATTTGGTCTTAGGAGTTACTTTGGCAGGAGGTTCAGGGGTCATTTCAGTTATTGGACAAGCTTTTCCAAAAGAATTTTCTCAAATGATTCAGTGGGGGATAGACGGAAATTCTAAAGATGCACGAGCCATGGAAGCGCGATTAATGCCTGTGATCAATATGATTTTTGAAGAAAATAATCCAGCAGGCATCAAAGCAGTCCTGAAAAAAATGAACTTTTGTGAGGATTCAGTACGTTTACCACTCGTAGCTGCAACAGAAAAATTACAATCTAAAATAGCGACCTTTATAGCTCAGTTTTAGTTAAAAATTACTTAAACACTAAGAGCCTGAATTTAAACCTATTAATTTAGCTAAAATAATAGTTTTTTAAATCCGTTATAAATCCGTAATTTTGCCCTCATTCTTAAATTATTTATGAAGAATTTTATATACATCCTAATTTTAGTTTTTTCGATAAACTCTTGTAGTGAATACCAGAAAGTATTGAAAAATGAAGACATTGGCGCTAAATTCAAACTAGGTTCAGAGCTTTTTGAAGAAGGTAAATTTGCCAAAGCAAACCGAATATTTGTGCAAATTGTTCCAAAATACAGAGGAAAACCACAAGCTGAGAAGCTGATGTACATGTATTGCAAAACCTATTACGAAACCAAAGACTATTATACTGGTAATTACCAAATGGAGCGTTTTGTAGATGCCTATCCTAAAAGTGAAAAAGTACAAGAAATGGCCTTTTTAGCAGCCAAAAGCTACTACAAACTATCTCCACTGTTCTCTAAAGACCAAACTGAAACCTTACTAGCTGTTGAAAAACTTCAAAACTTTATCAATACCTATCCTTTATCTGAATACTTAGATCAAGCCAATATACTCGTTAGAGAATTAGATTACAAACTAGAAAAAAAGGCTTTCGATATAGCTTTACAGTACAACCAGACAGGTCCTTACCATCGCGATTATAATTCTGCGATTACGGCCTTAGATAATTTTCTAATAGAATTTCCAGGCTCATCTTTCAAAGAAGAAGCCATGTATTATAAATTTGATTCCGCCTACCAACTGGCTATGAATAGTGTGGAATGGAAACAAACAGAGCGTATTGAAAAAGCATTGACTTTTTACAACTCACTTTTGTATGTATTTCCAGAGACTCAAAATAACGAAGACATCCAAAAGATGTACCAAGCCTTAAAATCAATTCAAACAAATTCAACAACGACTAAAAGTTAATACTCATTATGGATTTAAAAAAAGTAAATGCACCCGTCAATACAGAAACGTACGATCGAAACAAAGTAGATGCACCAACGCAAAATATCTACGAAGCGATCTCTGTAATTTCTCGTAGAGCAGAGCAAATCAATACTGACATCAGAAAAGAGTTGATTGACAAGCTTGAAGAATTTGCAACTTTTAACGATAGCTTAGAAGAAGTATTTGAAAACAAAGAACAAATTGAAGTCTCTAAGTTTTACGAGCGTCTTCCAAAGCCACACGCTTTAGCCGTTCAAGAATGGTTAAATGAAAAAATCTACTACCGTAGTGTAGAAGAAGATTCTGAAGGAAAATAAAACATGTCTATTTTACACGGTAAACATATCCTTTTAGGAATTACTGCCGGTATTGCTGCATACAAAACAGCCTCCCTTGTTAGACTATTCATCAAAGCTGGTGCCGACGTCAAGGTCATAATGACACCAGCGGCGAAAGATTTTATTACCCCACTTACACTTTCAACCCTTTCTAAAAATCCCGTTATTTCATCATTTACAGAAGAAAATGATGACAACGCAGTGTGGAATAACCACGTTGATTTGGGGTTGTGGGCCGACTTATTTGTCGTTGCTCCAGTAACTGCAAATACCTTGTCAAAAATGGCAGCAGGTAGCAGCGATAATTTTCTAGTAGCAACCTATCTTTCTGCAAAATGTCCGGTCTATTTTGCACCCGCCATGGATTTGGATATGTACAAACACCCTTCTACAAAAGCATCCTTAGAAACTCTGCAATCCTTTGGAAACATCATGATTCCAGCCACCTCTGGCGAACTGGCAAGTGGGTTGGTAGGTGAAGGAAGAATGGCTGAGCCAGAAGCGATTGTAAACCATATAGAATCTCATATATTACAAACAATGCCATTGTATGGCAAAACCGTATTGGTCACTGCAGGTCCAACCTATGAAGCTATTGACCCCGTTCGTTTTATAGGCAATCATTCTAGTGGACTCATGGGTTTTGAAATAGCCAACCATGCCGCACAGTTAGGAGCGGAAGTAATTTATATTACAGGTCCCACACATTACAAAACAGACCATTCCCGCATCAAAACCATTCCCGTTGTTAGTGCCCAGGAAATGTACACACAAGTACATCTCTATTTTAGTTCTGTGGACGTCGCAATTTTATCTGCTGCTGTTGCCGATTATAAGCCTATAAATCAAGCCACTTCTAAAATAAAAAAGGCCTCCCCAACGTTATCCTTAGAATTAGAAAAAACAAAAGATATTTTGGCATCGCTAGGAACCACTAAATCCCATCAACTTCTTGTTGGCTTCGCTTTAGAAACCAATGATGAAATTGCCAATGCGATAAAAAAGTTAAAATCTAAAAATTTAGATTTAATTGTACTAAATTCGTTAAATGATGAAGGCGCTGGATTTGGAGGAACCACAAATAAAATCACCCTCATTGATAAAAATTTAGTCCAAACCGAATTCCCTTTAAAGTCAAAAGCCGATGTGGCAATTGATATTATGAATCAACTTTTAAAACAATTCAATGCGTAGATTAATCCTTTTAGTTGCTATTTTCACTTCAATATACGGAAGTTCGCAAGAGCTAAATTGCGCAGTAGTTGTCAATGCACAACAAACCGGTAATGAGAATGTCCAAGTATTTAAAACTCTTGAGAAACAACTCAATGAATTTGTAAACAACACCCGCTGGACCGATAAAACTTTCAAAACTCAAGAACGCATTGAGTGCAGTATGGTCATCACCGTTCAAAATTACCAATCGGATACCTTTCAAGCCTCCATTCAAATCCAATCGGCGCGCCCAGTTCATAATTCATCTTTTTCGAGTTCGGTTTACAACTTTAACGACAAAGATTTTACTTTTAAGTATTTAGAATATCAAAACCTAAATTTTAGTCCCAATCAATTTGAATCCAATTTAGTATCTGTAATTGCATTTCATGTCTATATGATTTTAGGAATCGATGCCGATACATTTGAGCTAAATGGAGGCGAAGACTATTACAAACAAGCCCGTGATATTGTTAGCTACTCTCAGCAAACCAACTCAAAAGGATGGGCACCACCATCAGGGGGCGATCAAACCCGAAATATATTAATTACCAGTGTCGTATCGCCAACCTTTAAAGAATTTCGTTCCGTACTGTTTGATTACCACCTCAAAGGAATGGATTTGATGGCAGCCAATGTAAAACAGGGTAAGACAGCGGTTGCTACCGCCTTATCCCAACTAGAAAACTTACACAGCAGACGGCCAAACTCCTTTTTACTTCGTGTCTTTTTTGATGCAAAGGCAGATGAGATTTCAGACATCTTTTCTGGTGGTCCTAGCGTGAACACTGCGAACTTAGTTTCAACACTCACTAAGATTGCACCCATGTATTCTAGGAAGTGGAGAAATATAAAATTTTAAATTTTTTTGATTTCAGTTAAAATTAGTTTCCTAGATAGTCTATCTTGTTCCTAAAATAAATTGCAACCTTGCTTTCAGAACTCACCATTAAAAATTATGCTCTCATTGACACCCTTCAGGTTCAGTTTGATTCTGGGTTTACCAGTATTACGGGGGAGACAGGAGCAGGTAAATCTATTTTATTAGGTGGCTTGGCATTGGTGCTTGGAAAACGTGCCGATTTATCAAACATAAACGATCCCAATCAAAAATGTATTATTGAAGCAACGTTCAATATCGAAACCTTTAATCTCAAATCATTTTTTGAAGATCAAGACCTCGATTTTGAATCTCACACTATCTTGCGAAGAGAGATTTTACCCTCTGGAAAATCTAGAGCATTTGTAAACGATTCTCCAGTGAACCTTACAGTTTTAGCGGCACTCGGCGGGCAATTGATTGACATCCATTCGCAACAACAAACCCAAGAATTGACCAACGATGATTTTCAGTTTCAAATCATTGACGCTTTGGCTAAAAATAGTACAGCAGTCGAAGCCTACAAACAGTTGTTGAAATCTTATAAATCCACTCAAAAACAACTCAGAGAATTAAACGAATCCAAGTTACAATCTGAAAAAGAACAAGACTACCACTCTTTTTTATTGAATGAATTAACAGAAGCAAAGCTTAAAGGCATCCATTTAGAAGCCTTAGAAACCGAATACAATACACTGAACAATGTGGAGTCTATTCAAACAGAACTAGCTTTGGCCAATCAAATTATAAGTACCGAAGATTTAGGTGTCGCTTCCAATCTTAGGACACTCAAACAAGTGTTTCACAAGCTCTCAGAAATTTCATCGGATTACAGTTCTCTCTCGGAACGCATTCAAAGCATTGCAATTGAACTGGACGATGTATTTAGTGAGATCGAGTCCGAACAAACCAAGCTAGAAGTCAACCCTACACGACTCAGTGAAATTGATGCGATGCTCCAAACAATTCATAATTTGTTTTCCAAACACAATGTAAATTCTGTCGAAGCTCTTATAGAAATAGAAACAGATCTATCCAGCCAACTAGACACTTTAGCTTCTTTGGACGGTAGTATAGCCACCCTTGAAAACACACTGGAGTCGCTCGTAAAACAACTCGACAAACAAGCTGCAGACCTTCACAAACAACGGCAACAGGTAGTGCCTGATTTGGTCCAACAGTTAGAAACCCTTCTAACAGATTTAGGAATGCCCAATGCACGTTTTAAATTAGTGCTAAACCCATCCGAAACCTATTTGTACAATGGGAAAGATCACTTAGATTTTTTATTTACCGCCAACAAAGGCGGGCAGTTTTTACCCCTCAAAAAAGCCGCTTCTGGTGGTGAGCTTTCACGGATTATGCTGGCAATCAAATCTGTCCTCTCCAAATACCAGCAATTACCAACCATTATGTTTGACGAAATTGATACCGGAGTTTCAGGTGAAATCGCGCACAAAATGGGCGATATTATGAATCAGATGAGTGCCTATATGCAAGTGTTTTCTATTACCCATTTGCCACAAATAGCTGCTAAAGGGCAGTCACATTTTAAAGTTTTTAAGCAAGACACACCAAACACAACGGTGACCTCTCTTAAAAAACTAACGTCTCAGGAACGGGTCGAAGAAATTGCGCAAATGCTGGGCGGCAAAGAATTATCAGAATCGGCAATCGCACATGCAAACCAGTTATTGAATTAATGTTATATTTGCCCCAGAAATTAAATACACACCGACACTTAAACACATAATTATGTCTTACAATTTACTAAAAGGAAAACGCGGAATTATTTTTGGAGCTTTAGATCCCAATTCAATTGCTTGGATCACAGCCGAGCGTGTCCATGAAGAAGGCGGTACCTTTGTATTGTCCAATGCACCCATTGCAATGCGTATGGGTCAAATAGATGAATTGGCAAAGAAAACAGGTTCACAAGTAATTGCTGCTGATGCTACTTCTGAGGAAGACTTAGAAAATTTAGTTAAACAGTCTATGGAAATTTTAGGGGGTAAGCTTGATTTTGTTTTGCATTCTATTGGAATGTCAATAAATGTAAGAAAAGGCCGTGCTTATACCGATCAAAAATACGACTGGACTCAAAAAGGAACCGATGTTTCAGCAATGTCTTTTCATAAAGTGATGCAAACGCTCTATAAAAATGATGCGATGAATGAGTGGGGAAGTATTGTAGCTCTTACCTATATGGCAGCACAACGTGTGTTTCCAGATTATAACGACATGGCAGACAACAAAGCTTATTTAGAAAGTATTGCCAGAAGTTTTGGATACTTCTTTGGCCGTGATAAAAACGTGCGGGTCAATACCATCTCACAATCGCCTACACCTACCACTGCTGGTAAAGGAGTGAAAGGGTTTGATGGCTTTATTGCCTATGCTGATAAAATGTCCCCTTTAGGAAATGCAACCGCTTTGGATTGCGCCAATTATACCGTTTCGTTGTTTAGTGATTTAACCAAACGTGTCACCCTCCAAAATTTATTTAATGATGGTGGTTTTAGCAATATGGGTGTCAGTGATGCGGTGATGGATACCTTTACTGAGGACGACGCATAAATACTAATTACCATATACACTTTAAACCCATAGTTTAGCTGTGGGTTTTTTTATGCTTTGCTCCCAAATTTTAGGGATTACACAGCTTTTCGCATGCACTCTTGCGTTGTTTTGGGTTGTTCGTCGTTCTGTTTTGACCATTCATCGGATTTTTAATGTTTAACTTTTTACTTGTAATATTAAACAATACATTAGATGGATTAACTAACCAATTTAAATTTTATTATGAAAAAATTTTACTATCTATTAATAACGCTTGCGATTTCTTCGCTGTCTTTTGGGCAAGTCGAAGTTTTTGATTTAGCAGGTGGTGGTGTATTTCCAAGTGGATGGACCGCAACAAACAATGTGACAACCAATGATATTGACAGAGGTTCTTATTTTTTGTTAGATTCCGGAGATCCATCAGATATTATTGAAACTGCTGTTTATGATTTGAGTGGATACAGCTCTGCAGAATTCACTTTTGATGTAGCTACTTTTGGTGGTGGAGGTAATAATTCGGCTACCATCGAAATTTCTTACGACGGAGGTATTACTTACACTCAATCTGAAACCAGTGCAGTAGCTACTTCATCTTCTTATATAGCTGGAGGAGCCTTTGCGGTAACACCATCAGCTCAAGTGATGATTAAACTAACGAACTCAGGAATTTCTGGAAAAGGAAATAGATTAAAAAACTTAGTTCTAACAGCTCAAGAACCTATACAATCAGATTGTGACTATGAAGTAACTCACTGTTATACTTCAGGTAGTTATTTAATATTTGACTCAGTAGTTGATAATATAGGAGATTATATCACAGTTACAATAAATGCAGGAGATACAGAATCTGGGTATGATGATTTAGTGGTGTATGATTCTACTGATAGTTCAGGTAATATTCTATATTCTGATGATGGCAATCATGCTGGACAGGTGATTGAGTCTACAACAGGCGAAATTTCTGTTTGGATTGATGGAGATGGGTCATATAATTGCACAGACGGAAATGGAGGGCCTTATTCACCATTAGATATGGTGGTTAGTTGTTCAGCTCCTCCAGCTTGTATTCAGCCAAGCGCCTTAACTGTTGCTGATATTACTAACAATAGTGTCAACCTTAGTTGGACAGCTGGAGGCACAGAAACAGACTACGAGTATGTTGTTCAAGATGCAGGAACTGGAGAACCCACTGGAGCAGGAATAGCAGTAACTGGAGCAACAACTGTTACAGTCAACACACTTACAGCTGCAACAGATTATGAAATATATGTACGCTCCAATTGTGATGCAAATGGTTTTAGTGCATGGACTGGTCCATTAACATTTACAACAGAACCTGCTCCAATTGTTCCAGACTACACAAATAACTTTAGTACGTATCCAGGCGAAAACTGGTCTGAAGGCACAGGTGAAACTTCCCCTTCCGGGACATCTTCAGGTTGGTTTAGCGATGGATTTGGCAACGTAGGAAGTACTGGCTCTGCTGGAGTAAATATATACAGTACTGGAGGTGATGAATGGTTAATAACACCAACGTTTGATTTATCTTCTGGTGGATATGAAATTAACTTAGATGTTGCTTTAACTACTTTTTCTGGTACTTCTTCTGCTGTTATTGGGGACGATGATGCTGTTTATTTAATGCAATCAACTGATAATGGAGTGAACTGGACTACACTACTTACATGGGATGCTGACAATTCTCCATCTAATACTGGAGATAACGTAACTGTAGACATCTCAGCTTTAACAAGTGCAACAACAAAATTTGCTTTGTTTATGCTTGAAGGGACTTCGTCTGGTGGCGATGTAAACTTTTATGTTGATAATTTTTCAGTTCGCACACCGCCTTCATGTTTTTCACCACAATCAAATTCGCTTTCTGTAGCTAACGTTACTAGCTCTTCTGTCGATATTTCATGGGCACAAGGAGGTACAGAAACAGACTACCAATATGTTATTCAAGATGCAGGAACTGGAGAACCCACTGGAGTAGGAATAGCAGTAACTGGAGCAACAACTGTTACAGACACCACACTTACAGCTGCAACAGATTATGAAATATATGTACGCTCCAATTGTGATGCAAATGGTTTTAGTGCATGGGTGGGGCCTGAAACATTTACAACAGAACCTGATCCAATTGTTCCAGACTATACAAATAATTTTAGTACGTATCCAGGCGAAAACTGGTCTGAAGGCACAGGTGAAACTTCCCCTTCCGGGACATCTTCAGGTTGGTTTAGCGATGGATTTGGCAACGTAGGAAGTACTGGCTCTGCTGGAGTAAATA
>Ga0233438_10003229_pt1 | contig 15207 bp, 19 predicted proteins | sample SI_123_September_FD_182720 | JGI IMG/M metagenome (GOLD analysis project Ga0233438, IMG submission 182720) | Seawater microbial communities from Saanich Inlet, British Columbia, Canada - SI_123_September2016_10_MG | ecosystem: Environmental > Aquatic > Marine > Inlet | place: Canada: British...
AACACCTTGCTGGAATCAATGCTTCCAAGGTAAAAGTAGTAATCAATATTGATCCCGAAGCACCGTTCTTCAAAGCTGCTGATTATGGGATTGTTGGAGATGCTTTTGAGGTTCTTCCTCAACTTATCGTAAAATTAAAAGCATTTAAAGCTGCATAAATTTTAAATTAAAAAACTAAAGGTGCTAGAATAGCACCTTTTTTTGCTTAAATAACTCAGTATTTATAAAACGATTCATATGCAAGACAAGCTTTATAATCAAAGCTATTTGTCTATTTTTACTTTTCTAAATTTGACACTTTAAGTTCATAAAAGCTGCATATGTTTCCACACATTTATCAACTCAAATTTCAATTAAGAACATTACGCTAAGTCCTACTAAATATTCGCAAAGTCAAGAAAATCCAAATTTCGATACGACAAAATACAAACACTACCTACTTTCTCTTCAATATGAAATATACTCGAACAAGGGCTGGAATTTTGAACCCTCATTTTTGATCCAATACCTTGAAAGAACTCAAGAAAGTAGCCTTGATTTAAACTTTAAAATTTATAAGCTGGTATCCAATGGTCGACTGTGGTTAGGCGCTTCTTATCGAAGGAACTTTACCCCTGTAAAAACTCCTTCTGAACCAAGTTCTGCTAAACAAAACCACCGTCATTTTACACCCGTTTTTGGCCTCAACTACAAACAATTTATGGTGTCGTATCATTATACAAAAACCTTAGGAAAAATCAACCTAGGAACTACAGGTTTGCATTATTTCTCTCTTGGCATAAGCATATTTTAAAATAATAAAAAAATAAACTAATTTTAAGACTGTGAATAAAATTATCGTCGAAATCTGTTGCAGTTCTATGGCATCCGTATTGAATGCAATCAAAGGAAAAGCTCATCGGATTGAATTGTGTCAAGACCTTTTAGCGGATGGTCTAAGCCCCTCATCTGAATTCATAAAAGAGGTAACTGCTGTATGCAAACTTCCCATTCATGTTTTGGTGCGACCTCGAGCTGGAAATTTCTTTTACAATTCGGCAGAAATTAAACAAATTGAAAAGGATATCAAACGCATAAAAAGGTTTCCAATCCAAGGAATTGTTATTGGCGCACTTAACAAAGACAAATCTTTAGCTATAGAACACCTTAGCAGGTGGAAAAAAATGTGCCCCAGTTTGGATTTTACTTTCCATCGTGCTTTTGACTTTGTAAAAGATCCTGAAAAAGCAATCCATCAATTAATCAATTTGGGCTACGATCGAGTATTGACCTCTGGAACAGAATCAAAAGCAACTGAGGGGTTGGATTTACTAAAAAAACTAAATTTAAAATACTCAAATCAGATAACCCTTATGCCTGGAGGAGGAGTAAATCATAAAAACGCTCATCAATTCCTTGAGGCTGGATTTAATCAAATTCACTTATCTGCAAAGGATGAAAATGAATATTTTAGTGGAGATCCTATTTCTAACCTCAACATCATCAGGTTGGTTGTTGGTACTTCTTCTCACTTTGAATAAAACTTACTGTCAAAAAATTATTTAATTTTATTTTGAATTTATTATTTTAAATATTTAAATGTATCTAGTAATTTTTATATGGGTTTCTACTTATGAAATCTTTAAAAAATTTGTAATTAGTTCCACCTAATAAAATAAAACCCCTGTTTTCATTTGTTAGTTTAATCCTATTCAATGATGGGTGTTTTTATTAAATTTGAAATATGAACTTTAGCAAATTAATTAACGACTCAAAAGAAGGATTAAAAAGAAATATCTCTTCGAGAAGGGAAAAAAAATTTGTTTCAATAGAGAAATTTAATAAACTTTCCGAAAAGTATTTCGATCAGATAAAAGAGGTTGAAAACATTATCATTGAATTTGATGAAGAGGATAAAGAAATACTTGTGTTTATTCTGAGGTGGTATTATAATCTATGGATTGATGTAAATAAAAATTATATTGAGGTTTATTCTTCTTTTCCAAAAGTGTTTAAAATCATAAATGAAGTTAATAAATTAAATCACCCTCACACACCAAAAACTTTTAAAAAGGGAACGAAAATGTTTCTTAATTATTCAAATTACTCATCATGTAATTGGTTAAGTGGTGTTCCACTTTGGGATAATAAAGATGAACAAGTGGGTGAAGGATTAAAACCGAGTTGTCAAATAAATTATGACCATATCAAACGGTTTTGATATTTATAAACTCTGAACTGAAATGATTTTTTTATTGGGAAATCTTTTTTCAGTGTGTTTTATAATATCCATTATACCATTTTCTCTGAACTTTTTTTTTGAAAAATTTTCAATACAACTTCCATCCTCAAAATATACTGTAATTAACCATTCTTTTAACACATTCATTTAATTTAAATCATCTGTTATCTCATTTATATCATCATATATTCAATCTTCATCTTAAATTCACATTCCATATATGGATCATCAGTTTCTAAGTTGATTTTCATGCAATTATCATAATCTCTTTCAGATAAAATTTCAGTGTGTCTTTTTATTGTTGAAAATTGGCCATTGTTTGTTCTTCAATCTTAGTAGCTGTAATTCTCGACATAATTCTTATATTGAATTAGATTTATAAATATATGAAAAAAATATATGTTGATATTGATGGTGTAGTTGCTGATTTTGATAAGGGTAAAAATGAACATCCTCTTGGAGGTGTAACTCCTTACAAGGGAAGACCAGATAAATTGCCAGGTATTTATGAGAATTTGGATCCAATTGAAGGTTCGATAGATTCTGTAAACAAACTTTTAAATCATTCAGAATTTGATGTTTATTTTCTTTCTACTGCACCTTGGGATAATCCAGATTCGTGGACTCATAAAAGATTATGGGTTGCCAAACATTTTGATGAAAAATTAATTAGAAAAAGATTAATTCTCTGTCATCACAAACAACTTATGATAGGGGACTATTTAATTGATGATAGAAGATTTAACGGAGCTTCAGAATTCATAGGTGAATGGATTCACTTCGGAAGTGAAAAGTTTCCCAATTGGATCAGTGTTTTAAAATATCTTAAAGTTGAGTAGTAAAAGATATTTAACTAAGTCTAGATTTAAAGAAGGATTGGAATGTCCTACAAAACTTTTTTACTCAAAAAATTCAGATTATCAGAACAATCAATTAAATGATCCCTTTTTAGAATCATTAGCAGAGGGAGGTTACCAGGTAGGAGAACTCGCTAAGTTTTTAATATCTGATCAACCTTATCAAGATAATATTACAGTTGAAAGTTTAGATTATGAAGAATCTATTGAAATAACTAAACTTAAATTAAAAAATGAAATTGTTTCAATAGCAGAACCCGCATTCCTTTTCAATAACCTTTTCATTAGAGTTGATTTACTTCGGAAAGAAAATAATTCTTTAACTATTTATGAAGTTAAATCTAAATCATGGGGATATGAAGGTGTAGATGATCAAGAATTCAAAGGTTTCATTAAGGAATACAAAAGAGGAGTAAACAAAGGGAAAAAAGTTCTTAATCCAAATTGGAAGTTTTACCTTTACGACATAGCTTTTCAAAGATATGTTGTGAAAAATTTGTTTCCTGAAATGGATATAAAAACCAACCTTGTATTAGCTGATAAACTTTCTAAAACTTCCATTGAAGGGTTGAATCAATTTTTTAAAATTGAAAATAAAGGTGGAAGAAAATCAGTTAAAGTAAAAGGTGATTTACATATTAGTGAATTAGGTAAATTACCTCTTAAAACTGTTAATGTAGATCAAGTATGTGATTTTATAGAATCACAAGAGATTCTGGGGAAAAGTTTTGAAAACTACATCAATCATCTATCAAATATATTTAAACAGAACAATAGAGAATGGAAACCAATCGATCACGATTGTTTTAAATGTCAATATAGAAATAATTCATTTTTTGGTTTAAAGAGTGGGTTTCATGAATGTTTCACAAATTCAGGATTCAAAATAGATGAAGAATCAAAATTAGTTGAAAGGTTGTGGAAAGGAACTAAAAAAGAAACTAATCTTGGGAATTTTTTTATAAATCAGGTAAATGAAGAACATTACCTTAAAAAAGATTTAGAGGATGAAAATGGGATGTCTACCAACTTTAGACAATTCATCCAAATTAAAAAAGATAAAAAAAATGATAATACACCTTATTATCATGATTATTTAAAAGATGTAATTCTTGGTTTAGAAAAACCCTATCATTTTATAGACTTTGAAACAAGTGCAGTAGCTATTCCATTTCATAAAAATAGATCTCCCTATGAATCTGTAGCTTTTCAGTATTCATATCACCTTTTAGATCAAAATAAAATAGAACACAAGGGAGAATATATAAATACTAATATTGAATTCCCTAACTATAAATTTTTAAGATCTCTAAAAAATAAATTTTCAACAAGCTTAAAAGGAACCATATTTAGATACCATAATCATGAAAATACGATTCTAAATAAGATTTACACTCAATTGTTAAATGAGTCCTCTATTGAAATTCCTGACAAAAATGAACTTATTGATTTCATAAAAGAAATTTCCCAACCAACTCAGACTAATAAGGGAAAATGGAAGCCATCAAATAATAATATGGTTGATTTATATAAGTTGATTGTATCTCTCTATTATTCACCATATTCTAAAGGTTCTAATAGCATAAAACATATTCTTCCCTCAGTAATAAATGATTCATCATTTTTAAAATCAAAATATTCTAAACCTATCTACGGTACTGATCAAATTCCATCTAAAAACTTCGAAAATCATTCTTGGTTAAAAAATGGTGAATTAGATCCATATAAGAGTTTACCTCCTGTTTTTTCAAATATAAATGATGATTACGTAGGTTCTGTGAATGGTCAAAACTTATCATTTAACACGATTAATGATGGAGGGGCAGCTATGACAGCATACTCTTACTTACAATTTGGTGATTTAGATCAAACTCTCAGGAATAATATAAAAAAATCACTTTTAAAGTATTGTGAATTGGATACCATGGCGATGGTTATGATTTTTGAACATTTCTTAGAAAAAATAAATAATGGGTAGAAAAATTAATTTTAAAATTGAAGGTAATTTACTTCAATCAGAAATTGTTAAAGTAGATAGAACTAAACTCTATGGTACTTCTCAAAAGGTAGTATATGATAAAAATAAGGATGAATGTGTTTTATCCGATTTATATGAAGGATCAATCATTCTTCCAAGGGGATCTGTCGGTCAAGTTTTAATTGATCAAAAGGGTAATTCTGTTTCAAGATCAGAACTCATTGGATTTAACCTTCAAGGTGAAAAAGTAGAGAAAGTTCCTTCAATCTTCTCAATAGAAAACAATTGTAAAAAAGTAGAAATAGATGAATTTATTTCATCTTCAATCAAATCAATTTATCAATTAGTTATTTATGAGGATCAAATTGAATTATGGAAGAAATATTTCACCAATGATGAAGTATACTTATTTGAATTCAATTATAGAGAGGATTATGAAGGAGATGATGCATTTCTGATTTCCAATGATGAAGGATTTTTCATTGGCGTTGGAAAAAGTAACCAATTTGAATTTTTAGAATTATCAAATGTATCTATTGAAGATTTAGATGATGAGATTGATATAGAGGATGAATTAGATTTTTCAATGTTTTAGTTATGATAAGATATATTAAAATAGAAGACGAGAATAAAAGAGATGCTGAGATTACTTTTAAATCAGTTACTCAAAAAAACAAAGTTTATCTAGCTCTCAAAAACCGTGAAAAACCAATAAATAAGAAAGTTATTAAATCTTCTAAAGATTTTACATTGGAAAATTTAATTGGAAAGACTGAACCGTCTCAAAAAGAATATGATAGCTTTTCTGAAGAATTAATAAATGGGGATAAAGAAATAGATTTTGAACTTTTCGGAAAGTTTATTGATAGAACAGATAGAATTTATACTGATAAGAACTTAAATCCTGTATTTAATGTTAATTTAACTGAAAAGGTTTTTGACACTGAAGGAAATCTTAAAGAGGAAAGAAAACCCACATATTTAAATTCAAATATTTCTGGAGAAAATATTATAAGGTGGACAGGAAAATATATTCCTAAAAATAAACTTTATAACAAAGTTGTATTCAGCTCAAAATATCAAATAAAACATATCAATGGTTTAACATTTGATTTTTTATATAAAATTTCAAAAACACTTCGAGATAAAAATTCATTTATGATGCTTGGTGGTGGAAAAGGTAACGAGCCACTAGTTTTTAATGATGGAGGGAAACCATACAGAGGTTTTTTAGAGGGAAAAGTTAAAGATAATTCTTATTGTTTAATACTTCATTTATCAAATCAAGAATATAAAATCATATAAAATAATGATTCAGGAAAACATAAAACAGATTCTTAGATCTTATAAATCAAAACAAGCTAGTAAGTATATACCTGTCAGAGGAGACGAAATACTCACTAAGGTTTTTGATTGTGAAAAGTATGGAATATCCACAAAATATGATGGTCATCTCTGTTTTATTGTAAAAGATAAAGATAAAACTCAACTATTAAATTTTAATGGAGAATCTTTTAAAAGGGATGAATTAATTAATGAAATAGATACCCTAGTTAAAAAAGAGGGGATTATTGTAGGGGAAATTTATTATAATAATGTGGGAGAAAGAAGTCGATCTTTTGATTTGGTTAAGAATTTGAAAGTTAAAGATTCATCAATTCAAATTGTTATATTTGATATTTTGAATTATGATGATGTTTTATACGAAAACTCTTTATGGGAAGAGAAAAGGGAAATTATATTAAAATTATTTTCAAAAGGGAAAAACATTTTCCCAATTGAAGAAATTGAAGTTGAATCTAGAAAAGAAATAAAAACAGAATTTGAAGATCGAGTAAATAACAAAAATCAAGAGGGTTTAATTGTAAGAGGGTTTAATGGACCGATATTTAAGATTAAACCTAAACTTACATTTGATTTTGCTATTCTAGGTTTTTCAATGGGTTATTCAGATGATTATGACCTTTTAAAGGAACTACTATTTGGAGTAAAGATCGATAATAAAGAATTTTTAATTATTGGAAAAGTTAGTAGTGGATTTACGATGGATCAAAGAACTTCTTTTTTAAAAGATCTAAATAGAATTATAGTTGATTCTAACATAATTGAACCATCAGGCTCAAAAACTCCCTTTACATTTGTAAAGCCTGAGTTAGTGATTGAGTTAGAATCAGTAGACATAATCAATAATACTTCAGACCAAAAAATAAGAAAGTCATTAATCAAATTTAATGGAACTAGTTACTCTAAAGTGGAAAATAAACCATCTGTGAGTTTAATTTCTCCTGTTTTTAAGGGATTAAGAGATGATAAAAAAGTTGAAACGGATCAAGTTGGTATTAATCAGATTTTAAGAATAATTGATTTATCTGAAGAAAAAGAAGAAATCTCAAATAAATCAAATAGTAAGATTATAAAAAAAGAGGTTTTTGTAAAAGAAAGAAAAGGAATTAAGATGGTGAAAAAATTTTTTTTATGGAAAACAAATTCTAATTCAAATGAATATCCAAAGTTTGTTTTTTATAAAATAGATTATTCTCCATCAAGGGGAGATAAACTTCAAAGAGATATAAAAATTTCAGATAATAAATCCCAAATAGAAAAAATATTCTCTGATCAAATTAAATCTGATATAAAAAAAGGGTGGGATTTATTCAGAAATTAGATGTAAAATAAAAAAACTAAGATGGATTGTTTATTTTTAAATAGTTTTTGTGTGTATAAATAATCCTTTTGCTAAGTTATTATTATACAATTAAAAAAAAAGATTATGGACCAAAATAAGAAGTATTGGAAATTTTAACACAAATAATTTACTTAATTAAGAACCTTCCATCCTCTTTTTGGATATCTCTTGTAATTATTTCTCCAATTTTTATTTGGTTTGAGGTAATTATTCAAACTTTTATAACAAAGTTAATTTTTTATGTTTTCATTAAATTTCCGAAAAGGCAGAAGAAAATTTTAAAGTTTATAGGTTTTTCTAATTTTGAAAAATATAATGAACTTGAAAATCTTCATAGTCAATATGAAAATGATAATACAATTTTTGAAAAATTAAAAATAAGCGAAGATTTTTTAGATGAAACTAGAGGAGCAATGTTTGCTTATAATGAATTAAGTCAGATTATTCTTGGTAGAGTCACAAATAATGAAAATGAAGCCTTTACATCGGATAATTTTTTCTTTGATTATGATATAATTTATAAACAAGATTACAGTTTAAAAGAATTAAAACAAATAAATGAAGGGAAAACATTAATACAAGAAGAGGAGGGAAATGATTTATTTAAAATTAAGGGAAGATTTAAAAATGATATAATAAGGAAAAATGTTTTTAGAAAAAAACCAAAAGTAATATTACCTGAAAATTTTATTGTTTCATTCAAAACAAAAATTAAAGAAGCTGAAGGACATTTTTTAGAAAATACAGAAATGTATTTGTTTCATAAAAAACTTCATTTTAGATGGATTGTTTTTAAAACAATAATATTTATTCCATTTATGATATTTCTTTCAAAACTAATAGGTGAAATTATATCTTTTTTTAATATAATATAAGGCATATATGATTTAATTTCTATTATCATTAAACCTGTCTTTATCACACCCAACAAAACTAAATCTCAACTTACCACAAACCTATCCAAAAGTAATACTACCCATGAATGGTTATCATTATTCAAAAAATTTTAAATCACAATAAAAGTCACTATCGGTTTAAATTATTTCTAACCCCTTTAGATGTTTGAGTTGAGGGGTAAATTTCAAAATACATATAGATTTGAAATGACTTTTATTAATAATTTATCTTATCATGATCTGATAATCATCTATTTTAATAATTACCTCATCTTCATGGTTACCACAATTTGAACAGATCACTTTTTTTATTTGATATTTAGTTCTGGATACTTGACCAGCCATCCCAAACTTAGTATCTGTTACTGTGTAAAAAAAATCATCTTCTAAAGGACTAATGTAAATATAGTTATGAACCATATGACTTTTTTTCTCTCCTCTTGGTTTTAAGTAAAACTGTTCTATGACATCATAAGACCTTCTTTGATATTGAATTTCTTTTCCGGTTTTTTTAAAACTTTTATCTTTTTCCCTTTGAGTAGGTTCTCTCCATTGGATATAACCCTTGAGATCTGGATCATAATTTTTAGAATAAAACTGATCAATTACTCTGTCTAATAATCCTTTGTAATCCATGAAAAATTATTTTAATTAAAATACGTCTATTAATTTTATTAATTTAGAAATAAAAAAATAAATATGACAACAAAAATTAAATTCGCCCAAAAAGTGGTTAAGAATGAAGATTCTAAATATGATGACTATTTTAAGGTTGTTTACACTTGTAAAGTGATTATCAATGACCAAAATATTGATTTTAAGTATACAGAAGAAGATGGAATGGGAGTTACTCTAGAAATAAAAGAAAATGAGACTTACAAAAAGGTTAACAGATCTGATAAATTTGAATATTTATTATTAGATGAACTTTTTAGTCAGTCTCCTATTGATTTTGAAAGTATTTCGGAAGGTGAAGAAATAGAATTAAGTTTTGATTATTATGAGGAGGATGGTCTTATTGAATTTTAAACTTATTAATTAAATTTAAAAAATATATAAATTATGGAAATAATTGAAAACAATTTACCTTCAGTAGAAGGTTATATTAAAGATCTAAACAATGTTATAAAATGTAAAAACACAAGTGAGTTAACTAACTTGTTAAGCCATAGTTCAACATATTTCGTAGGGGGAGAAGAGTTTAGTCTAAAAGAAGTAAAAACATCTCTAAAGAATAAAGGACTCAAAACTAATAAGGATATGATAATTAATTAAATATGTTATAATAACCTGTCTTACAATATAAAATATGTAATTAAGGAGGATATTAATGTTTATACTAATTTACATCAACAAGCTGAAATAAATAAATTTAGAAATGACATAGATAGAAATAATAAATCCCTTTATATTTCAATGTGCCTTGAAAATATTTTAATTATCTGTGATATAATCGAAACAATTTGGGATAAAAATAATATTAATGAAATTTCGGATTTAAACAACTTAGTGTCAAAAGGAAGTAAATCTGTTAGTTGGATGAAGAATAATGATAGTGTAATGAGATTTTATAACAATGGTAGTGAAAAAACTTGGAGATTTAGATTCATTCAACAACTTGGAATTCAATTAGAAAAACAAATTTCACTCGTTAAAGGAATTATTTGAATATTTTAACATTTATCACTCACTTTAATTTATTCTCTAATCTAATATCAGTTCAAAAGTTGATGTGTTATGGTTTTTTGTTTATGAAATTTGTAAATTGATATGTTATAATTTTGTAAATTAGGGTTATAAAAAATTGAATTATGGACAAACCACATGTATATTTTTTTTGTACAGATAAGAGTTTAATAGATGTTTTTAACAGATATCCACACAATATAAGTATTCAAGATGAAGGTGATGAATTTGTTGTTTATTTAGAAGTGAATAAAACAGAAGACATAAATAATTTTATTGACTATCTGAATGAAAAGTTATACCTATCAGGAGATGAAATTTATGATTTAATGTCCCATGTTTGGGGAGATGAAGGAAATGAGTCTCTTATGAATCATTTCAGTGAAGAGGTTACAAATAAAATTCTTCAAGACTCAGGTAAATACCTAGATACAAAGAATTGATTCCAGAGATTAATTTAATTGAATTATAACACACTTTAATTACTTCTCTTTTCGAAAATCAGTATAACCTACTGATTTATATATAATTACATGATATTATTAAAAATAGGGAGGGATTCGAACCATCTAAAAAAAAACTCCCTGAAAATCAAGGAGTTATAAATTTAGAAGTGGTTACGGTCTGGACGGGACTCGAACCCAATCATAACTACCTGTTAGTCAAACCCTTACGAACTACCTAAAAACTCACTGAGTTCGAAATTTGTTGATTTTTAAACTCTGTGAGTACTCTGTAAACTTTGTGAGTACTACGTTTACATGAGGTGAGTACTAAAAATCGGTTCAAATACAATTAAAAAAAATTAAAGTAAAGATTACAGTGTTCCCATAATTTAGTAGTTTTTGTGTTTTACTATATAACATACTTTTAGTATATTGTAGATTAGGTATACAAAAATTTTAATTATGTATTATATAAGTCGAGTTGACCCTAGTGAAACTGGAGAAAAAAAACTTCTTCAAAATATTATTTTGAAAAAAAAACATGGTGATATAACATATATCTCTTCAATAGGTTACGGTGGTGGTGGAGTATTTGAGGAGTTTTGTGGTAAATTTTTTTGGGATGATGAAGAAGAAGGATTAGTAGGATATTTTACATCACAACATGATCCAGATGAATGGGAAACAAAAACATTTGAAGATGAAGAAGTTGACCAACCTTTTGAATCAATATCTGAAGTTGATAGAGGGATAATTAATCAAATGACACAAGAAATCTGGAACAACTTTATAATTTTTGACGAAAACACTGATACAAGGTTAATAAAGGATGAAATAGTGAGTCAATTAGATAATAATTTGACACACTCTGATGATTGGGATGTTGATGTCGTTGACTTTGTGTCAAACAATTTCTGGGGGTTGACACTAAAATTTGACTGGTAATCATTTTTCATTTCGAATATTTATAATTACCTGTAATTCATGTAATTATAAAATTATGGAAGGATTCGAACCGATAAAAAAATAGTGGATTTTATAAAAAAATAAACCCTTGACTATCAAGGGTTTATGATGAGCGGTCTGGACGGGACTCGAACCAAACTGTAACCCTACTGATAACCAACCTTTTAAAAAACACCTTAGTACACCATGTGTACTAAATTTGTTGATTTTTGTACACTTTGATTAAACTTAAACCCTTATGTGTAAACTATTTTACAGAGTTGTGTACTAATAATCGGTTCAAATGATATAAATATTATGATTTTATGTGTGTTATAATTTTGTAAATTACTGTTTTAAATATTTAATTATGGACAAACCAGTAAAGGTGTTAAAGTCTAAAAGTGAAATAAGAAGATTCTTTACTAATAAAATAGTAAATAGTGAAAAGGTTTTAATTGATGGTAAGAAAATGTATATGACTGTCAATAAAATTGACGATTCAGGTAAGGAAGTCAAACATAAAAAAAATACAAAATCCAAAATAAGAGAAAGAAGAACGGGAATGAATCAAACTTTAAATTTTCCAAATGATATAAATTATCAACAAACTGTATATCCTCCTTTAGTTATCGATAAAATAGAGGATTCTGTGTCCGTAAAATTTATGATAAATCTTTTGACTAAATATGGTTTGAAAGATCCAGTTGAAAAATTTACCACACTCGATGAAGTAGAGAAATATTTATTCAATAAAATAAGTTCTTTCTCTAAAATTGAAGATATATCAGATGAAGAACTAATTAATATTTTTCATACAATACAAGTTTGGGGAGGAAAGGGTGGTAGACTTATTTACAATAAACCAAAATTGGAACAACCGTCTACAGGTGGAAGATTTCATGAAAACTTTGATATTGAAACCTATAGGAAATTAGTTCAAAGATGTCTTAGTTTTGAAAAAGATGGTGATTGGGTACAAATATTTTCAAAATGGACATTTGAATCTCATAAATCTTATTGTAAAAAAGAGGGTATAAAAGGTGGTATTAATAATTTTAATATTTCTTTTTCTACTAAACATGTAAGATATTGGTTATATAATAAATTAGAAGATCAAAGTTTACCAATTTTTGATGATAGAATAAGAAAAAAATTTAATGAAAATGAAGGAAACAATTTAAAAAATAACCTTCCCAAACATCTCGAGTTTTATTGGAAACAGATGATTGAGAAATCTAAAAAAGAAGATATAACTCTTAAACAACTTGAAAGACTTTTATTCAACTATTGGAGTTAGTTTTTGAACACTCTGTGTTCAAATGTTGTATGATTTTATGTGTTATAATTTTGTAAATTACTGTTTTAAATATTGAATTATGGAAATAACAGAATTGGTATCGAAGGGTTTAAATCACTTAGAGGTAAAATATGATGTACCTTGGTGGGATATAAAAAAATGGAAATCTGATGAATCATATGAATTTGTAACCAAATTAATTGAAAATCACCCAGAGGATAAAGTATTAAAAGATTTACAAAGTAGTCTTGATTCTATTTCACAAGATGATTATGTTACATCAGTAGAAAAATATTCTGAATTATGATTCAATTTTGATGGTAATGATTACTCTAAAATTTTTATTACTTAGTTTGAATTTATTTTAGAGGGGGGTTTTAAGTTGTTGAAAAATTAAAATTGTGTTTTTTGATATATTATCCCCAATATTCATCACCAGGGTGTTCGTCAAGTAGTTCAACACCATTCTTATTTGACTTTATAATTTCTTCTAATTCTTGAATCATTTCTTTCTTAGAACCATCGTTTGATTCACAATCAATTTCAAAAACATAATCACCACTTTCGATTGTAATATAATTTCTATTTATATCATCTTTGATAATTAGATAGTTTGGGGTTTTGTAACCCAAGTCTTCGAAGGAATAGGGTTTTACAATGATATCATGATACTTGTTTAAAAATTTATTTTGTTGGTGATCTTCATCACCTTCAATAATAGAAATGTTTTGTTTAAATTCTAATCCTGAATGTTGAAACATAGTTGATAGTTGAAGAAAAGGTTCAAATTCATCATCATACTCCTTTGAAGTGTTCCTTTGTTCTAGGGATAAAAAAATTGAAAAATTATGTTTGTCGTTTTTTAACCCTATTGACCACATTTGAAAAAATCCATCAAAATAATCTCCTTCAAGTGTTACTTCCATTTTTTATTTTTGATATTGAATATAATGAAATCTAAGAAGAAAAAGTAGAAATTATAACACACTTTAATTTCTTCTCTTATCTAAAATCAGTATAACCTACTGATTACTATATAATTACATGATATTATTTAAAATAGGGAGGGATTCGAACCACCTAAAAAAATCTACACGTTAAATGATTTGGGTATTCCAACACAACCTTATTTTAATCAAATTCTATTCAAAAGATTTAAATTAAAGATGTCCTTTTAGAAGGATTCGAACCGATAAAAAATAGTGGAAATTTATAAAAATATAAACCCTTGATAATCAAGGGTTTATAAATTGCGGTCTGGACGGGACTCAAACCCATTCATAATTACCTAATAATCAAACCCTTAAAAACACCCTCTGAATACTATGTGTTCTAAATTTGTAGGTTTTTGAACACTCTGTGTTCTCAATGAACCCATTGTGTTCAACGATTTATAGATGTGTGTTCTAAAAATCGGTTCAGATATAATTGAAATATTTTGTAATTAATATTACTTTTAAAATCTAAAATTTTATATTTAAAAAACTATACTTATGAAAAATATTGGAATAACACAATGTATAATCCCTCTTCAATCAGGTGAGGGTCATATCCCCATTTTTGACAAGGATTTCAGTATCCCAAAATTAAAACGAATGTTTTCAGTAGATTGTTTTGTTGATCCACTTAAAGAGTTGAAAATTGATTATTACAAAATTGTAAGTAAAGACTTGAAGTCAATTCAAATAAATTCTGAAGGTAAAATTGAGGGTTATCCAACTCTAAAAATTAATTTATATACAATAGATAGTTGGGTATATGATAGTAAAATACCTAAAATTGTTGAGTCTTTTTCAATGAAATTTTATGATGAAAAAATGTGGGATGGTGAAGAACCGTTTTATTTTGAAGATTGGAATGGGAAAACAACTTTAAGGGGTTTATTTGGTTCAAAACCCGTTGATGAAGTTTATAAAGAAATATTAGATTCTTGTGAAAAAGGTAAAACAGTTAAAGTGGAATAAGAGAAATCAGAAAGATTTACAAATGAAATCTCGTTCATTAATTTATAACACACTTTAATTACTTCTCTTTTCAAAAATCAGTATAACCAACTGATTTATATTTAATTACATGATATTATTAAAAATAGGGAGGGATTCGAACCACCTAAAAAAATAACTCCTTGAAAATCAAGGAGTTATAAATTTCGAAGTGGTTGCGGTCTGGACGGGACTCGAACCCGCGACCCC
>Ga0233438_10003232_pt1 | contig 15199 bp, 14 predicted proteins | sample SI_123_September_FD_182720 | JGI IMG/M metagenome (GOLD analysis project Ga0233438, IMG submission 182720) | Seawater microbial communities from Saanich Inlet, British Columbia, Canada - SI_123_September2016_10_MG | ecosystem: Environmental > Aquatic > Marine > Inlet | place: Canada: British...
TGTAATCTTGCTTTTTTTTGCCTTATTAAAGCTCTATTTAATATGTTTTCTTTTTCTATACTCACTAATTTCTGCGAATAATAAACCTTACTTTGGTGCCGTCTTCAGCTATTTTTTCTAGAGTAATTTCAGCTGCACTATTAAAGTGCTCAAAGGTTTTATTCATTAAACCTAAACCAAAATAATACATTGCTCTACTAGACTTGTAAATCATTATCAACAAATCATCCGTTTTCTCTTCTACTATAAATGTTGGAAGCTCTGCTTCAGGATAAATTTTCATTACCTCTACATGTATATGATTTTCAATTGAAGACAACATCTCTATGGGGTCTTTATATGTATTTAAAAGACCATAATAACTTTTCTCTATTACTGAAAAAAAATGCTCACCATAAACTAAAAGTAGGTCATCTATAGAAATACTTGTCCTTTCACTAAGATTTGTTAAAAGAGACAACATCTCAGAAAAATTATATGTCCCAATTCTAGTATAAACTCCCTCAGATTCTAAATTAGAGGCTTCTATAATGGCATCTAACATTTCTAACCCAAATTTATTTTCTACTAATTCTAAAAATTCAGTAAAGACAATTCCTTTCATTTTACAAATTTAAAAATTCGTTTAAACTCCAATACCTTAATATTGACTTAATTTTACTTTCATAGTCGTCATACTTTAAAGGTTTTAATACATACCCTGCAATACCTAAACGATAACATTCAGATATATCCCTATCATTATTAGAGGTTGTTAAAATTATAATAGGTATGTGTTTTAATTCATCGTCATTTTTTAGAATAGTAAGAAATTCTATACCATTTATATCTGGCATATTTAAGTCAAGTATTATTAAATCTGGTATTTCCTTATCAATTTCAAAAAATGCTTCTTTTCCGTTATTTGATAAACTTAAATCATAATCATCTACAATATTAGAAATTGATCTTTTAAACTTTAATATCTCTATTCTATCGTCCTCAACTAATAATATTTTTAATTTTTCCTTATGCATAATTATAAGATTATTCTTATAAAGGTAAAACAAACTAAATAAATTTTATTTAACTAAAGATTATTAAAAAAATTATATCGACGAAAAACAAATATCTATCGACGAAAGGTTTTAAAAAAATAGACTCATCTATAATTATAGTTCTCTTGAAAATTCACTCTTTAGAAAGAAAGGCTAGTTATTAAATTAATTTAACACTGTTTACATAAAAACTATTAATCTAAATTAATTTTTTTTAATGTTTTATTTCGTTGTATTTTCCCGCTTTCTGTAGTTATAAATTCTTTTAAAAAATAGGTGTTTTTAGGGGTTTGAAATTTAGTGAGCTCTTTAAATAAATTAAAATTTGAAATTTTAAAAGATTCTTCTTCACATTCAATTACTAAAATTACTTTTTCTCCAAGTTTTTTGTCAAAAATACTAGCTATAAAAAAACGATACGAAATCATTTTGGCTATTTTACGCTCTATATATTCAGGATTTATTTTTATTCCCCCTGAGTTTATAACATTATCAAAACGACCTAACCATTCAAACTGATTGTCTGATATTAAGTTAACTACATCATTCGTAAAAACAACTTCTTTAGTGATTTTTGGTGCCTTTATTACTAAACAGTTTCTGAGATCTTTATATATGGTAACTCCAGGAAGTACTTGAAAATAGGAACTACTATTTTTACTTATCGTATAAACAGAATTTTGTATGGGTTTAACTGCAATATGGGTAATAGTCTCTGTCATACCATACGTTTCATAAATTTGTGTAGTAGTAACATTTTTTAACTTTTCATGTAATTGATTAGAAATACTACCTCCTCCAACAATTAGTTTTCGAATCTTATGTAAATTATGCAAAGAATTTTCTACTTGTAAAGGAACCATTGCAGAAAAATGGTAGGTTTTATCAATACGCTCTAAAGGAAATGAACTTATTAGACCAATGTCTAAATGCCATCCTAAAGTTAGTGCCCTAATAAGCATCATTTTACCAGCAATATATTCTATAGGAAGGCACAATAATGCTGTTGTTTTAGAAGGTAATTCAAAATAAGTACTTGTAGCTTTTGCAGAATTTACAACGAATTTTTTATAAAGAGGTATGGGTTTTGGAACACCTGTAGATCCAGAAGTTTTTACGATTATATAATCATTATTATTAAACCATTCTTCTAAAAACAAAGCAATATCTTTAGAAATCGTTTTTACATAACGAAGTAAATCTTCGTTTGATAAAAACGAATAACCATTTAGCTTTAAATCTTTATGAAAGTTTATAGAATTCACTTATTATAATGTCAAAGTTATTTAATTTCTTGGGGTTCATATACACCTCCAAACAGTTTCTCTTTCCAATGAGACCATTTGTATTTCTTTGAAAAAATAAATAGTACTAAAGGAAAAATAACAAAAACAGGCACATATACATCTGCCCCTAATGTTGGTTCGGATACATCTAATAGAACCGAATCTGTTTGAAATATTGTCCAACTAGAAGTAACTAAAAGTGCTGTAAATAAATTATTTGCAGCATGAAATCCTAACGCTAGTTCCAATCCTTCATCCATAAGTGTTATTATGCCTAAGAAAAAACCAGTTCCAATATAATAAACTAACAATTCATACCCTAATTTGCTTACTTCTGGATTAGCGATATGAAGTAATCCAAATACAATTGAAGTAAACAATAAAGGAAACCATCTGGTTTTTGTAGTAACGCCTAATCCCTGCATTAAATATCCTCTAAACAAATACTCTTCAAAACTTGTTTGCAATGGAATTAACACGACTGCAATTACCAATAAAATTAAAAATTTATTTAAATTAAAATTCCATTGATAATTTTCTGGAGATGAAAAATAATCAATCATTAAAAAAACACTTGTGATGATTCCCCAAAGCAAAAAGGCAAAAAATACTCTTCTCCAATCAATCTTTTTTCTTGATGTTGTTAGTGAGGTGATAGATTGTTGGTGTATGAATTTTGTCCATAAAAACACAGCAACTAAGCCAACTGCAAAAGGAATTAAACTTTCTATTAAAAAACGTGTTGCTCCTTTATTTTCAATCTCTGTTTGAATAATTTTCTCTACATCTAAATCTAGCAAAACCATTGCCATAAAATTTAAACCCATTAAACCAAAAAATAAAATGGGAATAATTAAATATTTCCACATTCCTAATTGCCCCTTATATGCTTGTTGTATGTAATTCATTTTAAATCTTAAAATTCCAATCTAAATTTTTATTATATTGTAAAGTACCGTTTATAACTTCTAAAGGACTTTGAATATTATTTGTAAACAAACTACCTGTTCCTAAACCTTGAGGTAATTTATTTTGCAAAGTGTACGTGAATTGTGCAATTGCATTCAATCCAATATTACTTTCTAATGCTGATGTTATCCACCAACCACTATTGTTCTCTTCTGCTAATTTAATCCATTCTGTACTCCCTGAAAACCCGCCAACTAAACTTGGCTTTAAAATAATGTATTGAGGATTTACAGTACTGATAACCTTTTTTTTATCTTCAGAAGAAAAAACGCCTATTAATTCTTCATCTAATGCAATTGGCAAAGGAGTTTGCTCACATAATTTCGCCATTTCTTGTAATTGACCTTGTTTTATAGGCTGCTCTATAGAATGAAGATCTAATTCTGATAAAGCTTTTAATTTTTCTAAAGCATTTTCTGGCAAAAATGCTCCATTTGCATCTACTCTTAATTCTATTTCTTTAGATGAAAACTCTTTACGAATTGTGGTTAACAATTCAATTTCAGTATCAAAATCAATAGCACCAATTTTCATTTTAATACATGAAAAACCAGATGCCAATTTATCTTTAATTTGAGATTTCATAAAAGACTTATCTCCCATCCAAACTAAACCATTTATAGGAATAGCCTCTTCGCTTTTTGTAAACTTAGAAGGAAAAAGTTCGAATTTATTATTACTATTTAATGATAAAAAAGCTTGTTCTAAGCCAAATTGAATAGAAGGATAATTGATTAATTCAGAAAGTAACTTCTGCAAGCCAATGTTGATGTTTTTACATACCCAAGATAACTTTTCTTCATAATTAGGCATATCATCTATACTCAAACCTCTAAATAGACCTGTTTCTCCAATTCCAATGCTATTATTCTCATTTAATATGATAAAAAACGTTTCTTTCGTTCTTAATATTCCACGAGAAGTACCACTTGGGTTTTTAAAATTTAACGTATATTTTTTGAATTCTGCTCTAATCAAAATAAATTATTTATTTTCTATGTAACTTTTAAAATTATTAAGATAAGCTTGATCTTGGTTTTGAAAGGTTGATTTAAAATATGGAAACATACAAGCCATAATATAAGAATCGCTTCTGCAACTCGAATTTAATGTTATAGTAGTAACTCCATTATTTTCTGTAAAAACGTAATCATCTTTTTTAAGCATATTTTCTGCATCAAAAAACAAAGTAACTTTTTCATTGGGTACGTAAGCCATTACTTTTTCTGTCATTGTAATTTCTTGCCCTTTGTTATCTAAAACAATTTTATAACTACTACCTGTTTTACCTACATTTTCATTTAAAGTCTCTACAGTTTTAATTTCAGGAATCCAATTGTTTACATTATCTGTTTTGTTAAATGATGTGAAAACTTCAGTCAATGACTCATTAACAGAAACTTGAGCTCTATAATTGGTTTCTTTTACTAACAATCCTGTTGCAAAAAAAACGAGCACTAAAGCAGTAATTATACCTAATATTATTTTAATAGTTTTCATAAATATTTTTTTAAAATATAAAGTTTGTAATTCCGAAAATTAAAGCAAATAAAAATGTGCTTAATGCTACCTTTTTTAGTTCGTTATCTAATGCTGCAGGAACTGTATTTTTAGAAACAGTAATTATATTTTTTACTAATGGAATAAAGGCAATTAAATATAATAACTGATAATAAGATTCAAAATTAAGATAAGTATAGCTTAAAGCAATTACTAAAGCTCCTAAAATTAAAAAATAGTGATATTTTTTGGCATTGCTATTTCCCAGTTTTACCACTAATGTATTCTTGTTATTAATTTTATCTTGATCTCTATCTCTTAAATTGTTTAAGTTTAAAACAGCAGTACTTAATAAACCTATTGCAATTCCTGGTAAAAAAACCAATAAATTTATGTTTTTCGTAAATAAAAAATAACTACCTACTACACTTAACAATCCAAAAAACAGAAAAACAAAAACATCACCAAAACCAGAATAGCCATAAGCTGAATTACCAACTGTATATTTAATTGCAGCAGCAATTGAAGCGATACCCAAACCAAAGAAAAGAATAGAATATATAAAATTCTCTTTTCCGAAAGAATAATAGATTAACAATAAAGCTATTATTAAGGTAATAATAGTGGTTACTACCATTGCATTTTTCATTTGCTTTGGAGTAATTGCACCACTAGAAACCATTCTTGCTTCACCTGTTCTATTTTTGTCTGAACCTTTTATTCCATCTCCATAATCATTAGCAAAATTAGAAAGTACTTGAAAACCAATTGTGGTTAAAATTGCTAACAAAAAAATTGGAGATGATATTATTGATATTTTATTATCAACTGATAAGGAGATATTTAAAACCTTTATTCCTAAAAATGAACCTACAATAATACCAGAAATTGATAAAGGCAAAGTTCTTAAACGTGCAGCTTTTATAAAACTTTTTACATCCATGGAGCGTTACTTGTTTCTACTTTATATAAAGTATGATTATAGATTTTAATGGCTTCTTGATAAGCAATACAAGGAATTTCAATTTTTCCAGATGCAGTTTGTAAAACCAAATCTGCCACATTACTTCCTTTTTGAAATATAGATTGCTTTATTTTTATATGCTGAACTTTAAAAATATCTAAATAGGTTAAATGGGTCTCTAACAAACCTTTACCAACAATTAACATTTCTTCAGAAATTTGATAGCATCTTTTTTTAACCTTTTTCAACAGCAATAAAGTTGTTACTGGTATGATAACTAAGAGTGAATAAAAGACTTCTATATGATTTATAAAATAAAAAATTACTGTATAACAAATCAATAAAAATAAACCTGTCCAAAAAAACAATATTTTCTTATAATAAGAATCAGGATTCTGCTTTACACTTTTTTCAACAGAGAGTTCATGGAATACTGATTTTTTTAAAATTTCTATTTGCTGCTTTTTACAACCCACTAAGCGAATAAGCTTCTCTTTCTTTTTATTATTTACTTTACCACTTACAGCTTGTTTAAAAGTGATAAAAGAAATACCGATTAACCTTTTTAAAGGATTCGTAGAAATTGTAACATTCTGAATCTTTTGCTTTTTTAAAACAATAGATTTCTTCGTTAATAAACCTTGATTAATTTCAAAAGCATCATCTTTTAAATATGCGCTTAAGTTAAAATGTATCAATACAACTTTTACAAAAGAACTTAAAAGTGCAATAACTGTAAGTAAAATTACAAGAATAGTAACCAAAACTATACTTTCAGATAAATTACTGGTACTTTCTGAGATATAGCCATCTAAAGCTTCAGATTGTCCAAAACTATCAGAAATTTGCTGTATTTGATTAAAGAAACCAATTACGACAGCAAAGAATAAAAATAAATTCTGCAGATGATTTTCTGTAAGGCTTACTCTTAATAAATCGAAAAAGCTAATTTTTACAATTGGTTCTAGATTTTCTTCTTCAACTACTTTATTAACCAATTTCTGACCTTGAGTAATTGTTGCTTTTAAAGTCTCTGCTTTTTCTAATGATAATGCTTTTATAGCAATTTCTGTGTCTTTAGAACCTGCAGTTTCTATGCTAACTTCAAAAACACCTATTATTTGTTGAACTATATTTTGTTTAAAATTTATATTTTGAATCCGATGAAATGGGATTTCTATAAGTGTTTTTTTAAGGATGCCTTTTTCGAGGATAAAATGTTGATGCGCTATTTTATATTGAAAGTTTATATAGATTAAATAAGCTCTTAAAAACAGTAATAGTAGCAATAAAACAACACCCAAGTAAATATAATTTACTCCATAAGAAGAAAATTTTGAATAATCTTTAAATAAAATGAATAAGAAAATCCAAAATAACTTAATAGCTCTATAGATTTCTGCAACATAAATGATGAAAATTCCTTTTGGAGATTGTTTAGAGAACTCAGAAAATGTGTAAGAATTATGCATTAATTTTAGAGCTAATAAATTCTTTAATTTTTAGTGCCTCTTGTTTTTTAATCCCTTTAATTACTAAATCGTCACTAGAATCTCCTGCTGTAAAAACACTTAAAGAAGCAAGTTTAAATATCCTAGAGATAGGTTTTTCGTCAGTTTCTACATGTTGTATTCTTGAAAAAGGAACTGTAGTTGTTTTTAAAAATAACAATCCAGATTTATAAGAGATATCCTTTTCTCTGAGCGCATATTTTCTTTTTGGAAAAGCTAAAAAAAAATATAAATAAAAAATAAAACTAAAAAGTATTACTCCTATATACTCATATATGTTGTACTTTAATATACTTTCTGAAAAAAAAAATTGTTGTAATAGAAATAATCCAATACATATAAAAAGTGTAATTAAAAAAAAATTGATAGAAATTACTTTAAAGTATTTTTTATCAATTTTTTGAAATGGAGTTGTAGCAATGTTTGGTAAATTGGTTACAAGTTCATTTTTAAAATGTTCTGACATTTTTATTAGGCTATAAATTTACAAATTGTTAGCTTCTGCAATTAACTCAGCAATATCTTTAACCACAACTTCTGCCTCTTTTTCTTTAAATTTAATACCATCTGTCATCATAGTATTACAATAAGGGCAACCTGTAGCAATAATGTTAGGCTTGGTCTCTAAAGCATCTTCTGTTCTTAAAACATTTACTTCTTTGTCTCCAGGTTCTGCATCTTTAAACATTTGGGCACCTCCTGCTCCACAACATAGAGCTGTATATTTATGACGTTTCATTTCTGTTAAGTTTACACCTAACCTTCTAATTAAATCACGAGGAGATTCGTAAACTTCGTTTGCTCTACCTAAATAACATGGGTCATGAAAAGTTACTCTCTTACCCTTTAAAGTTACATCGTCAATTTTTAAACGACCCTCTTTGATTAAATCTTGAATGAACTGTGTATGATGATAAACTTCATACTTTCCTCCTAATGAAGGGTATTCATTTTTTATAGTATTAAAAGAATGAGGATCACAGGTTACAATTTTTTTTACCTCATAACCGTTTAAGACCTCAATATTCATCATAGCCTGCATTTGAAACAAAAATTCATTTCCTGCTCTTTTAGCTGCATCTCCTGTAGAAGTTTCTTTTGTTCCTAAAACAGCAAAATCTACATTTGCCTGATGTAAAATTTTTACGAATGCTCTACTAATTTTCTTAGCTCTATCATCATAACTTCCTGCAGCACCAACCCAAAACAACACTTCTGGTTGCTTGCCTTGAGCCATCATTTCTGCCATTGTTGGTACATTCATATTCTTATTTTTTTAGTATTAAATTTTCAATAGTTTATTAAAAACTTAAAATTATATATTTTTTATTCTTCTTTAGCCCAGTTTAATCTGTCTTGTTGATTGTATTGCCAAGGAGCACCATTATTTTCAACATTGGTCATCATCATATTTAATTCTTGTGGTGCAGCACTTTGTTCCATCACTAAATACCTTCTCATATCCATAATAATAGATAGTGGATCTATATTAACAGGACATTCTTCTACACACGCATTGCAACTGGTACAAGCCCAAAGTTCTTCTGGAGAGATGTAATCGTTTAATAATTGTTTTCCATCATCTTTAAACTCGCCTTTATTTTCATCTATGTTTCTACCAACTTCCTCTAAACGATCTCTTGTATCCATCATAATTTTACGAGGAGATAATTTTTTACCCGTTAAATTAGCAGGGCAAGCGGATGTACATCTACCACATTCTGTACAAGTGTAAGCATTTAATAATTGAACCCAACTTAAATCTGCTACATCAGAGGCACCAAACTTTTCTGGGACAGCTTCTTCTGCTCCTTCTTCTGGCATAGCATAAGGATCTGCATCTGGATCCATCATTAATTTTACTTCATTGGTAACAGCCTCTAAATTATTGAACTGACCTTTAGGTTTTAAGTTAGCAAAGTAAGTATTAGGAAAAGCAAGTAAGATGTGTAAATGCTTTGAGTAATATAAATAGTTTAAGAAAACTAAAATGCCCAAAATGTGAATCCACCAAGAAGTTCTTTCAATAAAATGGACAGTACCTGATGAAAAGCCATCAAATAAAGGTGCTACAAACTGACTAATTGGGTTAGCAATACCTGCTTCTTGAAAAGGTGTGTCAGTTGCATTCATAACTATAAACAAGGTCATTAAAACCATTTCGAAATACAAAATATAATTACCATCTCTTTTAGGCCAACCTTGCATTTCTTTACTTAAGAATCGTTTGATGTTAGCAACATTTCTTCTTGTCCAAAAAATAATTACGGCTGCAAATACTAATGCTGCTAAAATTTCGAAGGTACCAATTAAAAACGCATAAAAAGTATCGCCAATAATACCTTGAAAAATTCTATGTGTTCCAAAAACACCATCTATAACGATTTCGAGAACCTCTATGTTTATGATTACAAAACCGATGTATACAATAACGTGTAAGAATCCTGAAAGTGGTCTTTTTACCATTTTAGACTGCCCTAATGCAATCTTGGCCATGTTTCTCCATCTTTCTGATTTGTTATCAAAACGATCTATATCTTTTCCTAATTTAATGTTTCTTGAGATTTTTCTGATGTTCATCACAAAAAAACCGATACCTGCAATTAGGGTTATTATGAAAAGTATATTTGGTAAATATTGCATTGTTTAAAAATTAAATTAGTGGTTTAATCTTTGATAAATAACAAACTATCTGGCGCAGTTGGTTTGTATTTTTTTCCTTTTTTTCCAAATAAAGAAAAGTGAACATATCTTTTAGGGTTTGTTTTTAAATCTCTTAACAATTGCTCTAACTCCTTTGTGGCTGCTTCAACATTGTTGTACAATTGGTCATCGTTTATTAATTTCCCAATAGAACCATCTGAAGAATTTACTTTTTTAGACAACTCATTAAAATTATCTACTGCATTTTCCGCTTTTGCAATAATATTTTTAAAATCTATAGAAGACAAGCTGTCTGAAAGTGAATTTAAATTTGCTGTTATATTTTTAGTGTTTTCAAGGGTAAGTTTCAGATTATCTTGGTTGTCTGACATCAAAGAATTTACAGAAGTAACTGTTTTTCTTAACTCTTTAATGGTTAATGATAAGTTAGTTACAGAGCTATTAATATCTTTAATAGTTTTCTCATTTAAAATTTTATTTAAATTACTAAATAATGTATCAGCATCAACAATTACTCTCTCTATTTTAGATTGTAACGGATCTAGCCTTTCTCCAATAGAAGTAAATAAACTCTCTTCCATTTCTCCTTTAAGCGTATCTCCAGAAACTGCAATATCACTATCATAATCAGGGATTATTGCTAAATTAGACGGAGAAAGCGGATTTGGAGAATATATTTTTACAACGCTATTTTTAGAAAACTCAAAATCATTTTCAACTGCAAACGTTACAATTAACTCTCCTCTTTTCTCTTTTGTAGTATTGAATTCAATTTTTTTAACCTGACCAACTTTAAGTCCGTTTAAAGTAACAAAACTCGCTTTGTTAAGCCCTCCTATTTTAGAATACTGAACTTTAAATTCTCTAGCCTTACCGTTCAGTAAATCATGACCTTTTAAAAAGTTAAAACCCCAAATAAAGGAAATTACAACAACTAATAAAACAAAACCTGTTTTTAATTCTTTAGACATACATAGAAATTTTATATCAATATTACCTATTATTTCTTACTGCTATAGTGCAAATTTAAGGCATTTTATTTACTTTTTGACAGATACTTTTTCTCCATTTTTAAATGCAACTAAGAATGCAGAAGTGTATCCTTTCTTTTTTGCTTTTTCAAGATATTTTTTTGTTGATTTTAATGAGTTGGTTATTCCATAATAATATTTATAATACCTTCCTACTTTAATCCTTTGTACATTTTTTAATCCTTTAAAATTGTATGATTTTGTAGCCAATTTTGTTTTACTAGAAGCAATTTGTACTTTATATTCAATAACTGTAGAAACTTCTTTAAGAGGAGTGAATGCAATAGCAGAATTTTTTACAGTATTAATTTTTAAATTTGTTACATATTTCTTCAGAGCATCAGCAATAGCGTTAGCCATTTGAAGTTGCCCTTTTTTTGAGTTTAAATACTTACCTTCTTTTTTATTTGTTAAAAAACCTAGCTCTACTAAAACACTTGGCATTACTGTTTCTCGTAAAACCTGAAAATTATCTTGTTTTACTTTACGATCTAAACGATTCAGTTGTTTGGTGAAATTACCCTGAATTAGACTGGCAATTTCTAGACTCTTATCTAAATTTTCTTCTTGTAGTAGAGATAATCCTAAAACCGATTCTACAGAATTTGTATTAAAGCCTTTATAACGCTGTTCATAATTTTCTTCTAAAAGCACACCCGCATTTTCTCTTTTTGCAAATTCTAGGTTTTTTTTATTACCTCTTAATCCTAAAACAAATGTCCCTGCACCATGTGCCTCTGGCCTTGGTAAATATGAATCGCAATGAATGGAAACAAAAAGATCTGCTTTTGCATTATTGGCTATTTCTCCCCTTTTCCATAGCTCTGGATATATATCGGTTTTACGGGTATATATAATTTTAATATCTTTTTCTTTTTCTAATATTCTTCCAACTGCCAATGTTACTTTAAGCGCAATATGCTTTTCATAATAACCATTTCCTCTATTTCCTGAGTCTTTACCACCATGTCCTGCATCTAATACTATCGTGTAATTTTTTTGTGCATGTATTGGAAATAAAACAAGAATTAGAAAACCTAATGTTAAAAGATTTTTTGTAGTGGTAATAAATTTAAACATTTGTAAAAAATTCATCAATAAATTTAACTAATTTTGGCATCTTTAATTTTGTGATTCAAATATTGAGCCATACTTTTACTTACATACAAAAATAGTATTTATAGCATTGCAATCAAATCTATCATACCTTCTTTTATTTTGCTGCTTCTTTTTTATAAAGTTAAGTTTTTCACAAGACCTACCTAAGAAAAATAAAATTACTATTCCTGCAATAAAAAATGACAGCTTAACATTAAAAAAAACAGATACCCTGTTTAGTAGTAAAAAAGAAAATAAGCTATTAAAAAAGAAAGATAGTACAAGTATAGATTCTATTAAACCAAAAGAAACAATAGAAGATCTTATTACACATGTAGCAAAAGATTACACCATACAAGATGCTAAAAACAAAACTGTAACTTTATATAATGAAGCTAACATTACTTATACCGATATTGATTTAAAAGCTGGTATTGTTGTTATTGATTATAAAAAAAACACTCTTTTTGCAAAAGGTATTAAAGACAGTACAGGGTACATACAAAAACCTTTTTTTAAACAGGGGAATCAAGAATCTGAACAAGACTCTTTGATCTATAACTTTAAAAGTAAACGTGCTATTATTTACGGATTAAAGTCTCAACAAGGAGAAATGTTAACTTATGGAGAAAAAACAAAACGTGTAAACGACTCCACCATTTATGTTCGTAAAATTCGTTTCACAACCTCAGAAAAAGAAAATCCTGATTATTATATTACCACTAATAAAGCTAAAATTGTACCTGGCAAAAAAATTATTGTAGGAACAAGTAATCTGGTTTTAGCAGACATACCTACCCCATTATTTATACCTTTTGCGTATTTCCCAATGACTGAAAAAAGTGTTTCTGGTTTTCTAATTCCTGCTTTTGATACTGGGAGTAGCCAAAGGGGTATTGGTTTTCAAAACGGTGGATACTACTTTGCTATTAACGATTATGTAGATTTAACGCTACTTGGAGATGCTTATTCTAATGGAAGTTGGGGAGTTAGAGTATCTTCTAACTATAATAAGAGGTATAAATTTAATGGAACATTCAGCTTTAATTTTGAAAATAACATTAATGGTATTCGAGGGTTTGATGATTATTCTAAAGCCAACAACTTTAATATTAGATGGTCTCATAATCAGGATCAGAAAGCGAGTCCAAACTCAAGATTTACAGCCTCTGTAAATTTAGGAAGTAGCCGTTTTTTTAGAGAATCTTTAAATCAGTTTAATGTTGCACAAACACAAAACAACACCTTTAACTCTTCTATAAATTACAGTAAAACTTTTGTAGGCACACCCTTTAACATGGCAGTAACTGCATCACACCAGCAGAATACAAACACACAAAGTATTACTATGACACTGCCTTCTTTAACCTTAAATATGAATAGGATTTATCCTTTTGCAGGTAAGAATGGTGTAAAAAAGAACCCAATACAAAAATTAGGTTTTAACTATAACATGCAAGGTCAGTATTTAATTAATACAACAGACGATGCTTTTTTTACAAGTAAGATGTTTGAAACTGCAAGATCTGGAATGCAACATAGAACAAGTACAAACACAAATATTAAAGCATTTAGATATTTTACACTATCGCCAAGTGCTAATTACGAAGAAACTTGGCAATTCGATTATATTAATAAAACATACGATCAAGCGAATAACAGGGTAGTTACAGATACTCTCAGAGGATTTAAGTCATATAGAGAATATAATTTGGGAGTAAGTTTATCAACCAATATTTATGGAGACTTTTCCTTTAAAAAAGGAAGACTAAAAGCAATAAGGCATACCTTTAGACCTACTATATCTTATACGTATAGACCCGACTTTAGAGACAATTATTTAGCACAAGTACAACAAAGTGCAAACCCCCTAGATGTTATTGATTATACACTATTTGATAATGGTATTTACGGAGCACCATCAGGTGGATTAAGTAACGCTATAGGCATCTCTTTAAACAATGTTTTAGAAGCTAAAGTTGCGCCTAAAGATCCAGAAAGTGATGAAAAAGACGAGAAAATAATGATTTTAAACAATCTTAATTTTAACTCTTCTTACAACATAGCTGCAGACAGTTTACGATGGTCTAATGTTTCTTTTAGTGCAGGTACACGTCTTTTTAAAGACAAATTAGCTGTAAACTTTAATGGAAGTTTAGATCCTTATCAAGTAAATGAAAACGGAGCTAGAATTAATAAATTTAATCCAAATATATTTAGGCTATCTAACGCAAATTTAACTGCAAATTATTCAATTTCTAGTAAAGATTTTGAGAAAGATAGTACAGATGATACAAATAACAATAGTGGAAACGGAGCTAACAATCCACCAGATACTATGGGTGCTGTTATAGATCCTACAAATAAATTTGGAAAACCTAACACTAATAATAATAATAATAATACCGAAACTAAAGAAACCAAACTTTATAATTCAAAAATACCTTGGACATTAAATTTAGTGTATTCTGCTACCTATAGAAACAATGGTCTAATCCCTGGAGAAATTGGTGTTCATACACTTGGTTTTAGTGGGAATTTAGAACTATCTCCTAAATGGAAGGTAGGATATTCTTCTGGTTATGATGTAAAAAATGGCGCATTTTCATTTTCGCGATTTAATTTTACTAGAGACCTAGATAGTTGGCAGTTTAACTTTAACTGGGTTCCTTTTGGGTCTAACTCTTCGTATACTTTTTTTATTGGTGTAAAATCTTCTACACTTGCAGATTTAAAATGGGATAAAAACAAACCACCAGACAGAAGGTTATTTTAATAATTTTCACGAATAATGAAAATAAAAAAGTAACATTATCCCGTAAAATTTAATTAAAAACGTATACTTTTATGCATATATAACTAGTTGTAAACAATTAAAAAAATGAAAAATTTAAGTATAATTTTACTTTTCATATTAAGCCAAAGTATTTTAAGTCAAAAAAAAATGAAAATCACTCTAAATAATGGAGAGATTAAAACTGGTATTTATGAAATTAAAAATACACGTTTAAACTTTCCTTCTAAAACTAGAATTGTATCGAAAAAAGAAAAATATAAAATAGATAATATAAAAAATGTAGTTATATATTCTGAAAATGATTCAATATTTATGAAAGTAATTGCAACTAAAAAATATTTA
>Ga0233438_10003233_pt1 | contig 15199 bp, 16 predicted proteins | sample SI_123_September_FD_182720 | JGI IMG/M metagenome (GOLD analysis project Ga0233438, IMG submission 182720) | Seawater microbial communities from Saanich Inlet, British Columbia, Canada - SI_123_September2016_10_MG | ecosystem: Environmental > Aquatic > Marine > Inlet | place: Canada: British...
CTTTGTCTTACAATAATATTACCAGCTATTGCTAGTTGGCCTCCAAAAATCTTCACACCAAGACGTTTTGATTCTGATTCTCTTCCGTTATTTGAGCTTCCAGCTCCTTTTTTATGTGCCATAATGAATGAATTAAAAAATTAACTTTCTTTTTTTGTTTTAGAAGCTACAGCTGGTTTGGACTTAGCTGCTGCTTTTTTAGGAGCTGCCTTTTTAGGAGCTGCTTTTTTAGTTTCTACTTTAGCCTCAGACTTAGGAGCCGCCTCTTTAGGCGCTGGTTTAGTTTCAGACTTAGGAGCTGCCTTTTTAGGCGCTGCTTTTTTCCCAATATCTTGGACTGTTATTTCAGTTAACCTTTGTCTATGACCATTTTTAACTTTATAACCTTTTCTTCTTTTCTTCTTAAAGACAATAACTTTATCACCTAAAAGATGTTGTTCAATTTTTGCAGTTACTTGAACACCGTTTACAGCTGGGGCGCCTACTGATACTTTACCGTTATCATCTAGTAAAAGAACATTTTCAAAAGTTACTTTTGATCCTGGTTTTCCTTCTAATTGATGTACGAAATATTTTTGGTCTTTTTCAACTTTAAATTGTTGCCCTGCTATTTCTACAATCGCATACATAAATTAATAATTTAATTTGTTTACTTATTTAAGGGTGGCAAATGTAACTACTTTTATTTACTTCTCACAATTTGAACTTAATAAATACACCTCAATTATTGAGTTGATGGTTATATGTTTGGTAAATTTAGAAGAATTTTGAATTCTTACTCTTAGAAAATTGAATATAAAAGCCAAATAATGAAAGAAGAGCTGCCAAAAAAATATTATGAAAAGTTAGAGTTAAATGAATTTAAATTAAACTCTCTTTTAGAGATAACGAAAGCGATAAATAATAATTTATCTATCGATAACATTTTAAAGATTTTTGAATACATTTTAAGAGAGCAACTTGGGATTAGTAAATTGATTCTATATGCTAATGATAGTGAAAAATGGAATTGTATTCTCCATTTTGGGGGTAAAGGGCTTAATAAAAAAATAAATGTAGAAGAAGAGCTCACACATATAAAGGATATAACAGTAATAGAATCTTCGTCAATTAAAACGCTAAATTCATTTGATATTGTTATTCCAATTTTTCATAAAAAAATAGCACTTGCTTATTTATTAATTGGAGATTTAGAAGACGATATTATTGCAATAAGCCCAGGAATAAAGCATATGCCGTTTATTCAAACACTAGCAAGTATAATCGTTGTAGCTATTGAAAATAAAAGATACTCAAAAGAACTTCTCGAACAAGAAGTTAATAAAAAAGAGATGGAACTTGCTGCAGAAATGCAAAAACTACTTTTCCCAATAAATCTGCCAAATGACGATTCGTTTGATGTTGCAGCAAGGTATGAATCTAAACATTTGGTAGGTGGCGATTATTATGACTTTATTTTTCTCAACGAAAACGAATGTTTTCTATGTATTGCAGATGTTTCAGGGAAAGGAATGTCTGCCGCATTAATAATGAGTCATTTCCAAGCTAAACTTCATGCAAATATTAAGTATAACTATGAAAATATAACTCTAAAAAAACTTATTGAGGATTTAAATCAAGATGTTAACAATGTTGCAAAAGGAGAGAAATTTATTACGTTTTTTGCAGGACATTACAATAAAAAGAACAAAACACTTCAATATATTAATGCTGGTCATAATTATCCACTGCTTATTAATAAAACAAAAACTACTTTTTTAAATAAAGGATGCATTGGCCTTGGAATGTTGGAGGAAATTCCAAAAATTGAAGTAAATAAAATTAAATTTCAGGAAGATACTGTTCTTGTATGCTATACGGATGGATTAGTAGAGTTAGAAAATAATAATGGAGTCCCTTTCGAAACAGATAATCTAATTGAAGTAGTTGAAAATAATTTCAATTTAACCATGAACGAACTAGATCAAAAAATATTTGAAAAACTAGATGACTTTAAAGGAGATCAAAAGATACTAGACGATACAGCTGTAATGAGTTGTAAATTTTATATATAGCTAACCAAGCATTTTTATGGTTCTTTTTAAAGAATCTATAAAAAAATCAATCTCACTTTTTTTATTGTAAAAAGCAAAACTAGCTCTTGCTGTCCCAGGGATATTAAAAAACTTCATAAGTGGTTGGGTACAATGGTGTCCAGTTCTAATAGCAATTCCTAATTGGTCTAATAAAGTGCCAATGTCAAATGGGTGAATTCCATCTACTGTAAATGAAATAACACTTGCTTTGTTTTGAGCGTTGCCAAAAATATTTAATTTGTTAATTTTAGAAATAGATTCTTGAGCATATACCAGCAATTCATCTTCAATTTCTGAAATCTTCTCTATCCCTATATTGTTCACATATTTTATTGCTGTTTTTAACCCAATTACACCTGCAATATTAGGAGTTCCTGCTTCAAATTTGTGAGGATATGTATTGTAAGTTGTTTTTTCAAAAGAAACTTCTTTTATCATGTCTCCACCCCCTTGGTAGGGCTTCATCTCCTCAAATCTATCTTTTTTAACATAAAGAATACCTACACCAGTGGGAGCGAAAATCTTATGGCCACTAAAGACCAAAAAGTCACAATCTAAATGATTCACATCCACTTTAAAATGAGGAATAGATTGAGCTGCATCAATTAAAATTTTACAATTATTTTCTTTGGCAAGATTGGTTATCTCTTTAACTGGATTTATCGTTCCTAAGGTATTTGATACATGAGTTACCGCAATGAGTTTAGTTCTATCTCTTATTAATTTTTTAAGCTCATCCATGAGTATTTCTCCAGCATCATTTATCGGACATACCACAAGTTTGGCACCTAACTTCTCGCACAACATTTGCCAAGGGACAATATTACTATGGTGCTCCATAGTAGTAATTAATATCTCATCGCCTTTTTGCAATTGATTTTCTGCCCAAGCACTAGCAACAATATTTATTCCATCTGTAGTGCCTTTTGTGAAAATAATTTGTTCTGGAGTTTCTGAGCCTATAAAATCTCCAACTATATTTCTAGTTTCTTCATACTCACTGGTTGCTTTTTGGCTTAATTCATGAACGCCTCTATGCACATTGGAATTAATGCTTTCGTAGTATTTACTTAACGCGTCAATTACACACTTTGGTTTTTGTGAAGTAGCAGCATTATCAAAGTATACTAATGGATTACCATTAACAGTACTTTTTAAAATAGGAAAGTCTTTTTGAAAGTCCATTTTGTAAAATTAAGTTAAATATAGGACAGTATACTTAATGAATAAATTTTGATTAACTAATTTAAAGACGGGATTTGGTAGCAAATTAAAATGTTACTATTGACAACAGTAATAAGTTCTTTGGAATTGTCGTTATTTATATTTCCTATACAAGACATTTTGGAAGCTCTAAACAAATTGGGATTAATATTGTACTTACTGTCAATTAATTGAATCTCGTTGGTGTTTTTATTTAAAATGGCCATGAAATTATCAAATCTTTTGCCTTGTAAAATATCGTAAGGATAATAAAACTGAAAATTAAACTCTTCTTTACTTTGATCAATTATTTTAAGTCTTTCTTTTTGTTTTAGACAGTAATTTACTTTGTTAAACTTTTGATTAGCAAAAATATTCCATGAATTTTCGTTCGACTTTATACTGTCTGGGATAGGATAAATTTCCTTACTAGAACTTCCTAAAACTAATTTAGAAATCCCTCTAAATGTATCTTGAAAAACAATAGACGTTGAGTCAATAACGAAAGATTTATTAATAGCAAAATCACTTTCAGACGGTAAGAAAACTTTATTTTTAACGGTATATCGCTCTCCACCTCTTCGATTATGCAATTTAATGACTCCACTTTTTTGAATGGATAAAATATAATCTAAACCATTAATTGCAAAATGTTTTAGTTGCCTATTAATAATCGAACTTATCTCTGGTTGAATCCACCCAGAAACTTGTGTGACAGAAATATTATAATTGTGTATTTTAAAATCATCTCCTGCAATTAAAAATCTATAGTCCTTATTGTTGTCGTAATCAAAAATTGATACTGGGTTAGACGCCAAATAGTTAAATTTTATTGGGAATCCATCTATTTCATTACCTAGAATATCAATAATATGGAGTCTAGATTTGGTATTAAATACCATTTGGAATTTATTATTTTGATAGGAATCAATCTGAGAAATACCTCCTAATATTTTCCCCTCAAGATTTCTAGACCATTTCACTTTGCCTCCTGCGCTTATTAAGTAAATGGTGTTTTCTTGATCTTGAACAATAATATCTTTGGTTCCAGACCTATGGTTATTTAATGCATATGGTCCCCAAATTAATTTTGGAATATTAACTTTCCATAGAATTTTTTTATCTACTTTTTTAGGATAAAACTTTTTAAGAGACAATCCATGATGTGCTCTATTGTTGTAATTATTGATTCCCCAAGTTATTCCTCCAATAGATTTAAAGATATTATGAATAGTATTGTCAAAATCGTTTTTGGAAAGAGTAATTTTTTTTAATAGTTCTGGTTGTGATTTATAAGAAAAATGGGAGTGTTCTTGATCAAATTCAGAATTTTTATTTTCACTAAAAATTGCGGGATTAAAATCATCTGAATTAATTTGTGAAAGTTTGTAATCAAATTCTTTTTTGGCTTCTAAATTAGCAATTAAAAGAAACTGATCAATTTGAAATCCATATCGATTTTTAAAAGTTATATGAGGAAAATATAACTTTAATAAGTTAGAGTCAATTACACTAAAATCATTTTCTAATTTAGAGAATTTCAGAGTGTCTAGGAAAAACAATTTTGACAATTCATTAAATCCTAAGTTTTCAGATTGACTTTCAAGAATTAATATTTCATGTTCTTTTTCCTGTATTAAATCCCGGAATTTTAATTCTAAGGATTTAAATGCCAAATGGTGATTTAAAGAATCTGTTTGGATATGAAATATATTTTTAGAAATAAAATCAACATCTTCTGGAATCCAATCTTTAAATCCATAATATTCAGGAGAGGGAAGTGACATGGAAGTATCGTAGTCGGTAATACCTACAATTTTTATGTCATTTGGGGAATAATTTATATCAAATTGAAACCATTTATTGGAATGTAGCTCAGACAATAAATCATGGCTTTTATAGGTGTCAGAAATAGAATCTAAAAAAGCTTTGACATTATCTACATTCATAAAACAGGATATATTAGACATTTCGCTAGAGAATATCATTTTGTCAGAAAAATCGTTGGGCTTCACTTTCTCTTCTGAATATGTGTAGTTGGTCTTAAATTCATTAATTAAGCTTTTAGAATTTGAAATAATTAAAAACGGATAGGATATATCAAAGAAATAAGATTCAATAAAATTAGAATCTAAATCATTTATTTTGTCTTGCTTTTCTGTGAAATTTTTAGCTATAATCCAAGAAATATTGGTGTCTTGATTGTAAAAAGAGATATTGGTGGCGCCTTCACTAAATATTTCATTGTAATTTGAGTCTGTAATTAACGAATTAATTTCCTTAATCAATTCTCCGTATAGATTATTTTTGGAAACTTCTTCAAATTTGGACCAAATCATACTGGTTTCAAAAAAATGATGTAAGGTCTTTGAGAACTCATTGACCTCCACAAAAAGAATAGGGTCTGCTGGAAAGTATTTTTGAGGCTCTTGAAAGACCTTGCTTTGTTCACCTAGCTTTTGAAATATATTATATAAAAGAAAAGATAAAATAGATATTAGTAATAAAAAGAAAAATAATCTTTTAAGCATGAACCAAAAATAGAGATTTGTGAATCAGAATATGTGAAAACAAATTTTTTGTTTAAACATTAAAATGTCAGCTTAATTAAGACTTTTTTGAAAAGATTAAATATTTATTAATCAGCTGATTTAAGATTTGGAAACCACCAAAGAGAACAGCAGAAAAAACTATACTACTTAACAAGGTATATTTGAAAAAGGGAATCCCCATGGAAAGACACAACGCAAGACCACTAAAGTCACTTGTGTAAAAACCACCCATCAGCCAAACCGCAGAATTGGTTATAAGGAAGAATACAACAGAGGATAAAACAGAATTAATAATTACATTTTTTCCGCTGGAAGTCTTCATTTTTATACCCATAAGTACAGTGAGAGCAAAAGATAGATATACCGCCCACATTAAAGAATGAAATCCAACAAAATAGTCAGAAATGAGCATACATGCAATTGGGATAAGAAGAGCTAACTTTTTATTAGATAAATAAAACCCTGAAAACAATGCAACAGAAGCAATTGGAGAAAAATTAGGGATATTGGTTAATAAAATATTGGACAATGCTGTTACAATAATTAGACTAAGTATTAATATGTATTTGTTGCTCTTCAAGGTTTATTTTTCTTCAAATTTAATTAAAAATTAGACATTTAATATAATGTTTAAAAATCATTTTTAAGTTCAAAACTGCATGAATTAAGTGAAATTAATTGAAGTAATTCATAATTCAATGTGGATAGAATATTTTTTGAACTCTAAGACTTTGAATTTTTAAAAAGAAATTTACATAAAAATTAGAAGATGAAGAAAGGTGATTATCAGTACGGATTATTCCCTCTTAGAATATTTTTATTTCCTGGCGAGCAAACAACTCTCCATATTTTTGAACCTAGATATTTACAATTAGTTACCGAGTGTCTAAGCAGTGGGGAGTACTTTGGAATTCCATACCAAGGTAAAACAACTCTGAGTGAATTAGGTTCTTTGGTAAAAGTAGTTCAGATCTTAAAAAAATACGATAGTGGAGATTTAGATGTTTTAGTGGAGTGTAAGTCAAATTTTAAAATTCATCATTTTCAAAATAAAAACGAACATAAGCTATACCCTATTGGTTCTCTTTCAAAAATCAAGAAAGGTGTTTTTAAACCCTCAGAAGAATTAGAAAAATATGCTTCGGAATATTTAACCCATTTGCTAGATAATTCTAAAGATTCCAAATCGGAAGAATTAGTTTCGCTTAACAATTTAGTTAATTTGGTAAATCTTTCAGATGAAGATAAAATAAAATTCATTGGGTTTTCAGATCTTAAAAAAAATGAATTCCTCATTAAGAAATTTAAATTCATGATGATTTTACTATCTCAAGAAAAAATGGTAGATCAAAATTTCTATCTAAACTGAAATTCTAATTCTTAGCATTTAAGAGAAGGTCTTTGACTTTTAATGCAGAAATATCCCAGGAAAATTTCTTAGCTTGAAGAAGTGCTTTTTTAATAAGTTCTTGATTATTTTCCATTGCCTTTTCCATCCCCGTAGTAATACTGTCTTCATTAAATGGGTCAACATAAATCACTGAATCACCTCCAACTTCTGGTATACTTGTCAAATTACTAGTAACAACCGGAACTCCCGATAGCATCCCTTCTAAAACAGGAAGACCAAAACCCTCGAAATACGAAACATATATTAGTGCAGAACTTGATGCAACCCAGTTTGCTAGTTCAGGACCTGATTTCCTGCCTAAAAATCTCACGTTTTTTAAAAGCCCTTGTAGATTTAATTGGTTCTTCCACATGTCAGTTCCTACAATAATGAAATCCATTTTATTTAAAGAATTAAACTTTTTAAATCCTGTAAGCATTCTCTCAATATTTTTTCTTTTATGTAAAGACCCTACATATATAAAATATGGTCTATTTAAATTATTTTGCTCAATAAAAACTTTCTTTTGGTTGGTGTTTAAAGACTTAAAAGCATCATTTCCGCCATTAAATATTACGTTGATTTTTTCAGAACTAATGCCATAATTTTTAATTATATCTGTTTTTGAAAAATTAGAAACAGTAATTATTTTTTCTGCTTTTTGAGTAAATAATGGCATATATTTTTGATAATACTTTAATACATTTTTGGGTAAATCTTCTGGATAATGCTCAAAATTCAAATCGTGAATTACCCCAATTTGAGGAATTTGTGTATTTAAAGAAATAAAACCATCTGGAGAGAAAAAGAGATCTATTTTAAACTTTTTAAAATTTCTTGGAAGGACATAATTAAACCAAATTCTAAATAAAATTGGATGTCGCGCTGGTGGGTTGAGAATTACATTAAAGACATTATCCCCTGAAATCAAAAAATCAGTTTTTCTATCGTAAAAAAAGAAAAATTTATGTTTTGGCATTAACAAAACCAGCCTTTTCAGAATTTCAAAGCTATACCAGCCAATCCCTTCTAATTTTCCTTTTATTAAATGCCTTGCATTAATTCCAATATTCATATTTAAAATTGAGAAATAAAATCAAGTGTTAAATTATAAAAATAATAACTTAGTACACGTGAAAAAAATAACACTGTTCTCAGTTTTTTTATTCGTTTTAAGTTCTTGTGCAAATAAAATTCCATTGAATTCTTTTGAGCAAGAAGTTCCCAAACCAGCTCCTAACTACAGCAATATGGACCATTGGGCTGCACATCCTGATAAAAGTGATTATTCGGATTTAAAACCAAAAAATCTTTTAAATGATACGCTAAGTTTGGACTCTGTAGATGTTTTCTTTGTCTATCCAACTTTATATTTTGATGGCTTAGATTGGAATGCAGATTTTAACAATAAAAAATCCAATAAAAAGATTGGTCATTTGGCACTTAAGAATCAAGCCTCTGTTTTTTCTGGTTTGGCAAAGATATATTCTCCTTACTACAGACAGATGCATTTTCATGGATACATGGACAATATAAACGGACTAAAAGCTTTTGATTTTGCATATAAAGATGTTGAAAATGCCTTTAAATATTACCTTGAAAATTTCAACAATGGAAATAGAATTGTTTTGGCAGGTCACAGTCAAGGGACTCACCATTTGCAAAAATTATTAAATGACTATATATTATTAAATGATTCTATTTTGAAAAAAATTGAACTCTGCTATTTCATAGGGGATGTTTTTATAGAAAACTTTGCTGGTGATGGCTATCCTATTTGTGAAAATCCAATGGACTTAAACTGCTTTCTATCATGGAATTCTTTTTCCTACGGGACATCTTATTCCCATAAAAAGAGTGATTTTGTTTCAGCAACCAATCCAATAACTTGGAGAAATAATGAAGCTGCAAGCCTATACAATATGCACAAAGGAATTTTGTTTAATAATTATAAAATAATAAGAGGTGGCAATAAATTAAAGCAAGAAAAAATATTAAGTGCAAAAGTTGATAACGGGTTATTATGGGTTGAAATTGAAAATTTTCCTCTTTTTAAACTTTATAATAAATTTTTAAAAGGAAATTACCATGCTTTAGATTACAATTTGTTTTGGATGAATATTCGGGAAAACTTTTACCTAAGAATGCATAAAAAATAACCATGTTTTACAAACTAAATTTTTATCAAAAAATAATTACTCTTTGGCTGTTGTATGCAATTGTTTTTTCTATTTCATTTTACTTATTTAAGTTTTCTATTCAAGCAGTAACAAGCTGGGAAATTATCCTGTTTAACTTTTTACAAGTTTGGGACTTAATGTTGGTTGGATTTTTATTTTTTCAAACATTTAAATATGTTAGAATGCCCAATAAATTTTATTTGCAAAGAAAGTACGAAACCAAAAAATATTTCAAGTATTTGGGGGTTAATATATTTAGACTTTTACTTATAAATTCCTTTTTTAGACACCTAAATAATCGAGTCTATCTAAAGGGGAAGGCAAAAGATTATCTTCTTACTTTTATTGAAGAAACCAAACAATCTGAAACTTCTCATATTATTTCAGGGATATTTCCCTTGTCTATTCAGCTATTGTATCTAAAATATGGACTAATTGAGCACTTTATATGGTTAAGTATTTTTAATTTTATTTTAAATCTTTACCCTTTTTTGTTGCAACGAATGAACAGGTTTAGTATGCTTTTAAAATATCCTAACCTTACTAAGGAAAATTAAAATTTTTTTGAATTGTGTTTTACAAACATATGAATCCAAACTGATCTGGAGACTACGACAATATATGGGGTTAAAATTATTATAAATACCAATATAAAATAGATAATATCTTTCCAGTGAATGGTTGTAAACCAAAATATTAAATTAAAAACAATCAAAGAATTCAAAACTTGAAAGCCATAACTTACATAAGCAGCTCCCTGATAGAATCCCGGTTCCAAAGAAAATTTTAAATTGCATTTAGAGCACCTTTCATGCATTTTATTAAGGTCTCTTAATCTATAGGGATTGCTATTTACAAAAAGACTGCCTTCTCTACAATTCGGGCATTTAAATTGGAAAATAGAACCTAAAAGAGTCATTTTTTTAGAAGTAAATTTTTTACTTCTTGAGCATTTACTTCCACCCAAATTTCATTTTTTCGATTAATAATTTGATATGGAGGTTGATAAACAGCAATCATAAAATCATTATTGCATGTAATATTGTTTTTGTTAAGAATATTTAGTAACTCTAAGTGTTTTGCTGTGCAATTTTTTTCGTTAGCAAATCCGCTAAATTTTATTACTGCGATACATTGATTTTTTACTGTTTCAAAAAATATTTTTTCTGTATTGGGGGAGGGTAGATTATTTATTTCAAATTCCTTAGGCATAATAAATGAAAATGAGGATTTGTTACTCATATTGTATAAAACAGGGGAAGTCATAGCCATTTGAATATTACCTTTATTGCCTCCAAAAATATAGTTTGCCAAAACAGGAAAATTTCTACTAGCGGAGTTCATATTATAGGCCTGGGTACTAACTGAGGCTTTGGAATACTTATCATAGATTTTAAAGTCAATAGTATTTATAGATCCAATAATTTCATTAGAAAGAGTTTCGTATTGTTTATTCTTATAAGAACCATACAGCTGCCAAGCTGTAAAAAGAAATAAAAATCCAAAAAATATGTAAAATGTGATTTTCATTTATCGATAAACAAATATAGTAAAATTATTAATTTTGTTTAATTTTGAAGGGTAAATATTAAACAAGGTGTTTGTTGGTATAGATGGTTATATAGATGGTTGGTGTTGCTGTATAATACAAGATGGTATTAAAATAGAGCTGTATAAAACCTTAGAACACTTATATAATAATATTGGATTTAATAATCTGACTTTAATAGATATGCCTATTGGTCTTTCCTCTAAAAATATTGAAAGAAAAATCGATTTTAAACTAAGGACCTATTTGCCTAAAAATAAGAAAAGTAGTGTTTTTACAGCTCCTTGCAGAAAAGCTGTGTTAAGTAGCAATTATAATTCTGCTAAAAAAGTAAATCAAATAATTACTAAAAGAAGTATTTCTATTCAGTCTTGGAATATTAGTAAAAAAATAAAAGAGCTGGATGAATTTTTAAGACTACCAAAATTAAATAAAGTATTAATTAAAGAGTCTCACCCAGAGTTTTGTTTTATAAATCTAAATAATAACAACCCGCTAATACATAGCAAGAAAACAAAAGAGGGATATTTAGAAAGATTATCTATATTAAATAGAAATGAAAAAAATATAGAATCAATTATAGAAAAGAAATTAGAAAATTTTAAAAAAGAAAAAGTAAAAAAAGACGACATTTTAGATGCAATTGCTTTGGCGCTAACATCAAAATACTGGCAAAAAAAGGGGTCTAGAATAATTAGTCAAACTCCTAAAAATGACGAAATGGGTATTCCATTTGAAATATATTATTAATGAAAACAATTAACCTTATTTTTCCAAACCAACTATTTAAAGATTCTATTCATTTAGATAATACTTCAAGCCATCATCTAATTGAAGAAAAATTGTTTTTCAATCATTTTAATTTTCACAAACAAAAACTATATTTTCATAGATGTTCGATGAAAAACTATTATGATTTTTTATCTCAAAAAAAACTAGATATAAGCTATGTTAACTCCTTTGAGGAAAAATCAGATATAAGAAAATTCATTGATGGGTTAGACCCTAACGAAATTAATAAAATAAAGTGCATTGACCCAGAAGATAATTGGTTGGAGAAAAGGCTAAAAAAAGCATGTGAAAAAAAAGGGATAGAAATTCAGCTATTTGAAAACCCCTTATTCATCAACTCTAAGAAAGAGTTAGAACCATTTTTTAGAGAAGATAAAAAGAAACTATTTCAAACTTCATTTTATAAGTCAGAGAGAAATAGGCTTGGGATATTGTTAGATGGTAATAATAATCCAGTAGGTGGGAAATGGACATACGATGATCAAAACAGAGAAAAATATCCTAAAGGAAAAACTACTCCAAAAATAAATTTCCCAAATGAAACCAAAAATCATTTGGAAGCTCTGGCTTATGTAGAAAAGTATTTCTCGGACAATAATGGAATATTAGATTCCTTTCCAATCTACCCAACTGATTTTGAAACTGCAGAAAAATGGTTCGATGAGTTTTTAAAAACTAGATTTAAGGAATTTGGTCCTTATGAAGATGCGTTATTAAAAGAAAAGTCTATTATTAACCATAGTATATTGTCTCCTATTATCAACTCTGGATTAATTAGTCCCAAAACTATCATAGAGAAAACCTTAGAATTTTACAAAGAAAACAATATTCCTATAAATTCTTGCGAAGGTTTTGTAAGACAAATTATTGGTTGGAGAGAATTTATTAGAGGCGTATACAGATGTAAAGGAAGCGAAGAAAGAACAAAAAACTTTTGGGGATTTAATAGAAAAATTCCATCTTCCTTTTATAGTGGCACAACTGGAATAGAACCTCTAGATGACACCATTCACAAAATAAATAAATCTGGGTATGCAAATCATATTGAAAGACTTATGATTGTAGGGAACTTTATGCTTTTATGTGAATTTGATCCTGACGAAGTTTACAGATGGTTTATGGAGCTATTTATTGATTCTTACGATTGGGTTATGGTTCCAAATGTTTATGGGATGAGCCAATTTGCAGATGGAGGCCTAATGTCTACAAAACCTTATATAAGTGGAAGTAATTATATTGTAAAGATGAGTGATTACAAAAAAGGAGAGTGGTGTAAAATATGGGATGCATTATTTTGGAACTTCATGGACAAACAAAGAGCCTTTTTCTTGAAAAATCCTAGAATGAGAATGCTAATTAGCAGTTTTGACAAAATGGATCCATCCAAAAGAGAAACGCACTTAATTACTGCTGACAATTTTTTAAACAGTCTTTAAATATTACAATAAAATGGCCATTTACAATATATCTTACATAAACAAAGAAACAGATAAGTTGATCAATGACGAGTTAGGTGAAGCCTACTCTTTATTTAATAAATTAAAACTTGGGGGAATTGGATCTAGAAGAATGATTATTGAACATTTAAGTGAAAGAATAAATCATTTAAAATTGAGTGTCAGTGGTATTCAGTATGGCAATATTGAAATTAGACCAAATGGAATAATTCTTCATATTAACCAGGGAATTTACACTTATGCTTGGACCATCCCATTTTATCATTTAAATATATATAATGGAGATTATTTCACCATACACGGAGCTGGAAACTATATTCAATTTAATAAAGAAAAAAGTTGGAAAGAAAACCGTAAATTTCTTACCAAATTAATTGATATAAAAGCAAAATTTAATTCTATAAAATAATGTATCCACTTCTAAGACTAATTAGAGTTGTAATTAAGAGTCAATTTCAAGAAAAGCTTTCATTTGATACTGAGTTTACAGACAGTGTAAATTTAATTGTTTTACCACAAGATATTGATCCATTTATGGAACTCAATAACGGTAGATATGTTACCCTTTTAGACTTAGGAAGATTTAGCTTAGGTGGTAAAGTAAATATGGGAAGTTTTTTAAAAAAAAATAATTGGTCGTTAACTATTGTTGGCACCTATAATGAGTACAGACATAGATTAAGACTTTTTCAGCGTTTTATATTAAAAACAAAGATTATTGGATATGATGAAAACTGGTTTTATTTTTTTCAGAAGGTAGAAAGAAAAGGAAAGACCCATATGGCATCCGTAGTGAAATTTGCATATACTAGTAAAGAGGGATTGGTATTGCCAAAAGAAGTTATTACAGCAATGGGAATAAAATACGACCCTACTGGTTTGCCGTCTTGGATTAAAGAACTAACAGAACATCAGCTATTTAAAAAATAGCATAAAAAAAGGAGGGCAAGCCCTCCTTTGATAAATACTTTAGGTTTAAATTACTTCGAAGATGAAGCAACTGCTAAGTTATATACAACCAAACCGAAACCGATTTTGTTGATAGCATCACCAATGTTGTAAACTACATCCATAGCTAGGGTCATTCCGAAGAAATCGCCTTCACCACCATACCATCCAGCAGTTCCAGCCATGTATCCAATTGGATAAATTGCCCAACCAATAACTACGAATTTACATAGAATATTATGCGCTTTAAGTACTTCTCCACCTGCTGAAGTAGCCAATGCTTTTGCTTCTCCAAACCAGATAAGATATACGATGTAAAAATAAGCAAGTCCTGAAGCTAATCCCCATAACCATGCGTTATCTCTATCAACACCCTCTCCCCAATATCCAGTAACTAACATTACTGTAGATGCAGCGATAAGTGTCCACATTAATTTTTTAGTAGCACCAGCTGCTCTAAGAATTAAGTAAAATTCTACACACATTAAAGGAACAGTAAGTATCCAATCTACATAACGAAAAAATACAGGAGATCCGTTTCCAGAAGCCCAGTAGTCACGCATGTAGTAGTAGTGAACTGCTGCTATAAATGTAATGAGTCCTGAGACCAAAATAGAAGTTCTCCATTTTGCATCAAAAGAATTCATTGATAAGAAAAAGAAGGCCGAAGCCGCCATCATGGCCATACATCCTACAAAAAATGTAAAACCGACATAATCATCAGTAGCCATTTTGGGTACTGCGAGTAACATATTGTTTAAAGTTTCCATAATTAGATTTAAAATTTATCGTTTGTTTAACGAATTTAACATATTATTCAACAGATTTCCAAATTTTTGTTAATTTTTTTTCTGTATATGGGGAAATTACAGATAATAAAAACCCAATAAGTGTATAAAATACACCTATAATTAATATCAATATAGTGTTTATTCTATATTTTTAATTGAATATTTAATCCCTCTAAATGTGAATTTTTCATTTTTTGATAACCCTTTCATTGCAGAACCTATGGGTGATAGTAATGATATTATGAAATAATTATTTGATTTT
>Ga0233438_10003235_pt1 | contig 15193 bp, 23 predicted proteins | sample SI_123_September_FD_182720 | JGI IMG/M metagenome (GOLD analysis project Ga0233438, IMG submission 182720) | Seawater microbial communities from Saanich Inlet, British Columbia, Canada - SI_123_September2016_10_MG | ecosystem: Environmental > Aquatic > Marine > Inlet | place: Canada: British...
GAGCTTCTACAAGAGGGAGATATCAATGAGTAAGCTACTGATACAAGATGACGTCATCCAAGGCATGGATGTGTACGTCGAGTACACGTTCGACGGGGACGAGGTGATCCTGTACGACTACGGCATAGAGCTAACCAATCGGACACGTACACGTATCGACCCGCCGTACTACGAGACGAGCATCCAGCACGTTAGCCTACGTGGGTACAACGAGTCAATCTGGATGGTTGAGAAGCTGGAAGAATACATAACCGCAGAGCATACATTGGAGGCTGACTATGAATAAGGTTGTACGATTACCGTTGGAGCTAACCGTCGAGGTGTCGATGGATGGTGACAGGATAGACCAAGCGTGGCTGTTACTGGAGTCAACAACTAAGATGCCGGGAGGTGAGTACTCGCACACTCAGCAGTGGATCAACGTGTCGCATTACTCTAACCTTATGGATCAGATAGACGGAACACTGCCGGAGGCGGTGTCAGAGGAAGCTCTAGGAGGGGCATACATATGAGTCGCGCAATGAACGCCAGTAATATCAAGAACATAGACAAGGCATGTGATGCACTTGCTCAAGCATGTTACGACCTATCGCAGACCGATGATTGGGTAGCGACGGCCGCACTGGTCCCGCTTGAGGGTATACTCGATGACATGTGCGAGCGGGTCACTGAGCTACGTGAGATCCGCGACGTGGTGCGTCGCTTCAGTGAGGACACACTCTCATGATGGCTGACCTAGCGATTGGTATATTGATTGTGTTCATGCTGTCCATAGTTATATCTCAGTGGAATGAGAGGGAGAACAAGGATGACTGAAGTGATTGTCATGTACAGCGAGGGCAAGCTACGTATGATCTATGCTCATGAGGATGACGCATTGTGTGACAAGAGCAGACTGATCGCCAAGGGCTACACTAACGTACGCTTACAACGTGTACAGGTACAGGCTGAGAACAGGGTGGAAGCACCACTGAGCATCGATGAGATTGAAGCACTGAGACAGTGCGTGGAGAGGTCATGAAGGATAGACTTGAGTTCAGCAAGTCCGGGGTCAACTTGGATAACAAGCAACAGCAACGAGAGGAGATCGCGAGGCATACCGAAGAGTATCTGGCACGGGGTGGTACGATTACCTACCTACCGTACGACCCCACAGCAGAGATCATGGCACGTGTTGGTCAGTGGCAGGCTCTGGGTGAGGAAGTGCACATACCAGAGGACGACGATACTGAATACGTAACGTATACTTTAAGTACTTAACGTTACTGTGGTGGTTGTTACATAAGAACCACAGCAGAGTATCGTTAAGTGACGTTATGTTATTTTAGTATAACCGGTCAACAGGAGGACTGTCAAGTGCATAGCAGAATGACTGAGAGCAATGGAGCATACTTCTACGACGGTGTGGAGATCAGTAGACAAGAGTGGCTCGGGCTGTGCCATCACTATGAACAGGTGAAGCGGCGGCTTGCCGAGCCGTGGTTGCGTAAGGACGATCACTATGATACGTTGGGGAGGTATAACACAGGAGTGAGGGATGAAGACAAGCTGTGACAAGTGCGGTTCCAGTGACGGCCGGCATATCTACCCCGACGGAGGCGAGCACTGCTTCGTCTGTCAGGATCACAAGCACGCTGACCAAGAAGGAGACAGTATGTCAGTAGACTTACAACCCAACACGGGTGAGTTCGATAGGCTGGTGAAGGCGTGGGCAACCAACGCACCGTTCGCTGTGCCTGACCGGGGCATCCGACCAGAGCAGACCAAGTTCTATGGTGCTGTTGAGACCGACCGACTGGTTGCCTTCCCGTACTTCAAGGATGGCGAGGCAGAGCCGTGCGGCTTCAAGGTACGGGACAAGGGAGCCAAGAAGTTCCGCACTGTCGGTGACATGAAGGGCGTTGCGCTCTTCGGTCAGCAGAAGTACGGCAACCACGACCGCTTCCGCATCATCGTTACCGAGGGTGAGTTCGATGCGCTGGCCGCACGTCAGATGTACGACGGCAAGTACGACGTAGTGTCTGTGCCTGCTGGTGCTACCGCTGTAGCCAAGGCATTCAAGGACAACTACAAGTTCCTCGATGGCTTCCGCGAGATCATCCTGTGCTTCGACGCAGACGAGGCAGGCCGTGCTGGTATTGAGCAGGCCGCGGACGTCTTCGCTGGTAAGCTACGTGTCATCAAGCTCGACCGGCTGGTCGGCAAGGATGCGTGCGACTACCTCAAGGCTGGTAAGCAGAGGGAGTTCATGGACCTGACCTACTCAGCCGGGGCGTTCACGCCTGACGGTGTGCTGTCATCGACGGACCTATGGGATCGGCTCCAGAAGGACAGACCCGAGGCGATGGGTGACTATCCGTGGGCTCCGCTCAACGAGCTGACCTATGGCTTCCGACCCTGCGAGCTGGTCACTCTGTGTGCTGGCTCTGGCCTAGGCAAGTCGTCTATCCTACGTGAGATCGTGATGCATATCAAGCAGACGACAGACCACAAGGTAGGCGTCCTGTTCATGGAGGAGAGCGTCGAGCGCACAGCCGAGGGGTTCATGGGCATCGACCTCAGTGAGCCTATCCACCTACCCACGTCGAGCGTCAAACGCAAGGACCAAGAGTACAAGCAGTCGTTCGACCGCACGTTCGGTGATGACAAGCTGTTCATCATGGACGCTAGCTTCGACACTGGTGCGACAGTGGATCAGGTGGTCAGCCGCGTGCGCTTCATGGCTAAGGCTATGGACTGCAAGATCGTGGTGCTGGATCATATCAGTATCCTCGTATCCGGTGGGCAGTTCGGAGACGAGCGACGGGCGCTTGACGAGATCATGACTAAGCTCCGGACACTGACGCAGGACACAGGGATTGTGCTGTTCGCAGTGAGCCACCTCAAGCGGCCAGATGGTAAGGGCCACGAAGAGGGAGCAGTAACAAGCGTGGCACAGCTACGCGGATCGGCGTCCATCGCTCAGCTATCCGACTTCGTCATCGGCCTTGAGCGTAACGGTCAGGCTGACGATGAGACCGAGCGCAACACCACACACATCCGCGTACTCAAGAACAGGTTCAGCGGCATCACCGGACCGGCTGGTCACCTGCTGTACGACCGACACACCGGACGCCTGACGTCATACACACCCGAGCTTGAGGAGGAGGCGCTATGACCTTAGGATACAGGCTACGTGCTTGGTCGGCATGTGTTAGCATCCTGTTCAACCAGACGTTACACGTAGGGAACGCACCTTACCCGTACACACTGAGTGAGACGTGCTGGCTGAGACGTCACCGCTTGCGCTACGCTATCGGCCGTGCTATTATCGATAGTGTGTTCAGTCTTATTGGTGAGGAAGGTCACTGCGAGCTGAGCTACTACGTTGGTCAGAGCTTCCGAGCTAAGGAACAACTATGAGTAAGATGACGCGGCATGTATACCGCATACAGGAGGACGCTGATGCGTTACGTACTAGACATCGAGACAGACAGGTCACATTCCAAGGTGTGGATGATTGGGTGGTGCGACGAAGATGGGAACACTTCTTGGAGTTCATCAGCGTCGGACATCCCGAAGGACATGACCGAGATGATCGGCCACAACATCCTTCACTTCGACCTACCGGTACTGCGTGATGCGCTGGGCTGGGAACCTGACCCATCGGTTACGCTTACTGATACACTTGTTCTTGCTCGTCTGCTTAATCCTAGCGGCTCTGGCAGTAAGTTCAGCAACTCACTTGCTAGCCTCGCCACGCTCGCCGGTCACGAACAGAAGGGTGACTTCACCGACTTCGATGGTGGACTGACGGACGAGATGATTGAGTACTGCCTGCGTGACTGCCGTGTCAACTGGCACGTGTACCGCTACCTACTCGAAAGGTTCGAGGAGATGGGCTTCAAGGGCGAGTGCTTCGAGCTAGAGCACTACGTGTCAGCGGCGTTGCGTAAGCAGGAGGAGCACGGCTTCTTCTTCGACTACGACAGGGCGAACGCAACGTACAACGCACAGAAGGAGAGACAGCTTGAGATTGACGAGATCCTTCAGGAGGTGTTCCCTCCCATCGTACATGAGAGGTGGTCGGAGAAGACTGGCAAGCGACTCATGGACAGGATCGAGACGTTCAACGTCGCATCCCGCCCACAGATTGCCGAACGCCTTGAGACGAAGGGTGCTAAGTGGAAGAGACGCACAGAGAAGGGCTCGATTGTTGTCGATGAGCACACCCTTGCTGACCTCACGCACATTCCTGAGGCGGCGCTGGTCTTAGAGTACCTCACGCTGAACAAGCGCAGTGGTATGGTGAAGTCGTGGCTGGATAATTACGCAGACGACAAGCGCATACACGGCTACGTCAACAGCAACGGGACCGTGACCGGACGCATGACACACAGCAGACCTAACCTCGCACAGATACCGAGCGGCTCAGACTACCGTGCCTGCTTCACTGTGCCGGAGGGCAAGAAGCTGGTAGGTGTAGACGCCTCCGGTCTAGAGATACGGATGCTGGCCCACTACATGGACGACGACCGCTTCACCCATGAGGTGACCGACGGTGATATCCATACCGCTAACCAGAACGCCTTCGGTTGCGAGACACGTGACCAAGCCAAGACGCTGATCTACGCACTGCTGTACGGTGCGGGCAACCAGAAGCTAGGCGAGACTGTGGGTGCTGGCGCTAAGCGTGGTAAGGAGATGAGACAGCAGTTCGAGAAGCGATGGCCTGCGTATCAGCGACTCAACTCCAAGATCCAGAAGATAGCACAGGGCGGCACAGTACCGGGGCTCGACGGCAGACGAGTTCACATACGCTCCGAGCACTCAGCGTTGAACAGCCTGCTTCAGTCCGCCGGGGCTATCGTGATGAAGAAGGCATTGCAACTAGGCGTAGTCAAGGCCGATGGTTACGGATTGGACTACAACATAGTCGCTAACGTACACGATGAGCTTCAGATTGAGTGCGCCGCTGAGGACGCTCAACGTATCGCCATCTGCTTCCGTAACTCTATACGTGAGGCAGGCAGGCACTTCGACATGCGATGCCCACTTGAGGGGGACTACATGATCGGCGACAACTGGTCTGAGACCCATTGACAACAGGTACAATACCGTGTACCTTAAACTAATCAGCATGTTGCTGAGACTAAACGAGGACTCAACATGATTAACAACGACACAGTAACTATCCGCGCTACCGTTAGCTTCCCTGCACTCGACGTGTTCGAGACGTTCAAGGGACAGCCAACTGATAAGTACGGGGTGCAACTTGCTAACCTCTCCGGCCCTGCGGTCGAGCGATTGGAAGAGCTAGGTATCGAAGTCAAGTTCAAGGACGACGAGCTTAACCGTGGTCAGTTCATCCACTGCCGCTCTCAGTTCCCGATCACTAACGGCGGTCGCTTCAACACACTGTTCGAGGCAGACGGACGCACACCGTTCGAGGGCTTGCCTTCTGACATCGGCTACGGCTCTGTTGTCAAGGCTAAGATCAAGACGTACACCACCAAGCAGGGCGACGCTAAGCCCAGCATCGTGGCGCTGATCGTAGAGGAGCTGGCTAAGCCAGAGGTGCAGGACTTCGCTGAAGAAGAAGTGCTGTAATGAATCGCCCTAGTATATGGGGCATTGATGGCGACATCCTGCTGTACTCAGTGGGATTCGCCTCTAACGAGGACACGGAGGAAGAAGCTATCCGTTCCTTCCGCCACACACTGCAACGGATCATGGATGGGTGCGAGTGTAGCCAAGCCCAAGTCTTCTTGACTGGGCCTGACAACTACCGTAACTCAGTGCCAACGTACAAGGCGAACCGGACAGGTACGGATAAGCCGGTACACTTCCAAGCACTGAAGCATTATGTCATGACCGAATTAGATGGTATAACAGCCGACAACGAAGAAGCTGACGATCTACTTGGGATATACGCAGTGCGTGACGGATGGGGCATCGCTACGCTGGACAAGGATCTCGACGGAGTACCCGGTTGGCACTATAACTGGAACCGAGACGAGGTCTACCACGTAGGGGGTCACGATGCCGACCGCTTCTTCTACACTCAGCTACTCACTGGAGACCGTGTGGACAACATCCCCGGTATCTTCCAGCGGACAGGACGCAAGGCCACGGCTAAGGTCAAGGCTCCGCTGGCAGAGATGACTGATCCTCGCGACATGTACGCTCACGTGCTAGAAGTGTACATGGAAGCGGTAAAGGATAAGCGCATGTCCAGTGACGAAGGTGATGTAACTAGATGGCTAGCCCAGCAGGGTCACTGCCTCTGGATACGACGGGAACCACAGCAACTGTGGTCGCCACCAGCGTGAAGCACTCCGATATACGAGAGTGGCGCTTGGCGCAACTAGACCGGCAGGGTGGCGTATGCCCCCTGTGCGGTTTACCCTGCGACCCAAACGAGTCAGCGTTAGATCACGACCACACCACCGGGCATGTACGCCAGACGCTACACCGTAGCTGTAACTCTGCCGAGGGGAAGATACTTCACTGGGCAGGCCAGCGTAGCAAGGGTGATGACCCGGCTGAATTCATAACGAACCTGCTGGAGTACTGGCAGGGCGACTACACTAACAACCCTGTTCACCCGACGCACGGTAAGCCGAAGCGTCGTAAGCGGAGGAAGAGATAATGGCACGCGTAGGAATCATCGGTGATACTCATCTCCCGTTCGAGCTGGAGGGATACCTTGAGTTCTGTCAGGAGTCGTTCGACGCATGGGATGTGGATACCGTAGTACACATCGGAGACATGTTCGACAACCACAGCCTGTCCTTCCACGACAGCGAGCCCATGCTACACAACGTGATGGGCGAGTACGAGTCTGCCCGTGAGAGAGCGCAGGACTGGTACGATGCGTTCCCGGTAGCTACCCTCATCATGGGTAACCACGACCGCATCCCCGCACGTCAGCTACGCAAGCTGGGCATGGAGCCGAGTATCTTCATGCGCCCAGTCGAGGAATTGTTCAACATGCCTGAGGGCTGGGGAGCGACAGATCAGCTCCTGATCGATGACGTCCTGTACCACCACGGTGAGACAGCAGGAGGCATCAACGGCTTCCGCAAGGACGCTGAGACTCGTATGCGATGCACTGTGTCAGGCCATAACCACAGCAACGCCGGCATCAGTGCTACCGCTACGGATCAGGAGCTGGTCTGGGGGATGGCTGTCGGGTGCGGAGTGAATCACGCGCACATGGCGTTCGCGTACGGCAAGCACTTCGCCAAGAAGCCCATCATCGCCTGCGGCGTAGTGATAGATGGCGAGCCACACATAGAGTACATGAACCTAGGCAAGAAGGTGAGACGCGTATGACACACGGCCTACTGATACCATTCCTCTTGACATGGGGAGCCACCACGTCTATGTTATTGGTACTGACATTCACCGACACATGCGACGCAGAGTCCATGTTCTCACGGAGATGGGGCGATGACTCCTGATATTATCATAACAGAAGTAACCGAGACCATGAACCCCGACGAGATCGTAGAGGTTCTGGACGTAGGCATCGATGTGCTGGTCGAGGCGTTGCGTGATCTGATACTAGACAACAGCGACCGATTCATCAAGCACTTGGAGCTAGACCAATGACCGTGATAGAGTTCCCCGGAGGCAAGCAGGATGACCGCACACCAGCGTCTCAGGCGTTGCGTGAGTTCGCGGATCTTCTTGAGCAGTTCGAGGTAGAGGGTGTAGACGTAGAGGTAGCAGGCGTCGCACTAGTCCCTGACCTAGGCGTGGCGCTGTGCGGTAACAGTGCTACTGGTAACGATGGGCTGAACACCATGCTGGATCTTGGTAAGACAGCGATCGTCATGAAATACATGAACGAGGAAGACGATGAGCCAACCATACAGTGAGGAGAGATCGTTACGTTATAACGAGGGCAAGCCCGACTACTCCCTCGTACCTATGGAGCTTCTCGAAGAGGCGGCACGGGTGCTGGAGTACGGAGCCAGTAAGTACGAGCGTGACAACTGGAAGAGGCCGACGCACTGGACCGTATCGTATGCGTGCCTGATGCGTCACATGTCTGCATGGCAGGCGGGCGAGGATCTTGACCTAGAGTCAGGACGCAGTCACCTAGGCCACGCGATGTGTAACCTGTTGCAGATGCTCCACCAACTGAAGCACCATCCGGAGGAGTTACAACGATGAGCGAGAGCGAGATACTACTTGCGGTTCTGTGTGTGGGAGAGGGGCTGTTCATCAGCTACCAATGGACCCGCATACAGATATACAGGAACACTCTGGCACTCGCTACGTACGCGCTTGAACAGGCATACGTGGCGGTAACGGAGAGTAAGGAAGATAACTAGGAGAATCACATGAAGTACGCAATTGCAATACTCAGTGCCTTATCAGTCAGTGCTATCTCGGCTGAGCTGGTACTGGATAACGGTGAGACAATCGCCATTGAGCCCAACGAGAAGGTGTACATTACCAAGAAGCAACTGTACACGCGAGGTACTGCGGTCGAGGCAGTCAACATCGACGAGGCTGTGGTGGTTATCCCACCTGCTGGGGAATGTAGCCTTGAGTTCCCTGACCTATGCGACGTCGGTAGCGTAGAGTACTGCACCTACAAGCAGGAGGCATGGGACGGGACGCCTACGTTCGAGAGTCAGGACTGGCTGTCAAGCTGTGACACTAACGGTAACAGTTCGTACAAGTACTGCGAGGACTACACCCCGTTCCTTAACGGCTACACCTTCGAAGACCAGAACTTCGTACGCTACTGCCCCACCAACCCGGACTTCAACCCGCTCCCCTAACGGACCGGGCGACCCGCGCCAGCCCGTGACCCATCTCTTCGGGTGACGGAATGGCCCAGCCTGCCAGCAGTACGAGCAACAGTAACACGTGCACTGGCAGGCCACTCTCGTTCACCACGGTGTCAACCGCCCCGTACTCCTGCCGCCTACCTGCATCCACTGAGACAGCCGTATTAGCGTTCTGAGCGACGCTGTCAGCACCCTCTGTCTTGGCCTGTCCTAAGTTAGCACGTGCCTCTATGCCCCGCTGAGCGCCTCCTAGGAGGGCATCCTTAGCTATCGGTGCGAGTGTGCTACAGCTAGCCAGCATGACGATTGAGCACAACAGTACGCTCTTCAACATCCAACAGCCTCCTCTCTAGTAGCGCGATCTCCGCATGTATCGGCTGGATGACGGCGAACCATACAGCAGTAAGCACAGTAGCGAACGCGGTCGTCGCCGCGCCTACGATGCGCCGGCTCGCCGCCTCGGACTGCTCCCTCTCATCGTTGATAAGCACCTCGACTCGGTCGAACCGTTCGCGTATGTACTCCAGCCTCTCGTCCGACCGCTCAAGCATACCCTTCATGGACTCAGCGTTAGCCGCCAGTACCGTCGAGTGAGTTACGAGTTCCCTCTCGACGTGGCCTAACCTCCGTGTTACCTCTGCTTCGTGCACAACTTACTGCTCCCCAATAAGTACATCTGTAAGCATGCCGCTGGACAACGCCGTGTCCGCCAGCCTCTCTCCCGTGAGCGCCCTGCTCACTCTATCCGCCTGCGCAACTCCCGGTACGTACGTCTGACCGAAGCGTATCGCTGGGTCAAGGTCGCCACCCAACGCCGACGCGCCTGCATTGACAGCCGCCTTGCCCATGCTGACAGCAGGAGCGTTAGTCGGATCGAACATCTCGCCGCCGTACTCCTCAGCACGTGCGTTCAAGAATCCGCTTGACGTGTTAGACATGAGCTGGTTCAGCGTGGTGTCACCCAAGAACTCAAGGGCTTGGTTGATGTCCCCGATCTCGTAGCCACGTATGTCCGCATCACCTGTGAAGTAGTCACGCAGATCGTCCCGCTCGTACGCATCGTTGATGTCCTTACGGAAGTCATCCCAGATACCGTTAGCCATACCCATCGTAGCCGTGTAGACCGTGGCATTGCGAACCGCGTCCTTGTATGCCTGCTTGCCCTTGGGCGTGTTGATGCCGTACTTGGCTACGTCCTTGGCGTTGAGGTAGATGTCCGTACGTAGGCGGTTGTACTGCCGGTTCATGTACGACAGCATGCCGTAGAATACACGACCGTTCGGGTGGTTGTTGAAGCCCATAGGCATGGACGAGGCGTACCCCGGCTGAGCCAGTCCCAACGTCTGGGCATACCACTCACGCACCCATGGGTTGTTACTGTCGCCTGACGCTAGGCCAGTAGCCGCCTGCTTCAGTTCCTGCTGAGTCATACCCTTAGCCGCGGGGTGACGCGCCAGCTTGCTGTAGTCCCCTGTCTTAACGGCCTTCTTAGCGAGTGACATACCGCGCTTGACGCCGCCGTTACCGACGATCTCTTGGCCCATCTCGTTCACGGTGCGTACGCCTGACGCCGTGTAGAAGAATGAGGACACTTCATCCACCATCTTCTGTATCGACTTGTCCGCGTCCGCATGAACCTCACCCATGAACTGACGGCCTAGGCCCATCTGCTCGTTGTTCACCCAGTTCTGATCGAACAGGTTCTTACGGAAGCCGGGAGTCTGACGCGCCACGCTGTTGATCGTAGCGCCTACTGCTGGGAGCATGGTCTGGGCCGTAGCCTTGACACCGTTCATGTAGATCGGGAGGGTCACACCTTCGATCGTGTTGAGCATGGCGTTAGACCAGTTAGCCAGCAGGCCCGTCGAGCTTATCTTACGCAGTGCTGAACCCATAGAGTTACCGCCCTGCTTGGAGGCGACTAGCGAGGCCCGCAGACCTTCCGCTAGGTTGTGGCTTGCGATCTGGGTACCGCCTTGCTCGACGCCCTCCTTCTGGATCATGTCGATGAGAGCGTCCATACGGGACTGCCCCTCGTACGCTGGCTTGAGCGCCGTGAGTACGTCGTCTGCCTCTCCCTTGAAGAACACCTGAGCCAGCGCCCGTGCGTTCAGTACGTCCTCAGCGTAGCCAGCCATAGCGGTCATGGGGTTGTCGTAGTCGTCGAAGCGCGGTACGCCCCTGCCCTTCATTGCTCCCTTGCTCTGGCGCGGGAAGTAGTCGTACAGCTTGCGTCCGCCGGTAGCGAACTCAGGCATGTCCAGTGCGTTGATCTCTCGGAACACGTCACGCATCTTGGCGATGGTGTCGTTACCTTCGGCCATGCGGTCAAGCGTCATAGGCACTACCGGCCCCACGTCAGACGGGTCTGCCTTGTAGCCTATGTTGACCATGTCCTCGTACATCTTCGGGTTGTTCTCGAACAGCTTGTACGCGTCCTCCGAGAACTCGTTCATCAGGCCGTGGACTTCGCGGTCCACCATGCGGATCTGCTGTTCGGACATGGATACGAGACGCGCGGCGCGTACGCCTGCGTGCTTCTCTATCCACTCTCGCGTACCAAGTACCAAGTAGTCTGCCGTGTCCACTCCCTTACCGAGAATAGACCGCTTGCCTTCCAGCGCCGACTCCCCGCTACCCGCCTTGCCCTGCGTACGGGCCATCGCTGAGTCTTCCGTGCTCGTTACCTTGGAGGCGGACTTAACCTTAGTCTTCGCTGTGTCCGCTACGCCCTCGTCACCCCAGATGTGTGAACCACGTCCGGGTACGTCACGCAACTCGTCTTCCATTCGCTGGATCTCGTCCGCGTTCTTGATGAGGAACTTACCCGCCAAGCCGCCGATGCCTGCACCCAGTACCGCACCCGTAGCGAACCCGCGCTCGCCTGTCTCCAGATCCTCAGCCGCGTATTGGTACGCCGCACCCATAGCCGCGCCTTCGCCAGCCGCGAGAGCGACCTGACGGCCCTTGCTGATAGCCTGACCAGACTTAGCCAGCACACCGCCCGGAACCAAGAAGCCAGCCGCAATGCCGCCCCACTCGGTGGCCGTGGCAAGGGCTTCGTTGTCCTCACGGAAGGCAGACTGACGCTTCTGCGTCTCGGCCAGTGCCTCCTCGTAGGTCATGCCGTTAGACATAGAGCGCAACAGGGCATCCGCCTCGGTGCCTAGACCGACAGCGCCCTCGAAGAACGACACGACGGCCTGACGGCCAGTGCTGTACTCCTGATCGTCTTCCGCGAACGGGTCGTACTCGCCACCGAATGGGTCGTATGTCTCGTTCTCTTCCGCGAACGGGTCGTAATCACTCATTGATAGATCTCACTAGCCGGTCGTACCCTGACGCCGTTCTGTGTGTTAGGGGATCTGACGTACTCACTTACTCGACGGCCAGCTCGGTAGGGGTCTACCTCCTTGAGGTCATCAGCAGTGTACGGGGACTCGCCCAGCATCTCTGTGATCTGCCCAATCGTGTAGCCTTCGTCGGTCAGCGTCTCCACGAACCTCTTCTTGCCCACCTTCGCCAGCCCACGATCGACGACAGCTTGAGTCATGGTCTGCCCCTTCGGGTTAGTCCAGCCCTCTACGGTAGGCTCTTCGGTCTCGGGAACCTCCTCCCCAGTCTTCAGTGCGATCTGCTTGTCGATGTCGTTCCTGTGCTCGGTACGTAACTGAGAAGATGCCTCTCGCATGTACTCGCCGATGTTAAGCTCGGTGCGTCCGCCCTTGCCTCTGCGGTCCTGACCGATCTTGACGTAGTCCTCGTTCTCTTCCGCAAGCATACGAGCCCTTGTCCTGATTGCATCATCAGAAGGACGGAATGTCTCGCGTTGATTGTTAAGGTCTTCCACCTCAGTCTCCAGCTTAACCTCTGCGGACCTACGCCGCGCATACTCCTGCTGGCCGACTGCGTTAGCCGCCGTAACTAGCGAGCTAGTGTGAGCCGCCCTAGCGTTCTTGAGAGATATGGCATCTGCCTCAGTAAGCAACCCGTTGGCGTCTCGCCGAGACTCTAAGTCCTGTATCTTAGCAAGCGTAGCCGTAGCCCCAGCACGTAACTCTTCCGGTATCTCGTTCACCTGAGCCTGTAGGCTCTTGAAGTCCGAAGGAACCTTGACATCCGCGAATAGAGCTTCCGTCTCGTCGATACTCTTCTGGAATGTACGCATAGAGTTGTACGTCTGACGAAGCGCATCCTGAGCGCCAGCCGGAGCGGATGCAATGATCTCATCAGCACGTGCCGGATCGCCTACTGCATCACGCAGTGAGGGCATGTTCTTGTCTAGGAACGCCTTCTCTTCCATAGCTTCCTGCGCTTGCTCAGCACGGAAGGCTTCGAGCTTCTGCGCGTTCAGCGCCTTCTGTACCTCGGGATCCTTGAGCAACTCTTCCTTGCGCGCACGCAATGCGGTCTGTGCTTGTGGGGGAGTAGCCGCATCTGCCAGTGCCTTGTCGATAGACGTCACGGCCTGTGCGTGGTTGCTGTTCTGCTGAGTTACTGCACCACCGCGCATACTCTCCAGACGTTCAAGGTTCTGCTTGGCGTAGTTACGTGCTTGCACTGACGGGAACTCTCCCTGCATGCGCTCACGCAGAGACGCGATGCTTCGGTCGAGGTTCGTGACGTCACCTTGACTAGCGATCTGCTGTGCTGTCATGTCGCCCGTCATGGTGGCCTTGTCAGTCATTGCCATGTTCTGCATTGACTGCGTCTCCTTCTGTTCCGACTGTAGCTGACGCGCCTGTTGCATATACATAGACGCGGCCGCGCTGTCGCCGTTAGAGGAGGCCCACTGCGCTAAGTTCTGTAGGTGTGCGGGGTCGTTCATGTCACCACGCGGTTTCGTGGCCGCCTGCATGACGTTCTTGTAGGGGTCAGCCATACTACCGACGGTGTCGCCGATCTGACTAAGCATACCACCTAGGTTAACTGATTGATCTGATCCAGCCACAATTAGTTCCCTCCTTGGAATAAGTCGCCGAACATGCCGCCAAGGAAGCTAGACTGTCCGTCACCTGAGTTAGCGTTGTTCATCATGGCCGCGATTATGTTACCGTACAGTTCAGATGCCGCCTTATCAGCATTAACCTGAGTCTGGATACCACCGAGGCCGAGCTGTGCGCCGTAGCCTGTACCAGTAAGCTGACCGGTCTGTGCCATAGTTGCGTTGTTCTGCGCCACTTGCATAGCGTTAAGCTGTTGTTGCATAGGCATGTACGCCGCGTTGTACTGCTGAAGCCCGAGCTGTCCTGTAGCTGTACCGAGCTGACCGAACTGGCTAGCTAGGTTGCCTTGGTTCATCATCTCCTGCTGGGCCTGACCCATAGCTTGGAAGCTGGCTTGATTCTGTGCCTGCGCCTGTGCGCGAGCCATTGCCGCGTCTTCACCAGAGCCACCGAACTGTGAGCCCATTACACCACCACGTCCTGAGGCGAACTCTTGAGCGTTAGTTGTTGCGCGTTGTGCGTCGAGCATGGGCTGTTGCATAGCCATTGCTCGGTTGTATACATCCTGCTCACGGGCCGCTGTGTCCGTGCCCATTGCGTTGCCTGCCGCCTGCAGTCCGTACTGCTGATAGGGGTTGTCCATCCCCATCATGTTCTGGCCTCGTAGCATCATGGCTTGGTTCGGTCCGACACCGACAGTCGTACTGCCGTCAGCGGCTACGGAGCTAGTCCCGAGGCCGGTAGTTACACCGTATCCCTTGAACGCGGCGTCGCTCTGTAAGTCACCAGCCAGCGTACCCATGTCCGTGGCGTATCCCTCACCACGACGGCTGATGAGGTCGGCATATGCTAAGCCCCCGGCCGCCGCGCCTAAGCCTTGTAACGAATCCCAGAAGCTCATTAGTATATCCTTCCTAGTAGTAGTTGTAAGTTAAGTTCCTGTAGCGAGAACACCCCGCCGGTGATTGTAGCGTCGATGCCTACAGATACAAGCGCACCTGATCCCTTAGTGTTGACGCGGTATCGCTTCACGGACGTAGAGCCGGGGCCGTACTTGTACACCTCAGGGTCGCCGGGCGTAGCGTACAGCGCCTCGCCCCAGTATGCGGGAATGAGTGCCTCTACGCTGAGTGTCTTGCTGTAGACTAACTCATTGTCGAAGCCCCATCGGGCCACTGCTTCCGTGTCGGCTGTGCGGCTAATGATCGATACGTCCATGCGCTTCGGGAACTTCTGACGTACGGAGTCACCGAACGACAGCGGGTTAGATTGATAGCTGAACTGGTACGAAGATTCGCCTGCGTCTATGTTGCCTGAATACTGTAGGACACTCTCACTACCCCCCAGCAGGATGGCGTCGAAGTTGTCGTCCTCTACGTGTAGCATCCGGTCGAAGGTCGTCTCGGTCCACGTGGTGACACGGGAGCCGCCAGTCGATGACAGCTTACGTACGTCCAG
>Ga0233438_10003236_pt1 | contig 15190 bp, 19 predicted proteins | sample SI_123_September_FD_182720 | JGI IMG/M metagenome (GOLD analysis project Ga0233438, IMG submission 182720) | Seawater microbial communities from Saanich Inlet, British Columbia, Canada - SI_123_September2016_10_MG | ecosystem: Environmental > Aquatic > Marine > Inlet | place: Canada: British...
CTAACAGTGCTTTGTATGGTGGCCTTTCTACTGTCGGACGTCTTGGCAATTTCCTATACCTTAATAATGGAACTGAGGCTATTGTTGAACTTGGCTATGCATCTGTAGCAGTGAGGATTACTATCTAATGGCATTTGTTGCGTATAACCCTGGGGTGAGTGGTAGCGGTACGGGGGTTCCTAGCGGTACGGAGGCTTATAACGCGAATATCTCGCTGCCTTCTTATCGTATGACATTCATTGATATTAAGGGAATTACCTCGGGCGACTTGCAGGTGTTGTATTCACCCGCAGTAAATACCAGTGGAATTAGTAAGCCGTTTTCAGGATGGCTTACATATACTGGTGGCGGTGGTGGTGGTGCAAGGCCTACGACTGGGATGATATACCCGAGGCGTGAATGTTAAAACCTTTTCAGGAAGTCCTTAGTGAGTCCTTACATCTCTGGGCATACTAGACTAGCATCATCGTACCGCATGGCCTCTACTCTAAAGACAGACGGAAATTGGGTTGCGGGTGATGACCTGAGAATTATCGAGGCATTAAAGGTACCTTTTGGTGACTATTCGTTAACATGTATCGGTAACTGTGGTAATCAGCTGGAAGAAATGAGCCCTCAGGCAGTATTAAATGTCAGAGCACAGCTGGATGCTTATGAAGCTGCTAAAACAGCCGAGTCAACACAAAATTTATCAGATACCGAAGGTAAAACACTGGTAAAAGCAGATGTATTGGAATGGGAACCTGATGCCGCAGGTCAAGTGTCTGGTGCTACTAAGGAGATGACACGTGCTCAAGAAGAAATCGCTCAGTATTTTGCTTTTTGTTCCTGCGCGGCAAGCTTAATGGGTAATAAAAATTACGGATCAACACTTTTAATTCGTTCCTGATGGCTTATTATGGTAGACTGTGTTCGTATTGCACGGTTTCTACCATGTCACATCATCCCGAAAACTCGCCTGAAGTTAATAATCTTATAGCGGAAATTGGCCAATCGGAAGTTGTACGGATGTGGTGCAAGGGTTGTCAGGATTTTAGACCCGTCAATGCGGCCTATGCCCGTATCATCAAGACGGGAGAGATTGAATCCTGTGCGTGTTGCCGTAAATGACCAGACAGCCCTCTCTCGAGCGTGGTTGCCAGGGTAAAGCAAACCTTGGTAATAAAAACTACAAAAAATCAGCTGAAAAGTTTTCTTGGAAACATGGAAAGGCTTTTTCTGTTTATCGATGTCCCTATTGTTGGGGAACACACTTGACAACCAAGCCCGTTTCTGACCTCGATGGTTATGCAACTGTTCTTTACACTGTAACAAAATGAACGACGAATACCAACTCGGCTTTCAAATTGACATGACCGATGAAGAGGTCCGTACACTGCTCTATGCAGTCCAGGAAGCCCTCCGAGTATGGCCTGGGTACCCTGCACGTCCTGTAGAAGAACAAGAGTCTCTGCAGGGTCTTAGGGACACCTTATTTGCGATGACGCTTGAAATTAACCTGGACCTTTGATAGCTGGTGCAATACGCTCGTCGCGGCTCTGCTTTGTAACCGTTTTAAGTCCCATATGGCAGCTTCATCTTAGGAAATTGTAATCCTTTGAAGACTTTCCTTACTACTCTATTCGGTTACGATTAGAGAATCTGCTCCCTTAAGACCTCTCTGGATTCCAGAGGGGTTTTGTTCTAGCTTGAGGCGCAGCCGAAAAGCGACCCCACTCTGTGGGGAAGCTGGGGCGACTGGAAGACTACAGAAAAGACTGAGTCATGGCAGCTTCTAATTCACCGCTACTGCCTTATGAGAATGCTCGTATCCTGGTGCCAAACCAGGGAGCTGTTTCCTTGGTTGATGGTAGGTGGGTTGAAGCTGCTGGGGACAGCTATCTGGTGAAATGCTTTCTGTCTAGGCAACAATATTCAGGTGTCTCTTCAGGCTCTAAACTTGTCCCTATTCCTTCTCAACTGGACGGCAGGATGCTGCCTGGGGCTTCTGGTGACTCTTTCTTCTATCGCGGTTATGCTTTGGATTGGGTCCAAGTACCTTCTTTGTGGGACCTTGAGACCTCTGACGAGTCTGCGCTGGTATGGGAGCAGGTTCTAACACAGTACACGTGGCTCTCTACGGCCACCAGGTGCCAGTTCAGGTTCGGAGATGACCCAATCATGCCTGATAGCAAAATTGAGCGATCTAGTGGCGTTTTTGGAGGCCAGGGAATTGATGATATTATCTACTCTGAAATTGGCGGAGTCCAGATTCAGTTAACTGGCGGTGAAGTTCAGTCGTAATCATGCGTAAGCCTAAAGTTCAAACAAAAATAAAATCAACTGGTTTTGCTGCGGCAGCTCTTGGGCAGGCGCCGCGTCCATCTTTGCCTACCGTAGGCGTAGATCTTCCAGTATTAGTACTCCCTCCTCCTATGATTTTTATTAGAGCGAGTATAGCAACTAATGTGAATCTTTCAAGAGTTATTGAAGCCGAGGTGAAGGCAGTCGGAACGCAAGAGATCGAAAAAATCATGAATACGATGGCAGCTAATCTTAAGGCTGCATTAAAAGTAGCGATCCAGTCTTCAGTCTGGGCATGGTCTTCTGGAGGGGCTAGAGATATTTACGACAAAGGCAGGCTAGCAAACTCAGGTGACGTAAGGGTTGAAGGATTATCTTTGGCTGTGACTTACGGAGCTCCATATGCCAGCCTAGTTCATGATGGAGGATACATTCTCCCTTATGGAAATTCAAATGCCAGGCCCGTTTACCTGCCAGGCAGGCCTTGGGTTGCCTCAACAATTTACGGAGGCGGTCCCGTTCCAAGATTTAATTTTAGGGATGAAATCAGGAAGCTGGTGTGATTGGCATACTATGTCGATTTTTAAAAGCTTATGGCAAAACTTCCTTTTGTAGTAGAACCTCGCCGAAAGCCTGAAATTGTCACCATTGGAACAGAGGATTCGGGAACGATCGAAATTGTTCGCAAAGGGTATTTAACTGCAGGCGAAAAAGCGTTTATGCAGTCCCAATCGTCCAATGACACGGTTTTGAGAAGCTTGCTATCGCTGGCAAGGGAAGTTGCTAAAGAGCTAGGGATCGACACTCAAGAAGCCTATAACTTGATCAATAAAGCACTTCAGAATGAAAATGGTAAAGAAGCTGCCAAGATTTGGGAAAAGTTTAGCGAAGAGTTGTCTTTGATCTTCTCGAGTATGATTCAACAAGAGTCAATGAATCGTATCATGAAATGTTACTGCCTTTTGCTTTATCGTATTGACGGCGATATTGAGGCGAAAGAGGTTAACGACTTACACGAAGACCTTGTTGCAGGACTGGTAGACTTGTATGATAGAGAAGAATCTAAGAGCAATGAGCGTTTGATTCGTGAGCTGGGCCTTGAAGAGGAAGAAGAAGTAGTAACCGTTGGAATCGAAGCTGCTGAAAAAAAGTAGGCAGCGATGAGTCTGGCATCGCTCAAATCACTGATATCTTCTGGGAGTTAAAAACTTTTTTCCCGGGAGATTCCGAATTTCAGATTGAGAACTTTTACGATTTGCCGTCCGAATATGTTTACATCGCTTATAGAAAAGTTCAAGAGCTTAAGGTTGCCAAGCTGAATAACTACGAAAAGCCAATTGCTGCATTGACTTGTTTGACGGCTAATTTGAACAGAGATAAGAAGACAAAACCCTACATTCCTGAAGATTTTTACGTTTACAAAAAGCCGGGAGACGGAAATGGTCCTGGCTTGCGATATTCTTCGAGCTATATGCACCTTATCGAAAGCAGACAGCTGCCTTCCTGGGCTTTGTTTTGCTATAAAGACGTTGCGTCAAACAGTGGCGGGGTTGCTCCTCCTGTTCCTGCCCTGTTCTCTGAAAACGCTATCTTGCTAGCCCCCTCGAGGACTCAGGACGGCTACCAAGGCATGCTTATAGCCAGAGAGGAGGCAAAAGGCGTTCAACGCTTTACAAGCCCTTGTGGAATAGACGTAGAGCTTGTCGTTGAAGATATGCCCACAAAGGTTGTCGCCGTTGAGGGCATAGAGCTCAGGCAGCTTCGCTAAGAATACTGTTGAACCAGACAGCAGTCTCTTCGTCGGAATCAAAAACTGGAACTTCTCCTGTGCGAAGCCACTCGCGGATTCGCCATTCAGCGACTATACTGTAAAACGGCTGAAGCCGAAACCAGGCAACCCATTCAAGGCTTGCTTTCTTTTGATTACAACTTCGGCAGGCCGGAATTGCGTTGCTGGTACGATCTTGACCGCCACGGCTTTTAGCTCGGACGTGATCGATCGTAAGAGAGTTGTTCGTGATTGGCGTGGCGCCACAATAAGCGCATCGATTATTCCAAGCTTCCTTTATCGCTGCTCTCCAAAGCCTTTTGGCATCCGCGCTGTTTAAAGTAGTCATGTCAAAAACGTAGTCAGATGGACGCTCGTAGAGCGGTACTTTTGCTACGCTGCTCATCGGATGATGATTACAACGCTAATGAAACGATCCGAAGGTTTTAGCATCATGGAGTCACTTGCGTTGTTGGCTTAGTCTACCTGAAAGGCATACTAGACTGCGCCGAAAGCTTGTCGTGGTTCAGTCTTTTCCTACAACTCCAAAAGTGATCTATGACACGCTCGTGGCAGACGCTGAGTTCATGTCACATCTTGGCCAGTATCGGTTCAAGGCTGGTCAGACGGCTCCTGCTATTAGTATTGTTACTCCTGGGCGCGAGCTTCCTTCTGTTAATACCGTGACTGGTATCGAGGTGATTATTCACGATGTCGCCAACTTGGAAAGAAAAAACTACCTGACTGGCGATGCTGACATCGACGCAACCTGGACAATGTTTCTTATTTGCTGGGAGCCTGCCACGGGTGACGACATGACGCAAGCTACCATGCAAGCTCTGAAAAGATTTTCTGGATCCAAGTCATACGAGACTGTTGCCGTTGCAGATGGCATCGGGGCTATGGTCCAAACAGCCGTCGAGATACCCTCTGACATGCCCATCTTAACAAGCTAATTTAACGCCTTAGGCAGTATATCTATAGGTGGGGGCAAGCCCGCCAAACCTTGTCCTTTGTCCTAGTTCTACCTGACTAGCAAAACTTAATGGCTAATTACAACGCCGCATTTGGCTACGATTTTTACATCGTTCCTCTCGAGTCTTCTTTTGTTGACGTTTCTTACAGTGGCATTACTGCCGGAGACGCTCCTTCTACTGGTTTTATTGATACAAGTTCTTTGATCACCGCCAGTGGGCAAAACATTGTGTACTCGCCTGGCACTTCCTCTACAGCTCCTAAGTTCACTGTGGGCGGTGTCGATTATCTCCTTGACGGCGCTGCGGAGCCTATTCGTCTGGCTGGCTTGACCGCTGCCTCTTACGAAAGCGACACCAGCTCTGAAGACATCTACACCTATGATGACGAGACCAAGGGTTTCAACCAGGCTCAGGCTACCACGAAAGCTTTCTCGATCTCTCTTGCTGGCGTTGCTGACTTCGGTGATAGCGGTTACAAGTTCTTGCGGTTGGCTGAGACAAATACTGTTGCGGACAACCTAAAGGTGAAGTTCCTGCGTGTCGGCCCTACTGGCATTACTGAAACAATCTACGGCTACGGCACCCTGCAGGGTTATAACGAGTCCAACGAAGTCGCTTCTATCGTCTCCTGGGAATGCACCCTGGCTGGCTATGGTCGCCCCGAGCTTGAGCTTGCTTAGCTGACAGGAGGAATCGCAACCGTCGATACTCTTACCACTCAAACTGCTTTTACGGCAGACGAAACAGAAGCCGCCGCTACTATTTCAGGCGGCTCTGGTGTGGGGGTTACGGCAACTGTCGACACCGACGTCTTCGGAGACGTCACTGCAGTCAACATCACCTCTGGTGGCGATGGCTATGCAGTTGGAGAAACCATCACTATTACAGAAGTTGCTGGAACTCCTGGTGTTGCTACTGCAAGTATTGCAACCATTTCATAAGACCTATAACCGTGATTCTTATAGGCAGACACGCGAGGCCCCGAAAGGGGTCTTTTTTATGGAAAACTATGCCAGCACATTCTGTAAGCAATGAGTCAGCGTCTAGGTGGTAGCAGTAGTGCTGAAGTAACTGTTCGGTTAACACCTGACGTTTCAGAAGTGGATGGTGGCGTAGATTACGTTGAACGAAAAATAAAAGAAATGACAAGAGTTGCCAACAGAGGCAACGAGCAGATGTTCCGACAGCTGAATGGGGAGCTGTCAAATTTCTTAGGGAAAAGTGCAAAAGATTCAAGAGTAAAAATAGAAATGGTTCCAGAATGGGACTGGGGAAAAAGTGGTTTCAAGGAAATCCAAGGCTTCAGAAAACAACTTAGCAGTGAAACCTTACAAGCTTTAACTAAAGAGCAACGCTATCATAAAAGCAGCCTAACATCTCTTAGACAGCAAGTCAATACAGCAAGGCAAAAACGCGATGCTATAGTACGGACTGTTAATCAAACCAAACTCCTAGGGATGACAATTCGCACCATTGTCAATCCGGCATGGCAGGCTGCTCAAGCAGAAGTTGACGAGCTAAGTCGAAAGATTGATGTGGCCGAAGGAAAGCCAGCAGGGAGCAAAGCCATAAGCATGCTCAACAAGTTCAACCAAGTGGCTATGGGCGTCGCCACTGCCGTGCAAGCAGTCCAGACCTTGAACTCTGTTTTGGGGCAGCTCGCGAAAAGGCAGAAAGAAATTCAAGCCTTTAAGCTTACTTTTGAAAACATTGGAGTATCTGCCGAAGGACAAGACGCTATTCTAAAATCTGCTATTGCGACTTCTCTAACATATGGCCAAACTCTAGGTAAAATCGAAACAGCATGGAAAAGGCTTGGTCCTGCTATTCAGGCAGCTGGGGGCAGTCTGAGCGACACTCAAACTGCTATTGAAAGTATTTCAGCTCGCACTACGATGCTTGGCCTGAGTACAGAGCAAACTGGTCGATACATCGAAGCTTTTGCTCAGGTTATGGGTAAGGGGCGACTTCAGTCAGAAGAACTTAATCAGCAGTTTGCTGAACTTGACGGTGCATTGCGCGGTCAATTAGAGTCATATTTTAAAGCAACAAAGGGTATTACTGATTTTGACGCGGCGTTAAGAAGTGGCGAAATTACCAGTAAAATGTTCTTAGAGGGCATGAATGCTATCAGTGAAGTCGCTAGAGAGAACATCGCCACGGACTTTGACAAGATTACATCTTCTATCGAAAATATCGGAAGGGTCGGAGGGCCTACTCTTCAGCAGGTACAAAACCAGTTAATGACCTTATCGACTGTTGGACTTACAAAAGTTGGAGAAACTCTTGCTCCACTTGGTAGGTCTCTCCTTCGAGTACAGTCAACCTTTGTTCAAATGTTTACATACATTGCTACCGAAGCGGAGGGCACGGCTGTTTTATTCAAAGGAATGGCAGCGGCAATAGGCTGGGCCATTGAAGTGCCATTGAAAATGCTTATGCTGCTTTTTCATGGAATAATGCAAGTTGTCAATGGGATCGGTATTCTGGTTAAGGCAATTGATGACGCGACTGGGATTTTTAGTGCAATAGGCTCGGCTTTCCAATGGCTTAACGACGAGATTGACAAATATATCGACGAAACGTTTGAACTGTCTGAAGCTACTACTGGATCCACGGACGCCGTTCGAAAATACGAAGAGGCGCAAAACGACTTGAAGAGGCAGATGCAAGCGGGGGCAATTACCCTGAAAGAGTATAATGATTTACTCAAAGAACAACAGCTAATCCAATCACGAGATCAGTCGATAGATCAATATGAGTCAACAAAAGAGGTGCTTATGGGAATGATAGAGGCTAGAAAAGCTGAACTACAATTAGAAAAAGATGCTGCTCAGTCGAGAATTGGGAAGATCAAAGAAGTTGAAGCGGTTAGCAAAGCAGCTCATGAATCTCAGATAGCTGAAATCAAAAAAGAAGCGAGTGAAGCTGAAGCAGCAATTGATAAAAAGATCAAGGAAACAAAAGAATATTACGGAATGCAAAAAGAGCAATTAAACGAGCATAAAAGTAATGTCAAAGACCAGGCAAGCGAAGAAAAACTTGCTATTGGTGAAAAGAAAAAAGCAGTGCAAGAGTACTATGATACCATTAGAGAGCGAGAAGAAGCGCGTTTTCAACAGGTAATGGATCGAATCGAAGAAGAAAAAAGAGCTATCCGAGATAAGTATTCAAGCGAAATATCAAGATTGGACAGCGGCCCACAGGCTCAAAAGCTTAGTTTAATGGAGATTGCAAAACTTAGGAAAGAAGCCTCTCAAGCGGAGACGGCTTATGACCGACAAAAGGCTCGGGCTCAGATCGAACAGATTCAAAACGCAAAAAGAAAGGCTAAACTAGAAAAACAGCAGGCCGAAGAATTAAAACGTTTAGAAGAGGAAAAGGCTGCAGAAGAAAAACGCAACGCTGAAGAAAAGGCACGATTAGATAAAGAAGAAAAGAAAAGACTCACAGAATTAGATGCACAAAAGAAAAAAGTACAAGAAGAAATGCTAGCGGCTTTAAAATCTATAGCCGCTAGCCAGAAAGAGAATGCCTCGGAAGAGAAAAAGGCTTTAACAGAATTGGACACTCAAAAAACCAAGATCAACGAAAAAGAACAAGAACAAATAGGAGTTTTAAAGAGAAAGCGAGAGGAAGCTCATTCTAGACACATGAGCGAAATAAAAGAGGTCGAAGATAAGCTCGGTGATCAGGAAAAGAAATTCGAGGACATTGAGAGGGCCGCCAATAAACTGCCCGAGGCCCAAAACTTGTTTGCAGAAGCTGCTGACAGAGTGACAAACGGTGCTCTTCAGGCTCAATTGACGAAGGTTAACAACATCGCTTCAGCGGCAAGAAATGCGGCCATAGAACTCGGGAATCTGGAAAAGGCAAAGGAAGGCGCCGGCGCGGGTAATACTGGAGGCGGTACGCCAATCGGACCACCAGCGCCAGCCCAGCGATATGCTGGAGGAGACGTAAGCGGTGGTCATCGTTATACCGTCAACGAGCTTGGCCAAGAAGGTTTCCTGTCTAGCTCAGGACAGCTAAGCTCGATCAAAGCTCCGGCCTGGGGCACTTGGAAAGCTCCTAGCAGTGGTACCGTTATTCCTGCTCATGTTTGGGGCCAGCTGGCAGCTTCCTCTCAACCCAACGTAGGCGTATCACCTAAAGGTCTTAATGGTATTTCTGGAGGAGCTGGGAGCAGTCAGGTCGTCGAGGCTATCAGAGGGCTTAATGGGGCAAGCAATATCAGTAACAGTGTTACCATTCAGTCCGCCAACCCGACGCAAACGGCTAATAACATGCTGGTTCAGCTTCAAAAGATTCGTTCCGCACGCATCAGAAGAAGATAGGAATCCTTTCGAAAGTCAAGAGTCCGCAATGTTTAATTTTGGCAGCGCAGAGGATACAGCCAGCCTTTACTGGAGCGAAAGCCTGAATATCCAAGGCCCAGCTCTTCCTGATGCTCATTTCGAGGAAATGGAGGAGCAGGACCTGGTTCACGCTTTTGCCTACCTATACATAGCTCTTCGAGAGGCCTACAGAAGCGGCGCCGCTGACGAGGTCATAGAATTGCTCACAGAGCCCTACGACGAGGTTTTTGAATTCCTATGTATCGTTAGGCCAGAATTTGTGGAAGCCGTCCTCGGGGGGCGGCATCAGTACCTACCAGGATGGTTCCCAGACGTAATTAAAAAATACCAAGGAATCGCTAAAGCTCATTTGGCAAACTAACGCCAGCTAGACTCCTTGTAATGTCGCGAATTGGCATATCCTACACACCGTCTTCTGGAACGCCAGTTTACAACTTTGTTTTAGATAACTTTGGCGGGGATGAGATTCCAAGAACTTACCAGCAGAGTGCAGAATTTAGCCAGTCAGCTAACGGAGCCTCTATTCTTTCTGGTCCAGCTTTTAGGCAAAAATATCAATGGGCGATTTCTACTGTCATGCCTAAGAGTGATGCAGAAGAGTTTGATGCAATGTTTCGAGCATGGGACCTAGACAGGGCTGCTGGAAAGGCTGCCGCCTGTGGCGTCACAGATGAGACCTTTGGGTCTACTGTAACGACAAGCGCTGTGTTTGCGACAATGCCTTCAGCAACAAGATATGGGCCTCGAATGTACCTGGTTTCGTTTGGTTTAACAGAGGTTTGAAATGGCTTACTTAAGTAATAACGCACGAGTTCATTCCGTAACGGTTGCGGGTACTGACTATACTTCAAATTTAGTATCATGGACTGCCTCTGACGAAAGCGCAAACAAGAATGGTTGTCTGATAACTACAGGAACCCTTGTGCTGGCGACAAAACCTGGGGGGTTTTTGATTGAGGATTATGACAGAAACAACTTCAGAAGAGGTGATCAGGTCATACTTAAGATGACCTCGTCGAGCGGCTCCGTACTCAGGCATCCGCGAGGGCTTCTTTATGTTGTTTCAACTTCCTACGACGCAGAATCAGAAGAGCTTGCTATTGAGCTTACCTGCCGCCTGGGTTTAATGAGCTTAACAGATTCTTATGATGAGCTCTTAGGGATGGTGCCGATTCAGACAGATACAGCTCAAAGCACCTTCGAGAACTGTTGCTCTACTTTTGCCTCCACTGGGTCGTATGTGTATCAGACCAATACTGGTTCGCTGTCGACAGGCAAGTTTTTTGATGGTGATGGCTACTCTGGTATTGCCGCTGGTCAGTGGGTTTCTGTCCTTGGTGTGACCACTAATAGTGTATCTGCCTTGGCTGGTTCTGGGGCTATTCCCGATGAGATCGTCCTGTCCTACCAAGTACCTGTAGACGATATTGCTTCGGATAACAAGGGTCGAATCGATACTGTCGAAACCGAATCCTATTACTTTTTCAGCTATCCAGCAGTTAATTACGTTAGGATCAATAGTGACGCGACTGAGGAAAATCCTAACGGAACTCTTGAAAACATTACCGAGATTGTAACGACGGAAGCTCCAGCCGCATCTTCAGGTTCTTGCGGTAATGCGCCACCTCCTCCTAAAGGAGATGTTGGTGGTCCTGTCGGCGGTGAGAATGGTGGTGGTAACGGAAACTCCTGCAATCAAGGGTATTCCCTTGTGCAATCTCCTATATTTGTCCCAGCCGTAAGAAGGACTAGCCAGAAGAGTGTTTACGACGGGCCTGGCGGGCAGTTGTCCACTGTGGAAAGCCGTGTCTATGGGCCAAGAATTGAAGCCAATGGTCAGTACTTTTCTGATGATTTTGCATACTGCAGGCAAACGTGGGGCGATCAGTGCAACCCGAATGGAGACTGCCCAAGAAATGGTCTTGATGAAATCGAGCTTGGAAAGAGTGTAACCCTCTATACTTATGGAACAGCGAATGAACTCATACAAACCGTTACGGATAATTTTTCTACGGTGCTTAGTGCTGCTAAACCTAGTGACTGGAGGGCAGGAAACAACAACGGTCGAATCCAAGACTTTAACAGCTCCTTGTTGAGCAATAGTTCGCTGTACCTGGAGTCAAGGACTCTTACGCAGTATGCGATCGAAGACAATGTAAACGTTCAAACAACTACTCAGTTCCAAAGTGTTACTAGTCGTGGTGTTGGTATTTCAGGAGGTCAAAGCATTGACGCATTAAGCGGCATTGAAACAAAAAGTATTAGAAGGTCTGCAACTAATACTACTCTTGATATAGCTCCAGATATTATAAACTCTTCCACGACAACAACAGAGACAAAGCAAGATACGATTTTGCTTTTTGCGGGAAGGTATAAGACCCCGCCAGTAGAGGCTGGTCCTTACGTCTTAGAAGAGCAAATCCCCATGCCTTTGCTTCTCGACAACCAATCAGATATTAACTCAGTTGTTTCTAACTATTCAAACTACCTCGAAAGATTTGTGAAGGGCGATGCCTTTGGCTTGCAGGTTGGAGAAGGGATGAGAGACGAAGTGCTAAATGGATGGTATCCAGGAATGCCCTTCAGATATTACGACCCCTCAAAAGTACGAGTCATTGCTATGAGGATGGACGCGACTGCGTGGGGAGTAAGCACAGAAGAATCCGCCTTTGTTACCAATGGTATTTGGATTGGCTTTTCTAATGGTGCTGTTACTATTCCTTCCAACATTGTGGGTAATTCAACTCCCGATATGACCGCGAAGTCAAGTGGAGTTAATCCTGGCATAGGCGGAAGCGATGTTGCTAACCCTCTTCCACCAGCACCAGAGGTGCCACCTTCTGTCGAAGACGAGACTAGCGTTGACTCTGGAGCCTTTGCCTGGAATGTTGACGTAAGAATCTATATGGAAAGCGTTGCTGTCACGTATGGCCCTGACGGTGTCATGGGACCTGCTCCCGAGGAAGAGGTGCTGTATCCTTATTTCACTACGGCTTGCTATGTAAGCGGAAGTGTCGTAGGACCAGGACAGATTCTTGCGGCAAACGTCGACGGCAGTATTCCTATTGAATTACTCGGTCAGCTCATCGTCGGGGACGCCACGGTTGTTAATCTTGACCTGTTTGCTCCCGAGACTCCTTAGGTAGACTAGAGGCGATTCGGAGTCAATATCATGGCCCTAGCGGCAAAAATCTCAGCTACCGAGCTTACTGATCAAGTATCGGATCGCTTTGTTGATAAGTATCTGGAAGCGCGATTAATCAATGCTCCTGGCACTGCTTACATCCCTGGAGACACGGTTGATACGGTTTTTCTTGGCTTTGAGGTTCCTATCGGGCAAGGTGGCTACCGCAGGCAATCGATCAGCTTTGCGGCGGCGGATGTTTTAAACTATACGGATGATGGCGTTGCTCTGAACACAAGAGCCACGGTGTTTGCTCAAGACGGCAGCGCAACGTCTATTAACTTTTCTCACGTCGCTCTTTGCTGGAGTGCTGGCAACGTCATGACTCTAAGCAATACGACACTTCCAACAGCTGGAAGCAGTAATGATGGTACCTACACGAATATTCCTATCGACTCGACCTCTGGTTCAGGAAACTCTTTAGTTGTTGATATCGAGGTCTCGAGTTCTGGATCGACTTGGACTCCAACCATTGTTAGCGCTGGAAATGAATACACGGATTCTGATACTTTAACAATTTTGGAGGGAACCCTTGCGGGCCTGGGAATTGTTTCCGCTGGTGCCGGTGATTTCGTCATGACTGTCGACACGGTTTCTGCTAATCCTGATGCGGGTAACATCCTTTCCGTAGCGCAAACGACTTCAGCTGTGAACCTTAACGGTGGCAATGAAGCTGTTTTCTACTGGAATATTAAACAGTTCGGGTTCTATAGCATTGCAGCTTAATATGTTACTTAACTCTTTGATAGAAATCAGCTTGGCTAATCGCCTTAACGAGCTCGAGCGCTTAACCAAGGGTCAGTCTATTTCTGGTGACTTTGAAGGTAGTGTCACTGGTTACTGGGTAAAACTGGGGTCCAGAGGAGAGGGAATTGTAAGCTACAATAATAAGAACTATGTAACCAAGCCTATTGGCTTTATTTCTATTCCAAGAGGAACTGAAATAGAATTAAGTTTTGCTAACGGTATCTACTACAGTAAATTCTAACCATGACTATTAACAGGACCTCTCTCAGCTCTCAGTCAATTCAAACGAATACTAATACGGTAATTGAGGTTATCTACAATGCACCTCAACTGAATGACCCTTTTGACCCTCCTCAAGTTCCAGGGAAGTTAATCGGGTACTATAACGGATCTATCGATATGGTACAGCTTTATGTCGTGACTCCTGACGGCCTTTTTCTTAACAAGATCTAATGGCAATTAATAAGCCTATTATTGCCGCTCAGGCCACTCAGTCTAGAGAGCGAGTCAAGACCGTCGTCTTCAAGGTTAGCGGTACGGCACCTCCAGAAATAAGGCGCTATGTCCCTGAAGGGTCATCAATCGTTCAGGGTGAAACCCAGCTCCCAGAAAGAGAGGGCCAGGTAATTCTTTATCAGGTAAATGTAGGTGGTGAAATTATCTTTTACGTTGTCGTGAATATCGAAGGCGTTTTGGTCTGGAAAAAAGCGATCATTGGTATTGAATTTTTTGACTATAGGACTGGGCAGAAGTGGGATCCACTCGCTAATGCTTACAGCTACTTGGTACCCTATGAGCCATAGAACTGTATTGTGACATGACTGATTGGGTTAGCCAAAGGCATGACGAGGCGTTTCGCTTCATGGCCACTGGTCAGCTCACTGGTAGCATGGCTCCCATGAATGGAAGCTCTGGAATACAGTCAAACGTCACTAGCTCAACAGTTGCGAGTAGTGGCGGCAGTCCAACAGCTTCAATCAGCCTGGCTAGTTCTGCAGAGTGTACGGACAGCAGTGATTGTGCGTCTGGGTGGCGCTGCTCTGGAGGAAAATGCAATCCTCCCAGAAACGCTGCAAGTGGTGGCCTTGGGTCGAATAACGATCAAGGTTGTGGTGGTTCTCCGACCTTCCCCGTTTCCTCTCCAGGCGGCGCCGACCGTCCTGCTAGCGGTGGTGGAAGCTCCGGTGGAGGTTCCAGTGGAGGTTCCGGTGGAGGCGGTGGTGGTTGCGGCGCTGGGACGAGCTCTGGCGGCAGTAGCAGTAGTACCGCCAGCAGCGGCTTTCTCAACCTTGGGGGTGGATCTTCTTCTCCTGGGTCCTTTGGTCAACAAGATACTGGCGGGTGTACAAAAAGCGGTTGCGGCGGTGACGAAGGAAATGGCTCTACTTTTAAAAGCAAAGCCGACCGGCCCGGCAGTGGTAGTAGTAGTAGTGGTAGCAGTGGTGGTGGTGGTGGTAGTGGTAGTGGATGCTGTGGTGGAGAAAGATGCTGCCGTGTTACTGCGTCCGGAGCTAATTGTTTTTGCGGACCTTGCCCCCCACCTCCTGTATCCTGCAACAGTTTCTGCGGAGCGATTTATGAGTCGCAGGGTACGACTAGCCCTGGGTGTCCAGAAGGCAGTCAATGTGACGAATGCTCTTACTGTGATTTTCTAGGGAAATGTCAGAAGAAAAAAGACGGTAACTGTCGCTGCGGAGGCAGCGGTTGCGGAGACTGTCAAACCTGCACTGAGAGCGGTACTTGCCAGAGTGCTTCTGACTGTGGGCCACCTCCTCCTAGTCCTCCTGGGGCCGGTGGCGGTGGCGGCGGTGGCGGCGGTGGCGGTGGAGGCGGCGGTGGAGGCGGCGGCGGTGGAGGCGGTGGAGGCGGCGGT
>Ga0233438_10003248_pt1 | contig 15164 bp, 16 predicted proteins | sample SI_123_September_FD_182720 | JGI IMG/M metagenome (GOLD analysis project Ga0233438, IMG submission 182720) | Seawater microbial communities from Saanich Inlet, British Columbia, Canada - SI_123_September2016_10_MG | ecosystem: Environmental > Aquatic > Marine > Inlet | place: Canada: British...
TTTTGAGGCGCATATTGGGGATGCAAGCCCCCCATCCAGAACCTTTTTTTTTGGCAACACGACCAAAGATGACTCCAGTTTCTGGGTCTTCAACTCGATCTTTTGAAAGATGAACACCGCCACCGTATATCACAATTTCATTGCGATCAGGATGCTTAGCAACAACAGGACAGGCCATAGCAACTGCAATTTCATCCAATTCGTTCGAGCCAATGATGTTTTGTGTCAGGTCATAAAAAATAAAATTGCCAGGCCGAATTTCATCAATTCCAGTAAAATCCTCGGTCACACTACAACTTGGTGTGTCTCCATACGAAAGTGTAAGCTCAGGATATTGCTCTTGATAATGGCTTTTGAGTATTAAAAACTTTTCTTTACTTGTTTGGTGTACAGCTTCGATTGCTTCTTTGGATCGACATTGATACGAATGACCTGCATGTCCCAAAAAACCCTTGAACTGAAGCATAGGAGTTTGATCCATTTGACTCAAAAGTTGATCGATTAAAGAGAAGCGATCTACTGCAATTCCTGTTCTGTTATAACCAATATCCATTTTCAAGAAAATGCCAACGGGTGCTTTTAAGTGATTTTTTAAAAACTCGAGCACCTCAACATTTTCGACACAGAGGTTCAGTTGAATTTTTGATGCAAGCGTATTGATGGTTTCAATTTCTAAAATGTTGGTGGGAAATGCAACGGTTATATCATACCATTCTTGAGCAAAATAAGCTGCCATTTTAAGAGAGGAAACCGTTATTTTGGCAACCCCTTCTTCTTTAAGCCATCGAGCAACTGCTAGTGATTGATGAGTTTTGACATGTGGACGAAAAGCCACATTATTTCTTCGAGCTTTAGCAGCCATTTTTGCAATGTTTTTTTTACATCGAACAGGATCTAAAAAGAGGGTTGGTACGCGAATCATTAAGGATTGAATTATTGCTTTATCTAGAAAGCGTTAATGTAACCCTAAGGTACTATGAAAAAACGAGTCGATCAACTCAAAGTTTATGCGAGTGCTTTTTTAACCTGCATTTTTAACTGTGGAAGAACATCCGTTTTGAACCATTCGTTTTTTGCAATCCAAATATTATTTCGTGGGGAAGGATGAGGTAACACAAAATGTTTTGGAAGGTAGTTCTTGTAATTTCGTACTGTTTCTGTTAGGGTTTTTTCTTTGTTCTCTGGAAGGTAGTAACTCTGAGCATAGCCACCAATTAGTAGAATTAATTGCACCTTTTTCATCTGTTCAAGAATTAATTCATGCCAAAGGGGGGCACATTCTTTTCTTGGTGGAAGGTCCCCACTTGTTCCTTTTCCGGGGTAACAAAAGCCCATTGGGAGTAGTGCAATTTGTTTGGGATCATAAAAAACATCATCGGAAACATCCATCCATGCCCTTAGGTTTGCACCACTTTTATCGTCCCAAGGAATTCCTGTTCGATGTACAACAGCTCCTGGTGCCTGACCAATCACGATTATTTTACTTTGCTTATGTGCTGCAACAATAGGGCGGGGACCGGAAGGTAAATGTGCTGCACAGACGGCGCAGGAACCAATGTCGTGAAGGAGTTTTTCCATTAAATGGAGATTAAGGTTAATTCAAGATACCGATTGTTTACCAATTACAACGGTAGAATTACAACATTCCATTCTTCTCCTAAGGCTGTTTTGTGTTGGTGTAGAAGTTTAAATCCAACTGCAGTATGCGCTTTGAGTGATGGCTGATTTTTGCTTGAAATCTCTGTAATGATATAATCGAAATCGGTCTTCATTGTTTCAATAAGATGTGCGTATAGTTTTGAAAACACACCTCGTTTACGTGCAGCTTTGGCGACACAAACCTGACCCATAACAAAATAACGTACTTCTAGTAAACGGCAATTATTAAAAGAGAGGTTGTCGACTAAATTAAAAAGCGGTTTTAGAATTTCTATTTCATTTCGACATTCTTTTAGCATAACCAAAGCAAAGCCAACCACCTTATTTTTTTCATCCAAAGCAATACTATGAGAATAAGAACCACAGATTTTTTTCAGGCTGTGCAATGAGTGAACAACCGTTACGAAACCCTCTTTCTGGATGTCTTCGAGCGAACGCTTTTGTGCAAGATTCTCTTGTTGAAGCGATAAAATATCTGCAAGATTTTTTGCCTGTGCCGAGGTAAATTGAAAGGTCATTTGAAATAAAATTTATTGCCGTATTTCCGTTGCCTTGAGTTGTAACTCTTGTAGAGCCATTTGTTGATCATTGGACAATGCATTCACAAGCAAATTAGTGTTTTCATAGGGATCTTGAATGAGATCGTATAATTCTTCTTCCCCATTATCGAAAACAATCAATTTATAATTCAAATTTCTTACGGTATATCCCGATTTGGAAGCGTTTGTATAGAGTACTTCGGAGTGATTAAAAACACGTTGACCTTGTCCGCTTGATGTCAGTAACGAATTGAAGCTATAACTGTCTTGATAACTAGGAAGAGTTACACCTGCTATCTCAGCAATGGTAGCAAAAAGATCTGAACTATTGATTAGGTTCTGATCCCGAGCATTAATTCTACTAACACTTTTTCCTGAAACAATTAGTGGGACGTGCAACCCACCTTGATATAAACTTCCTTTGCTTTTGGCACGTTCAAATGGGGCTTGAATTACCTTAGGATGTGATCCATTGTCTCCCAAAAAGAGGATGGTTGTATTTTCCAATTCGTCAGCAGGAATGCTTTGAATGATGCGTCCCATTTCAAAATCAACACTTTCGGTCATAGCCAGAAAATAAGCTAAGGGATTGTTGTCGATACTGTCCTGATCAGTTGGCAGATCTCCTTGACTGTGCATGTTGGTTGGGGGTAAATGAAACGGTGTGTGTGGAGCTGTATAGGCTACCCAGCAGAACCAAGGCTTTTCTTGTTGACCAATCCATTCGATTGCCAAATCAGTTATTTTTGTCGTAATATAATCAGTTGAATTATTCGTTTCACCATTTTGTGTTAAAGACCAACTGTTATAGTCAGCAACTCCGCCTCCTAAAAGGCCGGCGTAATGCCCTACACCCATCTCTGTTGGACGATTTGGCTCGTTTCTAGATAAGTGCCACTTGCCAAGAATTGCATGGCTGTAAGCAGAATTTGTGTTTTGATCTAAAAAGGAATGCAAGGTGGTTTCTGAGATGGATATTGTAGAAGCGTCTTCTGCATTGAGCACTCCTGTTCGAAAACCTGTTTTCCCTGTTAAAATAGAAGCTCGGGTTGGAGAACAAATTGGATACGCCCAAACATTGTCGAATGTAATTCCTTCGGCTGCGATACGTTCAAGATTGGGCATGTTGGGTTTTATTGCCCCGATAGGGTAGCCTGGAGTGGCCTCGATGCCGATATCATCTGCAATGACGAATAAAATATTGGGCGGGTTAGAAGTTGGGGTTGTTACGGGATCAACGTCAACATCGATTATAGGATCTGGAGTGTCAACAGTATCTTTTTTACAGCTTATCCCTAAAATAAGTAAAGATAAGAGGAGTAGGGTTTTCTTATTCATATTAGATAGGATTGGTTTTTGGGGAATAGGTTTAAAAGACCAAAAGTTGGGCTTTGTTTTTTTGAATTGGCTTTCTTTTCTATTTATACTCTTCAGGCAATTTTCGCGAATGAGTAGCTTGTTCAAAAACAGCTGCAATTTTCAACAGTTTTTCTTCTTCAAACGGACGCGCTATGAAGGTCAAACCTTTGGGTTTGCCTTCTTCAGAAAAGCCCATCGAGAGGGTTAAACAAGGATATTGAGCTACAGCAGCATGGCCTGCATTCCAGTTATTGATAGACAAGATAACATCGAGTTTCGATTCTGTCATTGGTGTTTCAAAAAAGGCCCTCCCTTCTTTCTGAAGCGATTCTTTAAAAAAAGCTAAACTGTCCGCTGATAATGATGAAGCTAAAACCCCGTCCAAACGCTCTTGAGCGTATGGGATTCGTATTAAAGAATCTTCACTGTTGTGACGAACTACGTCTCCTACAGATTGTGGCATAAAGTTTTCGCCACGAGATTGTTTGAAATAGGCCTTTAAATCAACCTGCATATCGGCATCTAAGATTGTTCCGAAGTTTTTGAAATTTACTTTTAGCGGTTCAAATTCGACCAAGACACCTCCAAGCGACTCGATTTTTAGTACTGCAATTTTGTAAAGTGAGTCAGAAAGAAACTGTTTGTTAACCCCGAAGCGTATACCTTCATAACTGCTTTTACTTGAAAAGGCGATTGGTTTGGAAGCTGTCGAATGTCCCTTTGTTGTCGCATCATTAGGGTCTTCTCCTTTCATAGCCGAAAGTAAAATGGAAGCATCTACTACGTTTCGAGTCATGGGTCCAGGAGTGTCGTAGGTGCTTGAAATGGGAACAATACCGCTACGACTCAAAAGACCCACTGTTGGTTTTAGTCCAACTAAAGCATGAGTACTTGCGGGGGATAATATAGATCCAGAAGTCTCTGTTCCCAAAGCCGCCGCGGCATAATTTGAAGCTATTGCTGCTCCACTTCCAGCACTAGAACCACCAGTATCAAAAAGGCGTTTTCCATAGGGGTTGAGGGTTTGTCCACCCACCGCACTATAACCATTTGGGCAACCACTGCAGAGGTAATTGGCCCATTCGCTGAGGTTTGTTTTACCTAGCATAACAGCTCCTTTTTCTTGTAAACGATCAACAATAAAAGCATCAGAAGTATTGTTGCCTTTTAGTACATGTGCCCCAGCGGTTGTTGGTATTCCGGCTAGATTGATATTATCCTTTAGAAGAATGGGTATTCCGTAAACAAGATGATCTGTGTCGGATTTTTGTAAATCTCGCTCACGAGCATTTTTAACAGCATTCGGATGAATAGAAATTATTGCATTTAATGCCTTGAGCGAGTCGTTTTCGAAGCGAACGATTCGGTATAAATACCATTGAGTAAGCTTCTCGTAACTTAAGGACCCTGTAGTTATATGTTCTTGTAAGGTTGGAATATTTTGTTCCAAGATTAAGGGTTTAAGTCGTTGATAGTCGTCTTCGGTGAAGAATTCAATTTGGGGGGCAATGGCCTCCCAAAGCGTATTCTTATTTGAAACTTTGGATTGGATCAAACGGTAGCGCATTTTCTTCGACTCATGGGTTGCATTTTCAGACAATGCATGACTTTCATCATAAGCGACCCACGAACGTATCGTAGTTCTGAGTTGTTGTTCACATGCATTGAACAAGAGAAGCAAAAGTAAGGGATAACATTTTTTCATCATATAAAGGATAATATCTGGAGTTATATGGGTATTTCTCTGCTCACTTTTATTAAGACAAACATCAAGATTAAATGTAGTAATTTATATTTAAGTCATGTTTGTGAAGTTATTGCCTGAAAATAAAACATAAAAAAACCCCTGCAAGTAAAGTAAGGAAGGGTTTTTGTGTGTGTAAAAGGTGTTTTTAAAAACGAAATCCAAGGCTTAGACAAGCACGAACGCCTTCCCATGGGCCAGAGAGAAGCACTTTAATGTCTTGAGCAGAAACTTCAGTAGTTTCATCAACGAACGGGAGATCTAGCTCGTTTAATTCAGCTTCTAATGCACTTCTTTTGTTTAAAACCCGTTCGTGTTGTAAGTGAATGTTTCTGAAAGCAAGACGGGTAAGGCTCAGTTTAACTATGTTTTTTAGCTAGGGATTCTAAGCTCAATGAGTCTGTTTGTTGTTCTTTAGCAGCTTCAATAGCATCTAATTGCTGTGCATAAACCAAAGGCGCAAGCAAGAACATAAGGAAGAAAAAAATATTTTTCGTGAGATTCTATTTAGTGAATTTGTTTAATCATTTAATTTAAGAACCGCCATAAACGCCTCTTGAGGAATCTCAACATTCCCGACTTGACGCATTTTCTTTTTCCCTTTCTTCTGTTTTTCCAACAATTTTCGTTTACGTGAAATATCACCTCCATAACATTTGGCGGTTACATCTTTACGAACCGCTTTGATGGTTTCTCTAGAAATGATTTTTGCGCCAATGGCAGCCTGAATTGGAATGTCGAACTGTTGTCTTGGAATTAGTTGGCGTAATTTCTCACACATTTTCTTTCCAATAGTATATGCGTTGTCTGCATGGATCAAAGCAGATAAAGCATCCACTTGACTTCCATTCAATAGGATATCGACCTTCACTAATTTGGAAGAACGCATTCCAATCGGAGAATAATCGAAAGAAGCATAACCTTTAGAAACCGTCTTTAGACGATCATAAAAGTCAAAAACAATTTCTGCCAAAGGCATGTCAAAGGTCAGCTCTACACGTTCGGTTGTCAAATAAGTTTGATTGGTAATAACACCTCTTTTTTCGATACAAAGAGACATTACGTTTCCAACAAAATCTGATTTGGTTATTATGGAGGCCTTAATAAAAGGTTCTTCTACACGGTCCAAAGCCGATGGGTCAGGTAGATCCGACGGGTTGTTTACTAGGATTCTATCATTTACATTTTTTCGGACAAAGGCATGATAGGAAACGTTGGGAACCGTTGTTATAACAGACATGTTGAATTCTCGCTCCAAACGCTCTTGTATGATTTCTAAATGTAACATGCCTAGGAATCCACAACGAAAACCAAAACCTAGGGCTGCTGAACTTTCTGGGAGAAAAACAAGAGAGGCATCGTTTAGTTGAAGTTTTTCCATCGAAGAGCGAAGCTCTTCGTAATCCTCGGTATCGACAGGATAAATACCAGCAAAAACCATAGGTTTAACTTCTTCAAATCCATCTACAGCGTTTTGGGTAGGGTTGTTTGGAGTTGTAATTGTATCTCCTACTTTTACTTCTTTAGCGTCTTTAATTCCCGTGATGAGGTACCCCACATCTCCAGCTTTAATTGTTTTTTTTGGTTCTTGTTTGAGCTTTAAGGTCCCAATCTCATCCACATTATAGGTGTTTTGTGTAGCGATGAATTGAATTTTTTGTCCTTTAGAAATGGTACCATTTAAAATTCTAAAATAAGTTTCTATTCCTCTAAAAGGGTTGTAAACGGAATCAAAAATTAGGGCTTGAAGTGGCTCGTCTGGGCTTCCTTTTGGATGCGGAATCCGCTCAATAATTGCAGTTAAAATTTCTTGAATTCCAAGGCCTATTTTAGCAGACGCAGGAATAACATCTTCGGGAGCACAGCCCAATAAATCTACAATATCATCTGTTACCTCCTCTGGATTTGCCGAAGGAAGATCGACCTTGTTGAGCACAGGGATAATTTCTAAATCATTCTCTAGCGCAAGGTATAGGTTCGAAATAGTTTGCGCTTGGATACTTTGTGCAGCATCAACAATAAGCAAAGCACCTTCGCAAGCAGCAATGGATCGAGAAACCTCGTAGGAAAAATCGACATGGCCGGGTGTGTCAATGAGGTTCAAGATATATTCTTGGCCTTCATGAGTATACTCCATTTGGATTGCATGCGACTTAATAGTAATCCCACGCTCACGCTCCAAGTCCATACCGTCTAAGATTTGATCTTGTTTTTCGCGTTCCGTAACGGTTCCCGTATAATCTAATAGTCGATCTGCTAATGTACTTTTCCCATGATCAATGTGGGCAATAATGCAAAAATTTCTGATGTACTTCATAGCGTTTCTTTCCTAAGCTTAAGCCGCAAATATACTTATTTGTGCAATGCTTTTTTGCTTTCTCTTGAAATATAGTTTCTTAAAAACCATTTGCTTTTTTAAATTATTGTTATCTTGAATTAGATTTAACCCAATAATCTTATTTTCATGAAATTAACCATTACCCATCAAGAACGATATTCTAGAAGCGAACTCTTATTACGATCCATTTTTGGAGTTCTATATATCACTTTACCACACGCATTCCTTCTCCTTTTTGTAGGCCTCTGGGGAGCAATTTTAAGCTTCGTAGCTTTCATTACCGTTGTTTTTACTGGAGAATACCCCAAAAGTATTTTTGAGTTTCAAGTGCAGCTGATGCGCTGGAAGCTGCGAGTCAACGCAAGGATATATAATTTATCTGACGGATACCCTGCATTTGGACTCTCGGGCACAGATGACGAGTACACTCATTTAGAAGTACCCTATCCTGAACAAATAAGTAGAAGTTTGGTTTTATTACGATTCTTCTTTGGTGTCATTTTTGTCGGAATCCCGCACGGATTTGTTTTATACTTTAGAATCTTAATCGGCTCTTTTATTTCTTTTTTCGCATGGTTTGCTGTCCTTTTCACCGGAGAATATCCTAAGAGTTGGCACCGTTTTATTGTTGGTACCCTTCGCTGGCAATTTCGAGTTGGAATATATTTAGCCTATTTGTCGGATGACTATCCTCCGTTTACTGGAGAAGCATAACGCATTTATTTTTTAAAACCGATCCGATGTCTATTCCCTACATTTCCCTTCCGCAACCAGAAGAACTTACATCAGGCGAAAAAGAAGACGCAATGGGCGCCTATTTAATGATGTTTGCTGCTTTTGCAGTAAGCCTTCCATTGCCAATTATCAATTTGATTGCAGCAATAATCTATTTCTATATCAATAGAAAAAAGAGCCGTTATATTCATTTTCATTGCCTTCAATCACTACTATCTCAATTGCCAACAACCCTGATAAATTGGGGTGCGCTTTACTGGGCTCTGCAAATTTTCTTTTTCGAAAACGTAGAGGTCAACGATTATTTTTATGCCTATCTCGGTTTTATGATTTTGGCCAATCTGATTTATTTTACGTTCAGTATTGTTGCAGCCATTCGAGCAAGAAAAGGTGTTTTTATGTATTTTATTTTCTTTGGTTCTTATGCTTATAATCGTGTGTATTCATCGAAGAACATCTTGTTTTATGACAACGAAGAACAGCCTGAAATTACAGGACAACAACTAAATAAACCTCCATTCGAATGAAGCAAAAAATAGTAAAAGACTTGATTAAAATCCTGTTTCTTTTCGGAGGTATTTTTGCATTTTTCTATGTTGGATTACAGTTATTGTCTGAGGATAAAAAGAACAGTTGGCTGTATTCGGGCGATGAAGCGAAGCTCATTTCTTATGAGCAAGAAATTGAACTAGGGAATCTTATTGATGAATATTTAATTGATACAGATGAAACCGTTTTGCTTCAGAATGAATTAATAGATTCGGTAGTTTGGGCAGTTCGTTCGCGTTTAGAAAAACAAATTGTAATGTCAGAGTATGATTACAAAATTTTAGTCGTCGATGATAATCTGGTCAACGCATTTACAATTCCAGGAGGAAGGATTTATATTTACAAAGGATTACTTGAATTCTGTGAATCTGCGGAACAACTTGCAGCTGTTTTGGCACATGAGATAGGCCATGTAGAAAAGCGTCATACAGTTTCTAAACTCATTAAAGAATTTGGACTCAAAATTTTGTTTTCGATTGTAACTGGGGGCGATACTATTTTACTTGGTGAACTATGGGAAAGCACAGTTTCTAGCGCATTTGACCGTTCCAATGAAAAAGAGGCAGATCAATATGCAATGGAACTGTTGGAGCGTGCCAAAATAGCCCCAACGGCGATTGCATCTTTTTTTAGAAAATTGAATCGTGAAGAATTGGATTATAACGAGAATATGGAATTTCTAATGACCCACCCCCATAACAATTCAAGAATAAAGGCATCTTTGAGTTATGAAACTGCGGGGAACTTTGAATCTCAAGATTTCGATATTGATTGGAAACGAGTTAAAGTAGCCTTAGAATAAAATACCAAACAGATTAATAATATAGTTGCAGGCTCAAGAGTACTACTGGGAATAACCTTCCTTTTTTCGGCTTACACAAAGTTTGCTGGGCCTGGTTTTTTTGAAATCACCCTAATGGATCAAGGATTAGCAACCGACCGTTTTATTGCTGCACAGCTAGCCCGATTCTTTATCGGATTTGAATTCGCCTTTGGAATTTTAATGCTCCTACCTTTTTACACTAAAAAATTGATGGCAGTCTCCCTACTTCTTTTGGGAGGTTTTACGTTACATTTAGTTTATCTCTGGAGTATAGGCGACACTGAAAATTGTGGTTGTTTTGGCGAGATGATATCGATGACTCCAGTAGAGTCAATTATAAAAAATACAGCCCTTATTGGAATTTCAGTTTTTCTTTTTTGGAAAACACCCCGTGATACTCGCCCTATAAAGCCAGCATTTTTATCCATAGGACTTATTATTGGGAGTATGTGGCTATTACTTCCATTACCAGATCATAGCGAATTTCCTTTTCAAAAATTCACTCAGTTTGCATACGAAGGTCGAGTAGACCTGTCAGCTGGAGAAAAAGTTGTGGCGATCTTCAATTTGGACTGTGAACATTGTCAAGAAGCTGCTGCTCAATTGGCCGAATTGGAACGTGCTAGCACCAACTTCCCTAAACTATACGTTTTGTTCTATCAAGAAGGAAGCACTACAGTTTCGGAATTTGAACAACGGACAGCGTCTTCTTATCCAAACGCTTTTATCGATATGAGTACATTTTTTGATTTAATTGGGAATTCTCCTCCTCGAATTTATCACCTAAAAACAGGAAAAGTAGAAGCGATCTGGGATGAAGATTTTGTTTTTCATTTTCAAGAAACGTTTGAATTGAACTAGGGTATAGAGAAAACCTAGGTTTTACGTACTTTTGTAAAAAATTTCACGCTTTGGTAAAAATTGGTGACATCGAACTCAGTGACTTTCCGCTTCTTCTTGCACCTATGGAAGACGTTAGCGACCCTCCTTTTCGGGCCTTGTGCAAGGAACACGGTGCCGACGTAGTTTACACCGAATTCATTTCGAGCGAAGGATTGATTCGTGACGCCGCTAAGAGTGTCATGAAACTTGATATTTACGAAAAAGAACGTCCTGTTGGGATTCAAATTTTTGGCGCAAACGAAGAGTCAATGCTTCGATCTGTAGAAATTGTTGAAGCTTCTAAGCCCGATATTATTGACATCAATTTTGGTTGCCCTGTTAAAAAAGTAGTGAGTAAAGGTGCTGGTGCAGGTATTTTGAGAGACATTCCCTTAATGGTTCGTTTGACAAAAGTAATGGCAGAACACACCAACCTTCCTGTTACTGTAAAAACTCGTTTGGGCTGGGATCACGATTCTATAAAAATTGTTGAGGTAGCCGAACGCCTGCAAGACGCTGGAGCAAAAGCCATCTCGATTCACGGGAGAACACGAGCCCAAATGTATAAAGGCGATGCCGATTGGCGTCCCATAGCTGAGGTTAAAAACAACCAACGCATGCATATCCCAATATTTGGAAATGGCGACGTAGACAGCCCCGAAAAAGCCATAGAAATGCGCGATCAATACGGTTTAGACGGTGCCATGATTGGAAGAGCAAGTATTGGAAATCCTTGGTTTTTTAACCAAGTAAAGCATTTCATGAAAACAGGAACTCACTTAGCTCCACCATCCATTGTAGAACGTGTTGATGCGGCTCGCAGGCATTTAGAAATGGCAATTGATTGGAAAGGCGAAGTTTTGGGTGTTTTAGAAACGCGCAGACATTATACAAACTACTTTAAAGGAATCCCCCATTTTAAAGAATACCGAACCCGAATGGTAACCTCAAACGCATCGGCGGATGTCTTTGCAGCTCTAGCAGATGTTGAGGCCAACTGGGGCGATTATGAAATGGTTTAAAGCAACTTAATCCTTTTTCCTACCTGGGCAGTAGCCCATCCCGAAGCAAGACCCCCTAACACAAGAAGTAACATCAATACCATCGCTACGTTTTGAAACTCCAAACGAACGGGATACGGAAAATTGGTTCCAGGAACATAAAGAAAAGGGAAATAGCGCTGAAGTAGCACTAGAGTTGTACCTAATACAATACCAAGGCCACCTCCAACCCAACTGATCATTCCGCCCAAGTAAAAGAAAATCAAACGAATTTCTTTAGGCTGAACACCAAGAGCGTAGAGTACTTTCAATTGGGGTCTTTTCTCTAAAATCATCATGATCAAAGCGCCCACAACATTGAAAAGCGCGATGATAATTACCAAGGTAAAAATCAAATAAATTGCCATTTGCTCGGTATTGAGCATCTTGAAAAGCGCTGCATTGAGCTCCGTTCTAGAACGCATGCGTATGGGTGTTTTGAGTATAGCACGAAGTTGTTCTTCGAGTTGCTTTCGACTTAAATTGGGAGCAACTTTTAGTTCTAGTGAACTATATACATTTCCTTTTCTTTGAAAAAGATCGCGTGCAAACGACAGGTTTGAAAATATATATTTTTTGTCGAGCTCTTCGCTAACACTATATATTCCAGACACTAAGGCAGTTTTGTTGATAAATGGCTCTTTGAGTTGGGTTGCACTTGCCGATCTCTTGGGAACCGTAAGCACTAAAAAATCGTTGTAATCGTAAACCCCTAAACTCAACACTTGGGCTACCCCACCACCAATTACAACCTCATCAAGGTCCTTGGAAAACCAGGCACCACTACTTAAAAAACGATTACTTTCTATTACTTTTTGATAGGTCGAATCGACACCCTTGAGATAAACAACATGGTTTTTGTCTCGGTAATTCAAAAACACTTTATCTTCTATAATTCCAGAAACAGCAAGAATACCATCCAGTTGTTTTACAGAAGCTAGGGTAACCGAATCGATTTCAAAAACTTTCCCTTGAACAGCTTCAACTCGAAAATCGGGATCGAAAATATTAGAAAAAGAAAGACCAAAATCCTTGAGACCCGTAAAAGCAGAGAGAACAATTAACAAGGCAGCAGTAGCAATTAGTACTACCGAAAGGGCAATGTAATTGATGATATTGATTACACTTTGTTTGCTTCTAGTGAAGAAGTATCGGGAGGCTATGTACAGGGGGAAGCGCACAAGATTATTTTTTTTTGCGAGGAATTAAACCCTCAGGATTTTTTATGGGATCGTTGGTTGCAGTTAAAGCTTCATCAATTTTTTCGATATAATCCAGAGAATCGTCCAAGTAAAAAACAAGCTCAGGAACTTTTCGTAATTGATTTTTCATTAATCGAGCGAGGTCGTGTTTTACCTGATAACTGTTCGATTGAATTCCTTCGAGCACTTCAATTGCTTTGGCAGGAGGGAATAAGCTCAAGTATATTTTGGCAATGGAAAGATCAACCGTTACTGCAACTTTGGTAACTGAAATTAAAAGATTAGAGACCCCTTCTTTACGAACGGCTCCCTGAAGCATCTGAGCAATTTCTTGTTGTAATAGAGTGGCGATTTTCTTTTGTCTTGGACTTTCCATAGGTTTGAATATTGGGTAAAATTAAGGATATTTGTTGGGATGCAGTCCTCAAACGCAAAGTATAGCTCTTAAAACAAACAATTGACATGCTAAAAATTTCTAAAACCCGTTACACAACATTTTTTTTGTTCCTTATGTTTTATGCTTTTGGGCAGCAAGATCAAGATATTATAGCCCAACTTATTTTTAAAAAGACAAATCAATTACGACAAGCCAAAGGCTTAGATCCGTTTAAAAAGCTAGACAGCTTAGACCAGATAGCTCAGTATCATAGCGATAATATGGTTCAAAAAACGTTTTATTCTCATACCGATCACGAGGGGTTGAGTCCAGTAGATCGAGCCGAAAAGTTTAACATTCAAGCTTGGAGAAGAGTCGGGAATCGTTTTATTGGGATTGCAGAAAACATTGCTCAGGTACCATGGTTCGAAAATGTAACGAAATGTGGAGACACTCGATCGAACGAAGCCATAGCCGAATGCTTGGTTCAGGGCTGGAAAAGCAGTCCACCCCACTATAAAAACATCTTGGGAGATTATGTGTATTTAGGTGTAGGAATTCGCTTTGATAACAACCAAATGGGCTTTGCAACGCAGAATTTCAGATAGGCTAAAGGCGTTCCCATTTATAGTCTCCGTTTAGACGGAAAGATCCCAGATGTTTTTTCTTCCAGCTGTTGGGTTCTATTAGCGATAGAAAAGACTCTTTAGCTCCTTCATACAGATGATAGGTTTCGCCAACTATGGGTTCGAATTTGAATTTAGCGGAGTAAACCATTTGAGTATCGGAAGCTAAATCAACAAAATTTTTGATTTTGCTTTGCAGGTCTGCAAGCTCCGCTTGGAATTGTTTAGTAACTCGATCAACTCCCTTTTTTTTGAACGAATCTACATTAGGAATACTAATTACAGGACTGCTGTTGCTTATTGCATACGGCAACAATTTTGCAATGTATTCTTCATTCTCTTCGTCCCATGCGACATTATCTGGTTTTTTCGACGATTTCATCTTCAAGCATTTACTGCAAAAATAAGCTACTTCCTTTGTCTAGCCAATTTTCCTTTGAGAAGATTCATCAAGAAAAACTTTAAATAATTGCATTTAAAACGAAGAAAAAACAATTAACTACAAGAAGGATGGGCATCGCGAAGGTTATCCTAATTGGCATCACACCCTTGTTTTGGAAACGGAATGTCTGTTAAAACAAACCTTCTTTGGCACTCATTTAATACCCAACTACGATTTACCGATAGCAGTTGCAGAAGGCGCTAAAGCAGCCGTTATAATGTCGATTATAAGGCGAAATTAGACGATGTAAACGCTTATAAAGCTTTAATGGATTCAGCTTATGGAGCAGTAAAACAAAATGTAGAAATTACAGAAGGAGAAACCCCAATATTTAAGCAATTGGATATTGACGTTATTGCTTAAATAAGTTGCTTTTTACAATTCATTAGCTTTAAAACACTAACTTTAAACTTTACAACAATTTAAATAATTTTATTATGAAAAATTTTTTTTACTTATTAGCGGTTTTATTCACTTCGTTAATCGTTTCGTGTAGTGATGATGATGATCCAATTCCAGCTCCAGTTGTTGTAATTCCTGATACCGGGGCTCCGACAATCACTCTAGTTGGTTCTTCAACAATTAATATTGAAGAAGGAGACTCATATACAGATGCTGGGGCTTCGGCTTCAGATGAAGTTGATGGCGACATATCTAGTTCAATAACAACTTCTGGTTCTGTCGACGCCTCTACACCAGGAACATATACACTAACATATAGTGTTTCAGATGCAGCAGGTAATTCAGTAGAATTAACCAGAACAATTATTGTAGCTGTAGCAACTAAAATTACTGCATTAGCGGCTACTGGAAGATTATCAGAACAAACTCCAGAGCAAGCAAGGAGTAC
>Ga0233438_10003253_pt1 | contig 15156 bp, 13 predicted proteins | sample SI_123_September_FD_182720 | JGI IMG/M metagenome (GOLD analysis project Ga0233438, IMG submission 182720) | Seawater microbial communities from Saanich Inlet, British Columbia, Canada - SI_123_September2016_10_MG | ecosystem: Environmental > Aquatic > Marine > Inlet | place: Canada: British...
AAGCTTCTGAAATGAAAGTTGGAGATATGAAAGACACTTTAAGTGGCTTTAAATTTTTAACTCCAGCAGAAACTGAAAAATCTATGAAAAGTGGAAACCTTGATGCGTTCTTAAAAGGAATGGGAACACCAAGAGGAAACGTAGACACTAGTTTCTTACCTCTATAATTTTTATAGAATATAGAAAATTTAATAGGCGCCAATTGAATAAATTGGTGCCTATTTTTTTAGCAAGAATTTAAATATAAAAATATTTTATGAGTGATTTAGTTTCTCAAAATTTAAACATGATTTTCAAAACTCCTAAAGGAGAAACAGTTCATGCATTAAAAGATGTTAACTTCACTCTTAAAAAAGGAGAGCTCTTAACTGTGCTTGGTCCATCAGGTTGTGGAAAAACAACTTTATTAAATATTACTGCAGGATTCATAAGACCAACTTCTGGAAATATCACTTTAAACAATAACGAGATTGATGGTCCAGGTGTTGAGAGAGGTATGGTTTTTCAACAAGGAGCTTTGTTTGAATGGTTAACAGTTGTAGAAAATGTGAACTTTGGATTACGAATGAAAAAAGAAGATCCAACTAGAACAGCAAAAAAAGTTGATGAATGGTTAGATATTGTTGGATTAAAAGGTTTTGGTAATACTCCAACTTATCAATTGTCAGGTGGTATGCAGCAGAGAGTCGCTCTAGCAAGATGTTTGATTAATGATCCAGATTTAATCTTAATGGATGAACCATTGGGAGCTCTTGATGCTTTAACAAGGGAAAAAATGCAGTCTTTAGTTTTAAAAATTTGGAAAGAAACTGGAAAAACAATTATTTTGATCACGCACTCAGTTGAGGAAGCTTTATTGCTTGGTGAAAGACTTTATGTAATGGCTCCCCGACCTGGTCGTATACACAAAGAATATAATCTTCCATTTGCATCTATGGGATTAAAGCAAGACTTAAGAGAGATTAAAAAAAATAAAGATTTTTCTGTAAAGCGAGAAGAAATATTAGAAATGATTTGGAATATGGAAGAAGAAATCATGGGGAAAGATATTTAAATGTTAACTCAAATAATAACTTTCTTAATATTTGTAGCTGTAATTGGCTGTATTCTTTATGGAAGACGTTTAATTAGAACTGAAAAAGTTGATGCAGTTTTTGGAAATCCTGAAAGAGCATTGGGTGGCACTCATTGGATTATTGTTGGAAGTAGTTTTCTTCTTCTAGTTTGGCTTTATTATTCTTGGGATATTGCTAAGGGATTTTATCCTAAATCTGCTAATGAACTTTGTCAGGTTGCAAAAGTAAATGATTCATTACTAGGATTAAAATATCAATTTCCTATTGAAGAAAGAGAGTTAAAAAGTACCTCTCAAATTAAACAAGAAAATAAAAATCTTGCTTTAATTTCAAATGAAATACAGAATTCTGCTGAACTTAATAATCAACAAAAAACTATTCTTGTTGGTTTTATAAATAAAACTAATCAATTAATCCCATTATTGACTAATGAAGATTTACTTGAAAATGAAACCAAGCAAGAAATAAATAACATCACTGGCAAAATCAACCTTTTGACTGAAAACTTTCAAAAACCTGATTATCCATTTGAAACAGAGCAAGAACTTAATGAAAGACTAAAAGCAGTAAATGAAGAAGGTGGTTGGGGTATTACAAAAGTAAACGCAGGATCAGGAACTATCGAAAATACAATAGAGGTGCCTTTGATCCCCGCAACAAATAGAGGATTAAAATTTCATGCTGCAGCTCAAGAGTTGAACTTAATAAGTGATGAATTTTTTAAATTACGAAACCACAATCCAGAATTTAAAAACCAAATTAAAGAAATTAAAGATCAAATTAAGGTTTATAGAAAAGAGCTAGATGATAGTGAGGAAATAGCATCTACCTATGCTAAAAATATAGTTAAAATTGCAAGAAGAATAGAGTTTGCAAGTATCTATCCGCCAAATGCATTAGATCAAATGCAAAATGCTATTGTTAAATTTGATAATGCACAATTAAAAATCCAAGGTGGATTAAGATTCATTGATATTTTTTTATTTCCTGCAGGAACAATTGTTGCAAGTGGACCAAGTTGTTCAGAGCAAGGTTCTGGCCGATGGCTTCCAAAACCATCAGATACTTTTAATAAATTCATCCTTATGTCAAAACCAAGTGTTGGTTATAAAGATATTCCTCTTTTATGGATAAAAATGGTTGATATAAGTGGCGTGGTTGGTTTTATCTTACCTGATTTTATTGCTGACATTTTGCCAGGTGAATATCCTGTTCATACGAAAGATGGAGTTGTAAAACAAAACTTTAAGGGTGCAGTTCTTAAAGTTGTAACTGGTGATTTTAAATTATTAAAAGTACCAGTTCCTTATGGACATATCTGGGACTCTTTCATGAGAGTTTTTTTAGGATTAGTTTTTGGAATTATCATAGGTGTTCCACTGGGATTATTTATGGGATTAAACAGATTTGCTAAAGGTTTTTTTGATCCTTTAATTGAACTTTATAGACCCGTTCCTCCTTTAGCTTGGGCGCCATTAATTATTTCAGTGCTAGGTATTGATAACACTGGAAAAGTATTTCTACTATTTATGGTTTCACTTTCAATTATGATAATTTCAGCTAGAGCTGGTGCTTCCGGTACTCAACTTTCAAAAATTCATGCTGCTCACTCATTGGGTGCATCAAAAAAACAAATACTTAGATATGTAATTTTCCCTAATTCATTACCTGAAATTTTAACTGGTATAAGGGTTGCTGTAGGTATGTGTTGGGGAACTTTGGTAGCTGCAGAATTTTTAGCAGGTACAACTGGGATAGGTTTTGTTGAAAACGTAGCTAAGAAATACTTCCAATATGAAGTTATTTGGATTACAATTTTTATAATGGGAATGCTTGGTTTATTATTTGATGTTACCTTGAGAAAACTTATAGATAAGTACATTCCTTGGCGTGGCAAAGGTTAAAAGTGAAAACCTTAATTCTAAAAAAAGAAATTATAAAAATTTTTCAAAAGTACGGTCTAAGCAAAAATCATGCTTTAATTTCAGCTGATGCATTAATAAATGCTGAATTAGTTGGTGCCTATGGTCATGGATTGTCGAGACTTAAGATGTACTGTGACCGTATTTCAAAAAAACTAATAAATCAAAAACCAAAAATTAAAATAAAAAAAATATCTCAATCGATCTCTCATATAGATGCAAACAATAGTATTGGATTTGTAGCAGCAGACCTTGCAATTAAAACAGCTATTAAAAATGCACAAAAAACTGGTATTGGAATGGTTGCTGTTAAAAATAGTGGTCATTATGGATTGTCAGGTTATTACGCTGAACAGGCAGTAAAGAAAAACTTAATTGCAATGATCTACACAAATGCTCCACCGGCTGTAGCGCCTCACGGAGCACTCAAAACATTGTTTGGTACAAATCCAGTTTGCTTTGGAACTCCAACCGGATCTAAAATTCCTTTTATTTTAGATACATCTATTTCAATGATTAATAGAGGTAAAATTAGAGTGGCTGCTAGAAATAATCAAAATATACCTGAAGGAGTGGCGTTAGATAAATTTGGTAAACCAACCATAGATGCAAAAAAGGCTTTAGAAGGTGTTCAGCTTCCAATTGCTGGCTTTAGAGGATCTGGTCTTGCTTGGATGGTTGATATTTTAAGTGGTGTATTGACTGGTGGAAATCATGCAGGAAGAGTTAAGGATCCTTTTGATGATTTTTCGGGTCCACAAAATATTGGTCATTTATTTATAACATTTAAAGCAAATTTATTTCAAAAAAATTATAATCAAAGAATTAAAGATAATATCAAAACAATTAAAAAACTTCCTAAGATTAAAGGTGTTAAAGAAATTATGTATCCAGGACAAAATAAATTCAACAGATACAAGCAAAATCTTAAAAAAGAAATTAAAATTACTGATATAGTTAAAAAAGATTTAGAAATACTTAAATCTTAATTTTTTTAAAAAAATTTAAGATATCATCAACTAATAAATCTGGTTTTTCAAGAGAAGCAAAGTGTCCTCCACTTTTCATTTCAGTCCACTGTTGAATATTAAAGATTCTTTCTACATAAGATCTTGGGGGCCACTCAGACATTTCTTTTGGAAAAACTGCTATACCAGTTGGTATATTGATCTTTTTAAAGTCTTTTGGAAATAATCTTCCACCCTCTTCTCGTCTTCCGAAGTAAATCCAAGTTGAAGTTGAGAAAGTATCTGTACACAGGTATGTCATTATATTTGCTAATAAAACATCCTTTGAATAAACGCTTTCTATATTTCCATCTTTTAAATCTGACCATCCATGCATCTTTTCAATAATCCAAGCTGCTATTCCAACAGGACTATCCATCATAGCATAACTCAATGTTTGAGGTTTGGTGGCTTGTTGTGTCCTGTAACCATCTTGCACAATTTGATCTTTATCAAATTTTTCTTGCCACTTTTTTTCTTTATCAGTTTGAGGTCCATCAGGATGTCTCATGGTTAAACAGTTGATATGAATTGCTTTACAATATTTGTCATGATCATAACCTAACCAATTAGCAATGGTTGCTCCCCAATCGCCTCCTTGTGCAACATAATTTTTATACTTTAAATTAATTGTCATCATCTTATTTAATATTTCAGCTATTTTTCTTGGACCATATGGTTCATTTGAAGATTCTGAAAAACCAAAACCTGGAAGTGAAGGAGCTATAACGGTCACACCATCTTCTTTATTTCCTCCATAATTTTCTGGATGTGCTAATTGATTTATAATTTTAATAAATTCAATTACTGAACCTGGCCAACCATGAATCAATAAAAGATTTTTTGGATTAGAGCCACTTCCTTCTTCTTTGATAAAATGAATATTAATTCCATCCACGTTTGTTTTAAAATTTTGAAAGTTATTAATTTTTTTTTCGTATAAACTCCAATTAAAGTCTTTAATCCAATAATCACAAATTTCTTTTAAGTAAGGTAAATTAGTTCCGTGTTTCCAGTCTGGAAGGTTAGGTATTAAATTCCATGGGTAGTTTTTAACTTTCTCCTTAATTTTTGAAACTTTTTCTCTTGGAATATCTATCTTAAATTTTTCAATCATATTAAACGCTATAAATTGCCTTAAAATCAACTATATACATTTTAAAAATTAATTATAATTATAGTTTATGCTTTCAAATAAAGAAATCGTTTGCCCAGATAATCTTTTAAACGTTGCTCATAAAAAAAGAGGTATTAAAGCTGGTATTGTTAATGCTGGCAAACCTTTGCCAATGTTATCAGTTCAAGATGCTGTAAACGAAAATTTGATTGAACCAATTTTTATTGGTGATGAAAAAGAAATACTTAAATGTGCAGAAGATTTAAAATGGGATATTTCAGATTTTGAGATAATTCACGAACCTGTAGAAAATAATACAGCAGCAATTGCTGCTAAACTAGCAAGTGAAAAAAAGGTAAGAATTATTGTTAAAGGTCATATTCATACTGATGTTTTAATGAAAGAAGTTTTAAAAAGAGAATATGATTTGTTAGGAAAAACAAGACTAAGTCATATTTGGCATATGACTATAGGAAAAGAAGATAAGCCACTGATTATAACCGATGGTGCTTTAAATGTTTTACCAAATGTAAAAACTAAAATGCATATCCTTAAGAACGTTATTAATTTTTCAAATAGAATTGGAATTGAAAGACCAAAAGTAGCTATACTTTCAGCAACTGAAGAAGTGTTGGATAGTGTTCCTAGCTCAAAAGATGCTGAAGAATTAACAAAACTTGCAAAACAAGAAAATTTAAGTGCAGATGTATTTGGTCCTCTTGCATTTGATAATTGTATTTCAAAAAAATCTGCTGCTATAAAAGGTATTAAAAATGAAGTCGCAGGTATGTCGGATGTTTTGTTAGTCCCAAGCGTTGAAACAGGAAATGGTCTTGTAAAAATGTTAATCTATTTTTCAGGAGCTTGTGCTGCTGGAGTTGTGGTTGGTGGAAAAGTTCCAGTTGTGATCACAAGTAGATCTGATGAAGCTCAAGCTAGATTAGCATCCATAGCAGCCGCAGTAGTTGCTTTAGATTAATTCTAAATAATAAGATGAATTTATGAAACCAATTGACTATATAAGTTTATATTTTTTAGTAATTATACTTTGTTTGGCAAGTACAAATTTTCTATACAGAATTTATTTTTAATTCTTCGTTGATAAATTAAGTTTTATAATTTAAATACATCTGCAAATAATAAAAAAAAAGGATACAACTAATGGCAATTCAATATTTAAAAAAATCACCGAAAACTTCATCAACAGATGACAGTAAAACTACTGGTATCGTTCAAGATTTACTAAAAAATATTGAGTCTACTAAAGAACAGGGTTGTATCGATTTAACAAAAAAATTTGATAAATTTGATGGTGATATAGTTGTTTCAAAAGAAAGAATTGAAGAAGTTAAAAAAAATTTAGATCAAAAAACAAAAGATGATGTTCAATTTTCTCATGAAAGAGTGAGAAAATTTGCTGAAGCACAATTAAAAAATTATGGGCAAGATTTTGAAGTAGAACTTTCAGAAGGCTTGTTTGCTGGTCAAAAACTTGTGCCTGTCAATACAGCTGGTTGTTATGTTCCTGGTGGAAGATATGCGCATATTGCGTCAGCTGTTATGAGTGTTACTACTGCCAAAGTTGCTGGTGTAAAAAATATTATTGCTTGTAGTCCTCCTAAAGAAGGTGTTGGTGCTCATCCAACAATTATTTATACAGCTGACCTTTGTGGTGCTGATGTAATTTTAAATTTAGGTGGAGTTCCCGCTATAGCAGCAATGACTAATGGATTATTTAAAAATCCTCCAGCAGATATAATTGTTGGTCCAGGAAATCAATTTGTAGCTGAAGCAAAGAGAATTTTATTTGGAAAGGTTGGGATCGATTTATTTGCAGGTCCAACTGAAATTGGAATTATTGCAGATGCAAAAGCCGACCCTGAGATAGTTGCCGTAGACTTAGTTGGTCAAGCAGAACATGGTTATAATTCTCCTTGCTGGTTATATACAACCAGTAAAGAGCTAGCTGAAAAAGTAATGAAAAGAGTTCCTGAGTTAATTGCAGAATTACCTGAGGTTCCAAGAACTAATGCTGATGCAGCTTGGAGAGATTATGGTGAAGTTATTCTTTGTGATACCGATGAAGAAATGGTTAAAATTAGTGATGAATACGCACCAGAACATCTTGAAGTTCAAACTGAAAATCTTGAATGGTTTCATAAAAGATTAACAAATTATGGATCTTTATTTGTTGGAGAAGAGACAACAGTTGCTTATGGAGATAAATGTTCTGGAACAAATCATATTTTGCCTACTAAGGGTGCAGGTAGATATACGGGCGGATTGTTTGTTGGAAAATTTATTAAGACATTAAGTTTTCAAAGAATGACCAAAGAATCTACAGAGCTAGTTGGGGCTGCCGCTGCTAGAATATCTAGATACGAAGGTATGGAGGCGCATGCTAGAACTGGTGATGTTAGACTTAAAAAATATGGTTTTGCGAATTAGTTAAAAAAATATATTGTTTCTTTAACAATGTAAATTGTAAGTAAAGACATAAAGCCAATTATAAATACATTTATATATTTCCATGCTTTGTTGCTTTGAGCATATCTAGAAAAATAAACAGATAAATAACCCAATAAAAAGAAAAAAATAAATGACGCTATTGAAGCACCAATGCCAAAGTAAATTTTTTCATCTAATAAAAAGTTTTTTGAAAAATTTCCCAAAAAGAAAACAGTGTCAGAATACACGTGTGCATTAAGATATGTAAAACCAAGCGTTTTTAATAAAATCTCTGTTCTAGAAATATCTTTTATTTCACTGTTAAAATTAATTGTGATTTTGAAAGATTTAATTTTTGAATATATAAAATAGATTAAAAAAATTATAAGCAATATATTTAAAATTAACTCTACAAATAAATTTAGGTATTGATGAAAAAAATGAAATAAAAGAATACCAGAAAAAATTAATAATAAATCTGATAAAGAACAAACCAAACATACTATAAATACGAATTGCTTTTTAAGCCCCTGTTCTATTACAAAAATATTTTGTGCACCGATTGCTAAAATTAAACTAAGCCCGGTAAAAAAACCTAATAAAATAAATTCCATTAAGGGTTATTAAACTCTTTTTTTACCTTGAACAACTCTATCTAAAATTAGTGCTACAAATAGAATAGCTACACCAGCAAGAATGCCCTGTCCAACATTTGCATACTGAAGTGCTTCAAGTACATCCTGACCTAGTCCTTTGGCTCCAATTAAAGAGGCCACTACAACCATTGCTAAACTTAACATTACAGTCTGGTTAACTCCCGCCAATATAGAAGGTGTAGCTAACGGTAAATCTACTTTTCTAAGTAAATACCATTTGCTTGCCCCATAAGCTATTGCTGCTTCTCTTATTGTTTCAGGAACTCCTCTCAATCCAAGCACTGTTAATCTAACAACTGGTGTTCCACCAAATATCATTGTGATAATTACTGCTGCAACTTTTCCAGTGCCAAAAAAAGCAATGACTGGTATCATAAATACAAATGCTGGCATTGTTTGCATAAAATCCATTATTGGTCTTATCATTGAATAAAATCTTTGACGTCTTGCACAATAAATTCCAAGAGGTATTCCAATTGCTATACTTAAGATTGCTGCTGTACCAAGTAAAGCTAAAGTGGTCATCGCTTTTACCCAAAATCCTAAAAAACCCATATAACATAAAAATCCAGCTGAATAAATTGCAGAACGAGGTCCAGCAGACAACCCAGTTAAAATAACTATAGTGGTAATGATAACAATCCAAGGTGTTTTAACAAACAATAACTCTAAAAAATCTAAAACAGAACGGATACCGATTGTAATAGCTGTAAATAAAGCATCACCTTTAATCACTGCATAATTAAATACTTTTTCAACCCAACTTATAGATGTTAATCTAATTTCAGGATGTGTTGGAAATTCATCCATAATAGTAATTAAACCAGGAAAGCTATAATGGACCACTGAAAAAAACATTATCACTGATGTAAAAATAACACTTAAAACATAATTTTTAGAAAGCATCCCAGGACTGATAGTTTTATCAGATAACCATTCAGAGTATCTTTTTTCTAATTTGGAGTTTGCAAGAATTCCTTGGATTATTTTTATAGAAATTAACAAAACTATTCCAAAAACAGTAATCCATATTGCTGAAGATTCAATTCTATCAACTTCATTGATGTAACCTTGCATTGCATCCTCTAATGATTTTATATTTCGCTTATAAACATCAACCTTATCTGGATTATTTGTTATAGCAGCTTCTAGTTGTTGATTTCTAAATGCAATAGTTGATTGGACTTGTTCTATTTTTTGAATTGCTTCTGCTGTAATATTTCCAAATAAACCTCTTATAATTTGAACAACAGCAAATGTTTCTATTATTAAAAATGTTAATGCCCAGTTCCAAATGTTTCTAATTCCAAACCAGATAGGCCCAAATATTGCAGCATACAAATTGAATGAAAAAGAAAATGATGGTTTGCTACCTATTTTTTGAAATTCTCCAATATAATAATCTGGATTTGTTTTAACAAAATCTGTAATCAATTCTGATCTAGTTGGGTTGTTAGTTTTTTTAATCTCCATCACCACCCTCTATAACTGCTTTTAAAAGATCTGCTTGAGTAATCACACCGATAACTTGATTACTATAATTCTTAACAATTAATGGTTTATCTTTTGATTTTGACTTTTCAATCAGTTTACTTAGGATCTCGTCTTCATGGACGCTTTCTGGGTCGTCCCATAATTTACCGTTTTTCTTCTCATAATCTTCTACTGATTGCATTATTGATTTAGCTTTAACAACTTTTAATCTTGAAATACCTTTTACAAAGTCTTCTACATATTCGTCTGCGGGACTTACAACAATTTCTTCAGGTGTTCCAATTTGAATTACTTTACCATCTCTCATAATAGCAATTCTGTGTCCAACTCTTACAGCTTCATCTAAATCATGAGTGATAAATACAGTTGTTTTTTTCATTTGTTTTGAAAGCTTTATAAATTCTGATTGAAGTTGCCTTCTTATTAACGGATCTAACGCACTGAAAGGTTCATCCATCAAAAGAAATTCAGGGTCCGCCGCTAACGCTCTAGCCAAACCAACTCTTTGTTGCATACCGCCTGATAGTTCGTGAGCAAATTTATTACCCCATCCTTGTAGTTCGACAATATCAAGAATCTTATTTGCTGCATCAAGTCTATCGTTTTTACTTATTCCCCTGATTTCAAGAGGCATTGCTATATTATCAACTACAGATCTGTGAGGCATTAATGCAAAGTTTTGAAAAACCATACCTATTTTTTTGTTTCTTAATTCTTGTAAACTTTCTCGTTCAAGCTTCATAACATCTTGACCATTGATAAGAATTTTTCCTGATGTTGGTTCTAAAAGTCTATTAATGTGTCTTACCAGAGTTGATTTTCCACTACCTGAAAGACCCATAACACAAAATATTTCACCTTGTTTAACATTGAAAGAAACATCAGAGACACCAATTACTGAATTATATTTTTCTAAAGCTACAGTTTTAGAAATGTTTTGATTTTGAATTGCTTCTAATGCTTCACTTGAAGTGTTGCCAAACACCTTCCATACATTTTCAATTTTAATTGCTGACTCAGACGAATCCATTTAGTTTTTTTTATTTGTTTGGAAGATATACCCGACAATATAAAATTGCCGGGTATAAAGTATTTAATTCAGATTATAGCCCTAACCAACCATCAACAGTTGATTTATTAGCTTTCATCCATGATCTTGCAACGTCTGCTGGGTCTTTTTTCTCAACTGAAATCGCATATGCCATAGCTGAAACATCATCTGCTGTTAATTGAAAGTTCTTAAAAAATTCAACAATAGCTGGTGATTTACTTTCTAAAGAAGTTCCCCAACCAATTTGAATTTTTTTAAGTGCATCTTTCGAAGCAACATAAGATTTTTTGTACCAATCTGCGTCCTCTTTAGGTTGTACCATTTTGTATTTAGCTGGATCAAACTTAGGCTCTTCCAACATAACTACATCGGCCATTCCCCAGATCGCGTGTGGTTTGTAACAATAAAATGCATAACCTTCATCTTTTTTAATTGAATCAAGCACTCTTGCATTTTTAACTGCTTCAGCAGCTCTTATCGGTTCAATACCAGCATCATATAAACCATAGTCTCTTAATTTTACTTGGTTAACGTTTGCTGATGCCCAACCATCTGCTCCAATCCAAAATTCACCTTTACCATTACCATCACTATCCATTGCTTTAACAACTTCAGGTCTTCCTAAATCTTCAATTGCAGTGATGTTAAATTTTTTCGCAAATTTTTGAGAAACACAGTAACCTTGGTTTCCTTCATATGGTTTGCTACTCAACTTTAAAGTTCCTTTTGGAACTAAATCGTTTGTGTAAGCTTGTTGATTTGGTAACCAGATATCAGGGTGAACTTCAATTTCACCTTTGCTTCTATCAATAGCACCGTAGATTGCAGTGTTGTTTCCTGGAACAAGTTCTGCTTCTCCACCCATTTTATCTGTAACAACTGCAGCTAATAAATTAGCAATTGCTGTTGCACCAGTCCAACCTGGATCTCCAATTTTAACCTTTTCTGCAAATGATGAAGCAGATGAAAGTATAAAAATTAATCCAGCTACAAGTGTAGTTTTAATTGATCTCATTATCTCTCTCCTATTAATTAAAAAATAAAGTCTAGCTCAAAAGTTTGAAGTGAGTCAAAGGAAATAAAGCCAAAAAAAGTTAATTTAACTTGATAATTAATAAACAAAAATGTCACAAATGATTAATTGTGACTAATCCAGATCGTTTTAGTTTGTAGAAAAGAATTGAGAGCTTCAGTACCTTGGTCCCTGGAGAGAGATCCTGATTGTTTGTAGCCTCCAAAAGGTGTTTTAATATCTCCCTCTGAAAATGTATTTACTGAAACAGTTCCACACGGTAAACTTTTTGCCAAATGAAAAGCTCTATTAATGTCCTGTGTAAATACACTTGCGTGAAGTCCGTATTTTGAGTTACTTGCAACCTTTAATGCTTCTTTATCATCTTTAACTGTTAAAATTCCTAATACTGGTCCAAAAATTTCTTCTTGGGCGATTGTCATGTTTTCTTTTAAACCATCAAATAAAGTTGGTTTTGCATAAAAACCTTTTTGTTTATTGTCTGAGACTCCACCGGATAAAAGTTTTGCACCTTCATCTATTCCTTTTTGAATGTATCCATCAACTGTTTGTAAATGTCCTTTTGAAATCATAGATCCCATATTTGAATTTAAATCCAATGGATCTCCTACTTTTAATTTTTTTACTCTTTTAAATACTTTATCTAAAAATTCATCTTTCACTTTTTTGTGAACTATCTGTCTCATATTCGCAGAGCAGTTTTGTCCACCATTCCAAAAAGCCGAATTGATTGCATTGTCGATTAAATCATCATTAATTTTTGCATCTTCTAAAACAATAAAAGGACTTTTTCCTCCCATCTCAAGAGCAATTGGTTTTAAATTACTTTCTCCAGAATATCTCATAAAGTAACCACCGACTTCAGTTGACCCTGTAAAAGAAACCGCATCAACATCACCATGACGACCAAGAGCTTCTCCAACATCACCATAACCAGGAAGAACATTTAAAACTCCATCTGGCACACCTGCTTGTTGTGCAATTTTTGCAACACGTATTGCAGTCAAAGGTGTATCTTCTGCTGGTTTAATAATTACTGAACAACCGGCTGCTAAAGCTGGTGCCATTTTCCAAACAGCCATCATAAGTGGAAAGTTCCAAGGAACAATACCAGCTATAACTCCAATTGGTTCTTTAACGATTAAACTTGTTATAGATGGTTCTGTTGGACCAACTTTACCAAAAACTTTGTCAATTAATTCTCCATACCACTGAAAATGCATCGGTGCATCATTAGCAACTTCATTAATACAGTCTGCTATTAGTTTGCCTGTATCAACACTTTCAAGTACTGAATTTTCAATTCCTGTTTCTCTAAGTAATTCTGCAAATTTTAATAAAACTTCCTTACGGTGCTCCGGAGAAGTTCTAGACCATACCCCACTGTTAAAAGCCTTTCTTGAAACTTTAACAGCTAGATCAACATCTTTATGATTACATTTAGCAACTGCGCAAAGTTTTTCACCAGTTGCGGGATTTATTGTATCAAATTTTTTACCGTCAATGGCACCAACATATTTACCATTAATAAAGGCTCTTCCTTCAAACTTAAGTTTTTTTGCAATAGATTTATAATTTACTGCCACCTATTATTCTGCATTAGCAGTTAAAGTTTTTATCTCTAAAACATTTTCATTTGGATCTTTTACAAAGAAAGTTTCTTGCTCATACTTTGTTCCCTTAAATCTTAAATAGGGCTCATCATAATATTTGGTACCATTATCTTTTAACCTCTTTTTAAGAGCATCGAAGTCTTTTCTTGATAAATGAACACCAAAATGAGGAACTGAAACGTTACCCATATCCACATCATGTCTTTCATTATCTAATTTATGCTCACTTGCATGAAGAGTTAGTTCATTTCCCCAAAAATCGACGTCTGCCCATTCTTGTGCTGCGTTATCAAGTCTGCATCCTAAAGCTTCACTATAAAATTTTTTTGCTGTCTCTAAATCACCGCAAGGCACTGCTAAGTGAAAACAATTGGTATTTTTATACATATGTTAATCCTTTAAATTTTGATTTTAATCACTATATAAATTCTAGTTTATTAATCAACAGGTGAAATCAAGCAAACTTACTATGAGAAATTTTTTACAATCTATAATTGATCGAGATCCTGCTGCTAAATCCAAGCTAAGTTTAATATTAACTTATCCAGGTGTGAAAGCAGTATTCTTTTATCGAATAGCAAATTTTTTTAGTCTAGCTAAATTTGATTTGATAGCTCGAATAATTTCTCAATTTTCAAGATTCTTAACTGGAATAGAAATTCATCCAAAAGCAAAAATTGGAAAAAATTTATTTATTGATCATGGTATGGGTGTTGTAATTGGTGAAACATCTGAGATCAGCGATAATGTTACTATCTATCATAATGTAACATTAGGTGGAATTGCACCAAGTATTAATTCTAACGATCAAAGAAATATGAAAAGACATCCTACTTTAGAGGATAATGTTGTTGTGGGGTCTGGTGCTCAAATATTAGGGCCTATAACGATCGGTAAAAATTCTCTTATTGGATCTAATTCAGTAGTAACAAAAAATGTACCTGAAAAATCAGTTATGGCAGGTATACCAGCTAAAAGAGTTGGAGATGCCTCAAAAGGATTTAAACCTTATGCTGTCACTGATGAAGATAAAGAATAATGAGCAACATAAAAAACGATTTTATTGAGTCAATTGGTAACACTCCTTTAGTAAAGCTTAAAGCTGCTTCTGAAATTACTGGATGTAACATTTATGGTAAGGCAGAGTTTTTAAATCCAGGTGGTTCAGTTAAAGATAGAGCTGCATTAGCTTTAATTAAAGATGCTCAAGATAAAAAGTTAATTTCTAAAGGTGGAATTGTAGTTGAGGGCACTGCTGGTAACACTGGTATTGGATTAGGGCTTTTAGGTAATTCCCTTGGTTACAAAACAATTATTGTAATGAATGATAACCAAACTCAAGAAAAGAAAGATACATTAAGAAATCTTGGAGCTGAACTTCGACTAGTGCCAGCTAAACCTTATAAGGATAATGATAACTTTGTAAAAGTTGCAGCAAGACTAGCTGATGAATTAAAACCAACAAATAATAATGGAGTTATTTGGGCTAATCAATTTGATAACACTGCTAATGCTAAAGGTCACTATGAAGGAACTGGAAAAGAAATTTGGGAACAAACTGAAGGTAAAGTTGATGGATTTGTTTGTTCATCTGGTACTGGTGGAACTATTTCAGGAGTGAGTAATGCTCTTAAAGAAAAGAATAAAGATATAAAAATTTATTTATCTGATCCCAAAGGTTCTGCTCTTTATAATTATATAAAAAGTGGTGAATTAAAATCTGAGGGAAATTCAATTAC
>Ga0233438_10003254_pt1 | contig 15153 bp, 9 predicted proteins | sample SI_123_September_FD_182720 | JGI IMG/M metagenome (GOLD analysis project Ga0233438, IMG submission 182720) | Seawater microbial communities from Saanich Inlet, British Columbia, Canada - SI_123_September2016_10_MG | ecosystem: Environmental > Aquatic > Marine > Inlet | place: Canada: British...
ATCTCTGCAATCATTTAAGTCCCCTAGAAAAACAAGGTGGGTTTTGTTGTTGAGTTGGGCAGAGAGACCGTCTATGAGCCGGGGAAGAGCATCATCTCGCGAGTGGATGTCTGAGACTAAAAGGATGTTTTCCGGCATCAGTGGCCTGTAGATAAAGCTATTCTATCATGGCCTAGACAAAGTGTACACAGCTATTAGCCACCATAAGAACTGACATCGGGCTTGTCGGACTTAGCTGCTCCGTACTTACCGTTAGGATCTACATACTGAGAATGATATTCATCTTCACCTGTTTGTGGTCCTGGGTCTACCATACCAACGTCTTTTTCAGAGTAAGCACTCCAGCCCTCAGGGACTATTAGCTCTTTTTCTTCCATGTTTTATTTTGTGCGGTAACTTTCCTTTAAACAAAAAAATCCCCGCGATTGTAGTCGCAGGGAGATAGAACTATTAAGTTTTTATATCTATATCAGAAATCTAAGTTAAGGTCTTCGTCACCTGTCTCCTGCTGAGCGAGGAGCAGAGTGGAGCGAATACGAATACGTCCGTTGTCCATTTCTTCTTTGCTACGCAGGGTCAGTGTAGCAGGCTTCTCTTGATTGATCTCTGGCTTTGTTGCCAAGAGAGGACGGATAGAGCTATGAGCCCATGCGCCTGCAATGTTACCCTCTTCAGGGCAGTTATTGATCAAGATGCGGTATGTTAAACCGTAAGAAGTCTTGCAAGGGTAGTATCCGATAACCTCGTAGGGGTTATTAAGCTCGAGCTCACGGAAGTCGATTTCGTCAGTAGCTTCGATTCGAGTACCACCACCACCTTTAGCAGTGACTTTTTGAAGCAGTCCGATAATGTCTGCAGGCTTCTTCTTGAGAAGAGCGTTCATTGCCTTAGGCTCGACTGGATTCTCCCAGTCAGTGAAGCGAACAGCTACGGGAAGGACAGTCTGTCCACCCTCTACATCAACAGCCATGAAGAGTGCTGCGTCTTCGCCACGACCAGAGAAGTTATAAGAGCCGAATTCTGCTTCGATCTCTCGGCCATCTGTGGTCTTGAAACCACCCTTCTCAGCTTGGATGGGGATGAAACGAGGGCCCCACTGGATGTACAATTCGTTGTCCTTAGTACCTTCGACGCCTTCTGCGCCGACTTTGAGCACTGGACCGAACAGACGGAAGTAAATGCTATCGCGAGACTTAATCAAGAAAGTATTCTCATCAAGAGGAAGTTCTTCGCTTGTGAGATACTGGAACACAGTATCTAGGTCCTTGCGCATCCCTTTAGGGAGGTTTGCGTTTGGAAGTGATGTATATTCTCCGGTGTATTCACGTCCTGCAAGAGGAGCGAGAGCTGGCGCGTTAGTAGAAATGTCAACAGTGTTGATATTGAAAGACATGTTTGATCCTTTTAGTACTGGGTCCTTTGGAGTAAGATCTCTCTTAGCTCACTTAGTTATTATATCATGGGAAAGACGTCATGTCAACCCCACAACTCTCTTTAATCTAGTTTCTCTAGGTCGTATAGGTAGGTCTTCGCCTCTAGCTTAATAGAATATAGTTGTTGAGATACAGGATTAAGAGGGCAAAGAGGAGGGATATAAAGCATAAGAGTCTCTCCTATCCAAAACTGACGTTCAAACGGGCATTTGTCAGGGATCTGGTTTACCCACTCATACGCGAGCTTTTTTGTCCATGTCTTAGGGCGAAGAAAAGGCAGGGAAAACTTAGGGAGGGCCTCCCCAAACTTCCCCCACCACTTGGGAGCTCTTGCCCTTCTCCCGCTGGCAGATTTAGTTGTAAACATGTTTTTAAATTCCTAGCTCACCTGGAGTCTTTGCTCCTGAGTAACCAATGAAGTCCTTGAAGCATAGCATCTCTGGGATGGAAATTGATGCACGGTTTGTAGGATCGCGGAATCTCTCCGGCTCGGAGTGATTTTTGTATTCAGAGAAGCACTTACCATCAGCAGAGGCATTGCCAACGTCTTCTGCCCAAACGTAGGTTTGAAGCCCGCCATCCAAGCATATATCAGCACTACTACCAGAAGGTAATACGTCGCGGGTTGAAATTACTTCAACAGTGACCTCTTGGTCGCAGTAAGGGCTACCACCGCCATCTTCATAGCACCAAGAAACTTGGCTACCGCCGTTTTTCTTAATAGCGAGCTCTGGTCCGCACTTGGGCCATGGCTCGTAGTATTCTACACCGACTTTGGCACATGAACAGCTTTGCGATCCGTCTTCGTGGGTAATACAGACCTCTTCAAAGAGGTCACGCTTGGGCTGTTCTCCTGGCACGGAAGAGTGAATGAAGTCAAAGTCGTAGTTACCCCCATCTAGGTTACAAATATAGTAGGTTTTTGTTCCACCCATTTGTCCGCTAAACGCCGCGCGATTGTAAATACTACCACCTAGAGCTCCGCCAGGTTGTGCAATTATATCAGAAGCCTCAGGGATATTAAACCCGAAGTTATTGACCCACGCTGCAGTACCTAAGAAGTTTGTTACTTTTAGAGTAACTAACTTACCGGCGTAATTAGCCAAGTTAAGAGTTACTTTGTCTTCTCCGTCAGTTGTGATTTGAAGCCCACCGGACTGACTCTGAGTGGATGGTGGTGAAGCACAAGTGGGAACAGAAGGCTCCCATGGCCCTGGTGGACAGCCTCCAGGGACTGGGCCTGTGCCTATTGGAGGAGCTGGAGGATCTGGAGGAGGTGGAGGAGTTCCGGGAGGAGTTGGAGGAGCTGGAGGAGCTGGCAAACCCTCCATATACTCAATGACAAAAGCCATACCCATGGGGTTATCAACAAACGCCGTGATCGGATTCAATTCTGTTCCGGCGTCAGTATTCTTAATGCCAATGTTAAAAGTGTAGTTACCAGCTGAGGGAATTTTAAAGTAAGTGACTTTGCCGTTGTTAGACAGGAACCCCGCACATCTTTTCGATTCTGAAACGTTTGACCCACTACCGCTTCTCGTACTGGTTATACTACTCCGCCATGTCGTAGCGCCAACAATATTAAACGTGGTTTGTGGTTCACCATGGTTATCAGCAGAAGCTCTAACGCGATAGATACCCGACTGACTAAAGTTAAAGCTCGCACTACCTGTACTGTACCTACCTGCTAGGGTGCCAAGTGAGGTATCGAATGCAATGCCGACGGTCGATAAAAGGCCACCCCAGTTACTGGAAAGAAGATAACCTTGGATCTTGATTGCGCCAGGAAAACCGATGCTTACTGAGTTAACAACAGTCTGGTTTTTTGAGTATGCCATAGCGGATTATTTTTCTTCTAGTTTTTTAACTCTGTCAGAGAGTTCTTTGATTGCCTCAATAAGAACGGGGACCATGGATTGGTAAGAAACAGTCATCAGTCCGGCTCCATCTATGTCCACAGACTCAGGTAGAACTTCTTTAACCTCTTGGGCAATAAGACCAATGCGCTTACGCTCTGGAGCAGATTTAAGGTTATAGGAAACACCTCTGAGCTTTTCGACTTTCTCTAGAGCTTTGTCGTAGCGAATTACGTTGTCCTTGAGACGAAGGTCAGAAGAAACGCAGATATCCTCGGTTGCAGTAACCTTCTTAAAGGTTACTTCAGCAGTAGTAGAAACATCTTGTCCGATGCTGATGGCGAAAGCATTAAAATCGTCTTCGGTTCCGGACTGCCCATCTTCGCCAGGCTGTTGAGTGACCTGAACAGCAACGCCCGTACCAGCGGTAATAAATCCACCAAGTCTAGTCTCAAGTTCCTGGGCAAGCTGTAAGGCACTAACTACGAGGTAACCAGAAGTACCATTGGAGCCAACGTCCCCATCCTTGTTTCTTGCGCCTTCAATATCAGACTTAGTGGCAAACTGTACAAGTCCGGCTTTGGATTCTGTTCCATACACACCAGGAGGATTGTTGGAGGCTGTGATGTCACCAGTAGTCAAACTCTTAAGTTGAGTATCTTGGCTGAAGAATACATTTGTGTCAGAGCCAAAGATCATTGCAGAGCCATCGCTCATGAGTAACCTCTGGCGGATGGATACAGTGTTAAGAACTTGGTTGGTTACGTTGCCAGGCTCGTTGTCCGCCTTGAGCGGAATAGAGAACTGCTCACCTGATCTTAGGTCAAAGACCGTTGTACCAATGTAGTAATTGCCTTCCTCGTTCATGCCAGTGGCATAGACTCTACCACCGTTTTCTTCAACAATAATCTTACCCAGAGCAGTATCAGCGTCTAGAGGCTCACCCTGATAGGTTGGGAAAGCAGTATCGTAGTTGAGGTAGCCGGTCCATTCCCAGGTATGACCAGAAGCTCTAATAACAGAAGGTCTACGGAGAGAAGTTAAGAAACCAACCTGAGAAGAAGAAGAAGAAGTCTTAATGAAGATTGGGTTAATGCCGGGAACGATAGATCCCGTAAGAGCGATGCCTGGTCTAGCAGAGAGCTTCTCGACAGCGATCTTAGTAATCGAGTTAGAGGGGTCTTCAGTGAGCTCAGGCTCATCAGCATCTTGTACAGGGAAGACGTTACCAGAGAATACGTCTCTAGCGTCTGAGGATTGAGTAATGTATACAAGATACTTACCAGGATACTTAACGTCTACAGCAGATGGTCTCTCGTAAGAGTCATAGGTTTGGACCTGAGTGATGGCTAGGGGGTTGTCTGTCAGCGCTCCTCCATTGAGAGGGAATCCGGCTACACCGGCCTGCTTCTCAATGATGTAGTAGGCCTGGGGTCTTCTTAGACCAGCCTCAGCGATGTGACCTTCAACAACAGTTTTATAGATTCTTTCTTGCGAAGTCCTTCTATCAACACCTCTAACGATCTTAATAGGAGCTTTATTGAAGATAAAATCAATAAGCTTGAAGAGGTTTGTAGTGGCGTCGGTTGAAGTGGAGACCTTATACTTGAAAGCGTAGGTAAGCTTCTTGGCAAGATATCCGTCTGCGTCTGCGTCTCCTTTATTACTTTTAGATCCATCAAAAGTCTCTTCTACGATACCATTAACATCAGTTTCAATATACCAGCGGTTAATGTTAGAGTCCCAAGCAAAGACTTTGGAGCGGTCATCTAGCTTGTCGAAGCCAGGAGACTCAGGTCCTTGAAGGGCGATGTTAGCCTGGAAGCTGATAGAGTTACCGTTTTCATCGAAACCAGTGATGTAGATTCGTTTTCTGTTCGCATAGGCCTCACCTCCAGCGTGGGTGTAACGTCCATCAGATTGCTTCTTAGTGAAGGAATACTGGCCAAAGGCAACATCCGAAGCCGAGGGAGGATTCTCTAAGTTTAGGGGATTTGCCTGGTCAGAATTGAAAATGTAAACTCTTAGAGTATCTGGCTGAACGGAATTAACAGAGTTAGCAGTGATGTAGTTAAGAGTGCTAGTATAGTCAAGAACAAAACCTGTAGAGATGGTCGTATCTTCTAGGGTGGGGCCCCTAACATCAGAAAGGGAACTGTAAGATAGAGGGAGCGGAGGAATGATCTCAGTGGCCTTAGTACCGAGGTATGTGCCCTGAGGAATCCCTTCATCTTGAGAGAATGCTCTGTCTTTGTACCCAAGAGCTCTTAGCGAAATATCACCAAAGTCGGAACAAGAGTTTGTGATAGAAAGGTCGGCGCCCGATTCAGAAATGAAGTGATCAGCGTTACCAATAACAAAGCAAGAAACTAACTGGATGGTGGCGTCGTAGCTTCCTCTGAAGCCCCAGTGACGATACTTGAAGGGATCAGCTCCGCACTCTCTGTACTTCTTACCTTGCCCAGTTAACTTATTAGTCGGTGGATCAGAGTAGTAATCAACAGCGGGGTTTTCATAGCAGTTAGGGTCGGTTTGTAGCGAAACCTGCGTGTAGTTTGCAGTAACCATAGACCTGAAACCAGCAACTCTAGAGCCATCAACCCACATACCGTTGAGACCAAAAATAGATCTAACAGAGCAGTTGAATACATAAGGAGAAGAGGATCTTGTGGAGTTAACATCAGGGAGCTTGAAGTAAGAAGTACTTCCGGCCTCGTTAACTTTAAGAATAGCTTGACCAGGAATAGAAGCTGGGGTCTGAAGGTCAAGGTCAGGGCTCTGCAAACCAGTCTGGTTCTGCTCTAAGTCTTGGGAACGATCGAACTTAGAGTTGGCAAGAGGAGCAACAATAGTGGTTTCTCCAGTTACAGGAGAAAGGGAATCATCGCCCCATCCGTCAATACTAGCGAATAAGGAAGCAATCTTTCTGTAGTAAGAAGTTTCGGTATCTGATCCTTTAATTTCTTCTTCAGAAGCAAAACCAACGGCGGTAACCGTGTTGTGTGTTCTGGAAAACTGCTGGTTGTCAGTGAAGGTGAGCAGCGAGACGTACGTACCACCGGTTACTTTGAAGATGTAAGTTCTCTTATCCTGAGCAACACTTTGTCCTGGGGTTAGACCAGGAACGTACATAGGACGAACTCTAACTTTTCTCAGGTCAACGCCATTAATGGAAATACCTCTTGGTACAACCACACCACCATCGGTGGGATTGAAGTCGGAGAGACGGTTGTAGAGTAGTCTGTCTCCTGTGGAGAATGAACCTTGAACAGACTGAAGATAAATCTTCCAGCGAGAAGAAGTCGAGCTTATTCTTTCGAGTTTGTAGATAGTACCCAAGCCACCTGATGGAGTATATAGGGTGCGGCCAAGGTTGAGGGAGATAGGAGGTTGATTAGAGCTAGCATCGGCAGTATCGACAATAATGTAAGGTCTCTCTCTGCTCCAGTTCTCAGTTGCGACAAATCCGGTCTCAACTTGCTTGATGAACTGCTCAGAACCTTGACCGGAAGCTACACCGTTGACACCAGGAGAGTTATCAACATAGTAATCACCAGGGGCAAGTTCGATAACCGTAGTGTCGTATGCATCTAGGCCCTCGATTCTTCTAGAGGCTCTAGCAGCTTCAAGTAGGGCTCTTTCAATTGTTCTGAAAGGAGTACCAACATCGGTACCAGAGTTGTCAATAGCGTCGTTGCCGGTCGACGGGGAGACGTAGATAATGCTCTTAGAAGCCGTGGAGACTGTGAAACCATCAGCACTCTTGATACAACGTGGGGCATTAAATACCTTGATCAGGCCGCCTTCACCGTTAGAGTATACAGCTGAAGTAGAGGTGACTTCTTTATAGCACTTCTGAGAAGAAGCCTCGTAACGGTAGACTCCTTCAGAAGGCTCGGGATAGTTTGCTGGGATCGCCTGGCCATCAGGACACTCGGCAGCAGTACGAGTACCAATGAATTCTTTACCACCGCAGCTAATAAATGAACCTAAGACGGGATTACAATCAGAACCTGGGGTTTCTTCAAACTTCCACTCTCCGGTTTCTTTAAAGTAGAAGAGCTCAAGATGAGCGTCGCGGATATTAATAATCCAGTCGTCCACAGAGCCATTGATCTTAGTTCCAGCGGCGGGGCGGAGAACAACAGGGTAGCGGTCAAACGAACCTTCAAGGTCAACAACAGCAACTCTAGCGCCATCGGAGTCACCAGGGTCAGGTAATGAGATGATAACCGAACCGTTTCTTGTATCGATAACAGCTCTGTCGCCAGGGTTGATGGTCTGGGAGGTGTTGAGGATGGAGGTGTTCTTAAGAACAGCAGAGGAGAAGTTAGATAGGTTACCAACAAAGACGTTAGGACGCAGGTCAATAACGCCGGTTCCCATTACCTTACCATCGCTTCCGGTCTCAAACTCAAACGCATTAAAGTTAAGCTCTGCGAGAGGGACGTGAGGGACGGAGGCAATATCAGGACGGCTGCTGGAGATAACGATCTCAGACTGGGAGCCATCGTTCTGATTCTCTTTAACGTAGAGGTAGTTAGGACCTGCAGAGGAGTTGCCGCCTACTCCAATAAGTTGCTTCAGGGTGCGGGGCCAACTAAAGATGCCGCCATTAGAAAGCTTGATGCTTCCAGCTTCAATAATCACACCTCTGGTACCGGCTGGGCTGGAAGATCCGTCAATGATGGGGATTTGATCCTGACCAACTATTGTAGGGATAGTCTTAGGCTCAGTAAAGGTGGCTTCAGAGACAGAAGTGATTGTACCTTCGTACCCTAGGATAACACCATCGTGTGCCAACCTACCAATGGCCGTTTCCTTTTCTTCTCTAGGGTTAGCTAGCTCATAGTCCTTAAGACCATCTCTTTGAGAAATTTGCCACTTGTTATTGTCAGCATCAGAGAGGCCGTAGAAGTCGTCTCTAGTTGTAGTAGCATCGAAACTCGTTCCTTTCTGTACCTCATTGAGGTATTCTTTTGAAACAATTGTTCCGTTCGCGAACGTAATCTTGTCAAGCATCGGAATTTAATTATTAGATATTATTTATCCAAAGGAGTCTGCCCATCCAGGAGTCATTAGGGCCAAAAGAGCTGAGCTCTACCATCATTTGTCTACCTATTCCTCTGTATGTGTCGATTGGATTGTCCGCATTTTCATCTGCAGCAATGAGCCCAAAACCCCAGGTTATACCACTGGATCTGATAAACCAAGCATCTTTCTGTCCCCAATCAACAGGGTAGTCAAAGTAGACCACGTTTGATACGGGATCCTGCGGGAAAGTAATTAAAACTCTCATCTCTCTATAGTATCCTTCTGGGATTACCAGAGGATTAGTATTTGAAATAGGTAAATTTGATGGGTTGCTTACGTCTACTCTAAGAAAATTCGAAAATCTTAAAGCGCCCATAGGCGAGTTTTTTACCGCACCACCTAGTTCAATTGGAGATCCTATAGAATCTCCTACCCAAACTCTACCATCGGCGTTATTTACAAAGAGCTCACCCTCATCCAAGTCCCCGATGAAAGGCTCTTCTCCTACGACGTTACTAGATAAAATCTGAATAGATGCTTGACTCATTACAATTCTATTGTCTATAGTCTATACTTCCTTTAAACTGCTTTCCGCGGTTTAAAGCTATAATAGATAAATTTAAAATGTGGCTAAGAATAATTTTCTTACAGACAAATTTTCAACCACCGGAAGCCTTGCAGCTGTTGCTTATGGGTCTTCTGAGCTATTCTACACTGTAGCGGACCAAATTAGAAGTAATTCAGTATCAAAAAGCCTTGATGCTCAGCTCCCTTCGCACCTAGCGCTAGATTTTGTAAATACAAAAAAGCTATTAAAAAATGCTATATTTAGCACTTTAGATAGGCACTACAGTGAGAGCGGGGTATTTACAGACTTTATAGATATATTTTGCAAAACCGATTTAAATAAGTATTCTTCGCGCGCTACCGAAAGCTTACTATCTCTTCTAAATAGGATCTCTGATTATAACTCTACACTGTTATCTATACTGGAAGATTGCTTAGAGGAAGCTGCTAGACTCTTTGGATACAAATCAGAGTTAGATCTAGATTTCTTAAGCTTAGCAAAAGACGTGGCGGCCAGGTTTAAAACTGAAAACTATTTAACAGAGGATCTTGATCTGATTTTATTAATCGCAGCAAACAACCCTTTAACAAAGGTATCTAGCGCACCAGCGGACACTTTAGTTCCACTTTCTGAAGAAGGAAGGCTAGGTAAGAACTATAAGGGGGCGGATATAAATCTAGGCACAACGTCTTTTACCGAGTATTATTCTGGCAAATCTGCATACTCATCTAATATATACTCCTTACAAAACGTTGTTGCTCAAGGGTACGTAGGGTATCCTTTGGCCGCTTTACTAGGTGAAAGCTTATTAGATAATGATAGCTTAGAATATTATTCTGTTAGCATTGGGGTCTCTTCTAGTAATGTAGAAGACCCACTCTATAATATAAATCTTGCTACACTAGATATAAGAAGTTAATGTAATGCCTGATATTTACGGACCTATACTACCCCTCCAGCTTGATCCTAGGAATACTTCTGCATTAGTAAGAGATACTCAAACAAAGATATTTTTAGAGTCAGATGGTTCTTTAAATGATTTTAGCCCCGCTTCTCCTCTTTCAGCTATTGTGGAAGGTCAAGCCTACGCTCAAAATGAACTATTATATTACCTAAACTCTCTTCCTGAAGCCTATACCCTCCAGTGGCTAAGACAGTTAGGCATACAGAGATCTATTGGTGCAAGGGCCGTGGTTGAAGTGTCTTTTATTAAGACCACGGGATTCACTAGATCAGTGGTCATTCCTAAAGGAACCGTTGTTTCTACTTCTTCTGAGCTTAAATTTATCCTGAAGTCTCAGGTGATAATCTCTGATACTTCAACCAGTGCCACGGGGCTAGCAGAGTCAGAGAAATGGGGGTCTGCATATAATGTAAACTCTGGAGCTATAGAAAAAACAAGTGTAAATATATTAGGACTAGAAGGAGTAACAAATTTCTCTAATGCTAAGGGAGGTAAAAATCTAGAGTCCGTAGATAATATGAAGGCAAAAGCGTTCTCTTTAATGAGGAGAAGAGGGCTCATATCGGCAGAAGATTATTATAACGAAGTTATTAGCTTGGCTCCGGCGGACTCTATAGTTAAGGTGTTAACTTACGAGGAGAGGTTTAATTTAGATGTTAATCTCTCAGGGAATATCGTAATCTGTATCGGAAACGAAAACGGGGAACCAGTAAGTGATGCCATAAAAGAAAACATTTTGAATTCAATACGCAAGAAGTCCCCTATTGGTATTTCGGCCTCAATAATAGGCCCTAGAGTATCCCCAGTAGAGATCTCAGTCTCTGTGGAATATGACCCAGAAAAATATACTTCAGGTGTAGATTTTTATGCCTCTAGGATTAACTCTATGTTAAGCTCTGCCTTAAACCCATCCGATATAGAGCTAGGATCTGAATTTAACTATCAGCGGATATTTAGCAACGTTTACGCCATGGATTTTGTTCAGTCTATAACCTCTATGTCTATTAAAGTATTGCAGATAGAAGACGAAGAAAATGTAGGAAACTATTGCAACTCTCCTTTTGTATCAGAGAGAATAAACGAAGTCTGTATAGATACCCCAGAAGCGACTATTGACAGCATTACCGTAGAGTATAAAAATACGGATCCTGTAAGGACATATAGATACTGCAAAAACATAGTTACTTTGATATCTTCTAATACTCAGTCGCCAATTACATACACATACACTAACCAAGATTATAAGAGTTATCTTGAGGCTTGAAAATGGAATATTTATCTTTATGGGATCAAAGAAACCGCAGGTTCGTTAAGAACGGGTACAGAGCAGCGGATGTAACAGTAGAGTTTAAAAGAACTAAGACTATTAAAATAGCCGATCATTCTCTTGCTCAAATATCTTTCAATAGCAAACTAGAAAGAAATGACGAGAGAAACCGAGTAATAGACAGAGATATTAAGTTATTAAGTACCACGGGATTTAGATACGAGACTATTGGTAATGTCTTCTCGCCCGAGCCTATGGAGCTACCAGACAACGAAAATAAAGAATACGAAATTTTAGCCCATGGTACCCCACTAGAGGGTGATCTAAGCGGAGGAAGGGAAAACTGCTTTGTAGAAGGGCTGAGCTGTCAGAGCGGTCAAGGAACAAGTGCCGCTTGTAATCCTGGCAAGTGCTTGATTGGAAAGATTAATAAGGTATCTGGGTATAAATGGAAATATACTTCGGCCGCTACTTTTGGTAGTTCTGACACTCCTGTAAGCTACTACCTAGGCGGTAAAGAAGTACTAGAACTAAAGACGATCATAAGAGGGAAATTTAAAGAGATAGGCGGGACTGAGTTAAATATAAATAAATCAGCAAGTAAATCCACGCTGATCTATTTGCCTCCTGCTAACTATCTAGACAGGATCTTCAAAGACAACTACTTCAAGGTGTTCAACTACACTATGGAGCTCGATGGAAACGATCCTTTAAATGGTATTATTGCCTCAGAAGAAGAGTTTGTTTCTAACGTTTTAACTTCTGCATACGAGAAAAATCCTAGGCTTTATAAGGGATCTACTCTTGCATCGCTAGCAGATTTTAATGTAGAAGAAATAATCAAAGACGTAATAAACGACATTTTATTTAGCTTAGATAAAGTCTGGAAAGAGAAGATAAAAGCTGTGATGGATGACAGGTGGGATGACAGATTTGCCAACCACGACACAAACAGAACCTTTATTACTTTTGTATTTAGAACTGTTAAAGAGCTATTTAAAAAATGTCTCCAGGTCACCAAGAGTAACTTAAAGCACGGGTCAGTAAAGCAGATCTCTGATGAGAATGTAAGACCAACCTACCTAAGGTTGCCTGGGGCTTCGCTATCATACAGACCCGCAGAAGAAGAGACTCTAGTTATAGGAGAGGATGCTGACAGATTTAAAATACCAATATCTTCTTTAGATATCGGCACAATAGTGGTGCTAAGTGATAGATCTAAAGCGTATCAGTTCTTGCCTAGGTCCATATATGGTAAAGACTTAAGGGTAGCCTACGGGATGTCACCGATGTACTCCTCTAGAACTAAAGAGGAGCTTTATTCCGCCAAAGACAAACTATCTTGGAAGATGCTCTCTGATGACAAGATCCCCTCCCCACCTGTAGCTAAATGGATGCTGGCTGGCGTAGATGAGTTCTTAAGAGAGAAGAAGCACGATATAGAATCCTTCTATTATTCTTATTTAGATCCTACAGAATGTAGCGTAAAAAACCTAGATTGGCTCGCCCAGCACGTTGGATTAACAGAACCTTTCTGGAACGTTAAGTGGGACCAAAAATATAAGAGGGCTCTAATTAAGAATGCTCTGGGGTGGTTTGAAGAATCTCTTACTCAAACTGTAGGAGGGACAGAGTACGAGACTACAAAGGGTGAGGTCCTACTAGAATATCCTTTTACAGAAGATCTGTGGAGGACGGCACACGGCACACTTACAGACGGCGTAGACTTCTCTGAGATAGACCTTTCTAAGATCCCAAAAATATTATATAGCAGCTATGACAAATCTATCAGTAACGAGAGCTATGTCACAAAAAATAATGGGAGCAAAGCAGACGAGTTCTCTGTTTATAAACAAGATTGGAAGGGGTTAATAGAGTCAAAGGGGAGTGTGATGTCCCTACTGTTCTTATTTAGTTTATTTCAAGTAAAAGCTCATACTGCGAACGAGCTGAGTTTTGAACAGATAAGGAAGAAAGCAGAAGTTGATGTGGTCTTCTCTATACCTTCAGATGCTTCTAGCGGAGTGACCATACCCTCAGATACGGTTTTAGTAACGGACGTTTCCCTATCTCAATATGATAATGCTTTGCAATTTAAGGTAGTAGATAATGTAGTCTTAACTCCAGAAACCAGGGCTGTAAAAGTAAAAGCTATTGCAACAGACATCGGGGAGGAATATAATGTCATAGAAGACTCTCTTGTGTTTCAAACTCCGATCTCTGGAGTCATTATTACAAATAAAGATGGGCGTAAAGGTGAGAACATAGGTGGCATTTTAAAAGTCAAGTCAGGGCTCAGAGGACAAGAGAACAACGCGCCTGTCTTGCTACCGACAAAATATACCTTACCTCAAGTAGGTACCGTGGCTGATAAAGCAATACAAGCGTACGAAAATCAAATGATTGCTGGGGTGACGTCTATTACAACACCTGAAGAAGCAAACAATATCTTCTTTAGGCTTCCGTTCTATTACAATAGGGACGGTACAACGTGGAGTCTGGTAGAATCTATTGCGAAGTATTGGTTAAGTGGGTCTTTAAATGCTAGGCCTCAGTACGCCTTCCTTGCCGCGGACCTTTGGCAACAGGGTGATGCATTTTTTGAACCAGAAATAATAGATGAAAGTATAGATACAACAACTCAGATATTTACTCTAGATGCTAATTTCCACCTAGAGGCCGAAGACTCCACCGACATTCTTTACAACTAAAACCATGACTACAGGGAAGAAAATATCAGAATTTACTCAGTTAAGCAGCATAGCGGATCAAGATGTCTTGTTAACTGTTGATGTCAGTGATACCACATCTTCATCCTCTGGTACTACAAAGAAGGCTCTGTTTTCTACTTTCAAGAGCGATATAACCAGCGGATTAAATATATCTAATTGGGACGCGGCCTTTGGGTGGGGGAATCATGCTAGTGCTGGATACCAGACGGACTTTACAGAGACAGACCCGGTGTTCTCTGCACATATAGCAAGTGATATTACTTCTACAGATATTGGGCAGTGGAACGCCGCTTATGGCTGGGGCAATCATGCGGTTCAAGGCTATCTTCAGTCAATTGCGGCTATAAGCATAGATGCATTAAATGATGTCGCCATCAACTCGAGCACTCTTGCGGAAGATCAAGTTATTAAATGGAACGGAACTTCTTGGGTTAATGGAACCGGCGGAAGTGGTACCACAATTAACGGACTAAATGATGTTGGCGATGTTACTATTACATTAAGTACTCTTGCAGATAACCAGATTCTTAAATATGATTCTGATTCAGATAAGTGGAGAAATGAAGATTTTGCAGATATTGCACTATCAAGTTTTTCTGTGGCAACTGCTAGTGCATCTTCTACTCCGAGCCTATCTTATGACAATGAGCTTGGGGTGTTTACTTACACTCCTCCAGTAATATCTAGCTTTGAAGTAGTTAATGACACATCTCCTCAACTCGGAGGTAACTTAATTCTTAATAATAAGAATATCTCGGGTACGGGTGACATTAACATCAACGGAGATCTGAAAGGAAACACAGTTAGGCTCACAAATAATGCCACGGCTCCTGCCACGGGTAATGAACAGAGAGAGATAAAAGTAATTGGTCAGCTTCCCCACTTCTATGACGGGACCGACTGGAGGCCTTTCTTCTTAATAAACGCGCCTGATCAAATTCCCGCAGATACTAGCTGGGATGATGTGATGATTAGGTCGACTTTTGATCTTAATATCGATGACGTTAAATATAATGTAACTCCGACTAAATCTAGTAATGCAAATGTCCAGATTGTTGGCAGTCCTACGATAGTAGGTAGTAGCTCTCTGAGTCTTAACGGGGCGTATCTAAAATATGACGTAAGTGATAATGGCCCAGGTAGACCCTATAATTTCAATGGCGCGTTTACGATGGAGGCTTGGATTTACTTTAATAGTAACATAGTTGGAGATGGATCCACTCCTATGGTTATTTTTGGGGGATATGGCGCCTCCGACTCTTTGGATAACTGGGCTCTAACAGTTTGGCAGAATGCTGA
>Ga0233438_10003262_pt1 | contig 15142 bp, 17 predicted proteins | sample SI_123_September_FD_182720 | JGI IMG/M metagenome (GOLD analysis project Ga0233438, IMG submission 182720) | Seawater microbial communities from Saanich Inlet, British Columbia, Canada - SI_123_September2016_10_MG | ecosystem: Environmental > Aquatic > Marine > Inlet | place: Canada: British...
TTCAGAGTAAGTAAAAACGTGTAAATATGAAACATCTAAATCATTTAAATAATTGTAAGTTTTTAGAAATAATTCATCTGTTTCACCAGGAAAACCTACTATTACATCTACACCAATACAAGCATTTGGCATTACTTCTTTAATTCTATGAACTCTATTTGTATAGGTGTTTTTTAGATACCTACGCTTCATTTTTTTCAATAGTTCATCACTTCCAGATTGTAAAGGAATATGAAAATGAGGTACAAAAGAATTTGACTTAGAGACAAAATCGATGGTTTCATCCTTTAGTAAATTGGGTTCTATAGAAGATATTCGTAAACGATGAATACCGTTTACTTGATCTAATTTTTTAACCAAATCTAAAAAAGTGTGTTCGTGTTTTTTGTTGCCAAATTCACCTTTACCATAATCGCCAATATTAACTCCAGTTAATACAATTTCTTTAATGCCTTTAGATGATATTTCTTTAGCATTTTCTATAACGTTTTGTAAAGTATCACTTCTAGAGATACCTCTAGCTAGAGGTATAGTACAATAGGTACATTTATAATCACAACCATCTTGAACCTTAAGAAAAGCACGAGTTCTATCACCTATAGAATAAGAGCCTACATAAAAATCGGCATCAACAATTTCACAAGAATGTACTTCTCCTAAATCATTTTTACTTAAATCATTCAGATAACTAGTTACATTAAACTTTTCAGTAGCTCCTAAAACTAAATCTACTCCATTTACAGCTGCTAGTTCTTCAGGTTTTAATTGAGCATAGCAACCTACTGCAATTAAAAAAGCATTTTCATTTTTTTTTAAAGCGTTTTTTACAATAGATTTAAAGCGTTTATCTGCATTATCTGTTACAGAGCAGGTATTTAATACATAAATATCTGCAGCTTTTTCAAAGGGAACTCTTTCATATCCCTCATTTACAAAACTCCTTGCAATAGTAGAAGTTTCAGAGAAATTTAATTTACAACCTAAAGTATAAAAAGCGACTTTTTTATCTGACATCATTCCATTACTTTTATCGAGCGCAAATTTACAAATTTAATTATGATAGTAGCTCATTTAAAACCACCATACTATGCTGTAATATTTACAACAATTAAAGCAAATAATACAAGTGGTTACGACGAAACAGCATTGCGAATGGAGTCTCTTGCTAAAATTCAAAATGGTTTTTTAGGAATAGAGTCTGCTAGGGCTGATGTAGGTATTACAGTTTCTTATTGGCAAAGTTTAGCTGATATTCAGAAATGGAGAGAAAATATAGAACATACAGAAGCAAGAATATTAGGTAAAGATAAGTGGTACGCACAATACCAACTCAGAATTTGTAAGGTAGAGCATGAATATGGTTTTAAGAAGTAACTTATTTACAAATGTAGTTTCATTTACCAATGTATACGAGCCTGTACAGGGAAATGATCTGAATACTTTTTATCAAATACAATAAATTTATTAACGTTAGCATTTTTATTGGTAAGAATAAAGTCAATTCTTAAAGGAAACCAGTAATTAAAAGTTTTTCCAAAACCCTTACCTGCCTCTAAAAAAGCATCTTTTTTACTGTCAAAAATCTGTTTATACACCCAAGAATAGGCTGTATTGTTAAAGTCTCCTGCAATAATTTTTTTTCCTTTCCATTTGGTTTCATGATTTAGAAAAGTCGTAGTTTGTTGTGCCTGAATTTTAAAACCATCTCTTAATCTTGCAATTAATTTTTCTGAATTTTCTTGCCCAAAGTTTTTGGCATTTGTATTTAATTCTAAGGATTGTAGGTGCAAGTTGTACACTCTTATTGTATCTTTTTCTTTTAATATATCAGCATAAATTATATTATTAGCGGTATTTTGTAGTTCTAAAGATCCTTTATGGATTATTTTAAATTTAGAATAAATGGCCAACCCTATGTTAGATTTTTTGTTTTTTATTTTGATATACTTATAAGGATAATTAAAGTCAGGATCCTCTAAGCCATGAAATTCTTGAAAAAGCAGAACATCTGGATTTTTATCTTCTATAAATGATTTTATTTTATTGGGAATATTTTCATCTGGAATCCATCTCCAGTGATTAAAATTTCTAACATTATAGGTCATTATTTTTAAATCGTTGTTCTTTGAAGTGTTTTTTTCTTCAAATTTATAAAGCGGAGATATTATAAAATAACCAATACATAAAGTAATACTTGATAATAAAAATTGTTTTTTTAATTGTAAAATCCAATACACAATAAACATTAAGTTTAAAAGTAGTAAAACTGGCTCTAACAAGCTAAATATTGCAAAGTTTGGAACTACTTTTGGAGAAACCCAAGGTAAAAGGTAGGAGAGAAGCAAACTTATTGCTAGTAAACAGTTTACAATGTAAAGTAGTTTGTTAGTAAATGATAACCTTTCCAATGAGTGCCTTTTAGTTTTTTCCTTGTTTAAATAAAAACTCTTTTTCGGATTTTGTAAGTGTGTCGTAACCCGATTTACTTATTTTATCTAAAATTAGGTCTATTTGTTTTTGTGTTAAGTCTGTATTTGAAATAATTTTTCTCTTCTTTTTTGAATTATAGACTGTTCCTAGTGTTTTTTTATTTCTTTTTAATATTTTTTTTAAATATTTTGAAAGATCACTTTTTTTAGTATTTGGTTTATTAATAAATAAAAAACCAAATAGTGCGCCACCTAGATGCGCAAAATGACCTCCTGAGTTATTGCCAATTAACCCTAATAGATCTAAACCAATCCATATAGCTGCCAGGTAAGAAAGTTTTACAAATCCAATAAAACGTAATTTTATCTTATAGTTTGGAATGTAGGTAGTAATACCAATAAAAATAGCAGATATTCCAGCTGACGCACCAACAAGTGTAGCTGTTTTTCCATTAAATAAAGGAAAATAATTTTGACTGAATACAAATAGAATTCCACCAAATAATGTTCCTAAAAAGTAAAAATTTAGTAATTGTTTTTGAGTAAAATATTCTAAAAATAGGTTGCCTATATAGTAAAGCACACTCAAGTTCATTAAAATGTGAATGAAATTTGCATGTAAAAACCCATAACTAAATAAAGACCAAGGCTTTGTGAATAATAGATTTATTTCCGCATCTAAAGAAAACCATTCTATAATAAAATTGTATTCGTTAACATATAAACCTTGGAATACTTTAGTAAGAAGTGTGCCTAAAAAAACAAAACAATTTATGTAGATTAATTTTTCTACAATATTTCCACTTCGAAAACGATCTTTTAAACTGTCTAGAAGAGTCATATTATAAATTATATTTAAACTGATTATTTTTCCAATAGTAAGCTATAATAAAACCAATTAATGCTCCACCTATATGAGCAAAATGAGCAATATTTCCAACTGAATATTTGGTCATTCCAAAAAACAAGTCACCTATAATCATTATTGGAATAAAATATTTTGCAGCTATTGGAACAGGAAAGAATAATAGCGCTAATTTTACATCTTTAAAGTACAATCCAAAAGCAACTAAAACTCCATATACAGCTCCAGAAGCACCCACTGCAGGAGTGTTATACAATGAAGTTATTTTATTAAATTGTTCTTGTGTAACAGCATTAATAACTCTTAGATCATTAGTAGAGCCAGATTTTAAAATCGAACTTATTTCTAGATTACTTAAACCAGCATTTGTAAATAAATCAAATAGACTACTAAACTGATAGTAATTGACTAGACTATAAATAAGACCAGCTCCAAGCCCTGCCGAAAAGTAGAAAAACAAAAACTTTTTTTTCCCCCACATTTGTTCTAATGGACTTCCAAAAGCCCATAGTCCATACATGTTAAATAATATATGGGCAAAACTTCCATGCATAAATAAATGGGTAATATATTGCCAAAATCCGAAGTTTTCATTTTTTGGAAAATGTAAGGCTAATATATTTGTAACGTCTAATTGTAATAATTGCGGAGCAATAAAAACAATAACGTTAATAATAATTAAGTGTTTTATACCATCTGTAAGTTTATTCATTTTTAACGTGTAAATAAATGATCTATTTCGTTTAATGTTAGTGTTTTAAAGGTAGGTTTTCCGAAAGGAGATGTGCTTGGATCTTTACAAGAAAACAAATTATTTACTAAACTTTCTTGTTCTTTTTCAGCTAATTGTGTCCCAGTTTTAATACATAATGTTTTTGCAAATGATTTTGCCATTATGTCAAAATGACTAAAACTTGCATCTGGTACCTCTAAATTCATGTCATTTAAAAGCTCTTCTATAATTATTGTAATTTTACTCTCAGTTACAGAAATTGGAATTCCTTTTATGGTAACGCTATCTTTTGTAAATGTGTCAAAAGAAAATCCTGCATTTTCTAATTCAGATTTTAAGGTGTAAATCATTTCTATTTCTGCTGGTGAAAAGCTTATTTTTACAGGGAATAATAATTGTTGACTGTTAGCTTCTTTGACCGTAATACTTTCTAAAAACTCCTCATACAAAATACGTTGATGCGCTAAGGACTGATGTATTAACACAACACCAGATTTTATTAAGCTCATTACGTATTTACGCTGAATTTGAAATGTTTTTTGAGTCTTAACTTCTTGCTGATCTGCAAATAATTCATCTTGTTTTTGTTCATATTCAATAGTTGCAGAAGTATATAAAGTTTCCCAATCATTATGCTCTCGTTCTTTTTTGTAAGGGAACCTTAATTCTTTTTTTTCTGTGTCATTAAAAGGATTAAAGTCTGGATCTACAGCAATTTTTGGAGAGGTACTTGCTATGTTGCTTTTTTGCTGTTGATAAGAGGTGTCTAAATTTGAATTTCTATTAAAATCTAACACAGGAGCCACGCTATACTGTCCTAAACTGTGTTTTACTGTAGCTCTTAACATTGCATACAATGCTTTCTCGTTATCGAATTTTATTTCGGTTTTGGTCGGGTGTATGTTGATATCAATTGTATTTGAAGGAACATTTAGATACAGAAAATAAGACGGATGTGCACCTTGTTCTAACAAACCATCAAATGCACTTATAACAGCATGATTTAAGTAGGAGCTTTTTATAAAACGATTATTAACAAAAAAAAATTGCTCACCTCTCTTACGTTTAGAGAATTCTGGTTTTGCAACAAATCCCTCTATATTTAAGATGTCTGTTTGTTCGCCTATAGGAACTAATTTCTCGTTCATCTTAGCACCAAAAACCGCAACAATTCTTTGTCTTAGGTTAGTGTTTTTTAAATGGTAAACTTCATTATTATTATGATTTAATAAAAAAGAGATGTTTGGGTGAGCTAAAGCAACACGTTGAAATTCGTCAATGATATATCTTGTTTCTACAGTCTCTGATTTTAAGAAATTTCTTCTTGCAGGAATGTTATAAAATAAATTTTTCACTGCAATACTAGCTCCTTTTCCTGTAGCTGTAAACTCTTGAGAGATTAAAGTACTTCCCTCAATTTTAATCCAAGTTCCTAATTCCTCACCTTCTGGTTTGGTTTTTAATTCTACATGTGCAATTGCAGCTATAGAAGCTAGTGCCTCGCCTCTAAACCCTTTTGTGTTTAAGTTAAATAAATCTTCTGCCTTTTTAATTTTTGAAGTTGCATGTCTTTCAAAACACATTCTGGCATCTGTAGTGCTCATGCCTTTTCCATCATCAATAACCTGTATTAAAGTTTTACCTGCATCTTTTAATAACAGTTTTATATTGGTTGCGCCAGCATCTATAGCATTTTCCAATAATTCTTTAACAACAGAAGCTGGTCTCTGTACAACTTCTCCAGCTGCAATTTGATTGGCTACGTGATCGGGTAAAAGCTGAATTATATCTGACATTACTTCAATAAAAAAATAGATAAATCAAAATCGATAACAAACAAAAAAACAAATAGTAGTATAAGTATTATATAAATAATTGTTTTGTTAGTTCCTTTATCTGAGGTCTTTAAATCGTTAACAGCGTCAGAGAACTTAGATTTTAATCCTTTACTCTTACCTGTAGTAGTTCTATATTTATCAAGTTTATGCTCGATTTTATAGGGACTTCCTTCACCCTTATAATAACGAGGTTGATAATCAAATTTCTTATTTGTTTTTTTTAAAAATCCCATAATATCAAGTAAAGATAGTATTTTAAAGAAAGGTTGAGTAATTATTTTAACCCAAATCAAATTTAAAGAAATTAAAGGAATGCGTCAACTAAAGAAGCTAAAAGTATTCTTAAAAAAATAAAGATTAATTTGAGTGTGTTTAATATCTTAAAAAGTAGTTAAAAAAAATTATATAAGTAGTCACTTATTTTTTAAAGTGTCATAACTAAAACCCGATATGCTCAGATGCTCTATCTATATTTTTAAGTGCTGCCATTTTTATAGCAGCTACAGCACACTCAATTCCTTTATTACCAAACTTGCCTCCAGATCTGTCTAAAGACTGTTGTTTTGTACTGTCTGTTAAGACGCAAAATATAACAGGCACATCATATTTTACGTTTAAATCAATAATTCCTTGTGTAACACCTTCGCAAACAAAGTCGAAATGCTTAGTTTCCCCTTGAATAACATTTCCAATAGCTATAATAGCGTCCAGTTTTTCAGTTTCAATCATTTTCTTACAACCATAGACCAATTCAAAACTACCAGGAACATCCCAACTAATAATATTAATAGCTGTTGTGCCACAATCTAAAAGCGTATCAACCGCTCCTTTTTTTAAATTTTGTGTAATTTCAGGGTTCCACTCTGAAACAACAATCCCAAATCGAAGAGATTTCGCATTTGGGATTGTTGTTTTATCGTAATAAGATAAGTTAGTTGTAGCCATTTTTAAGCTCTTTTTTTAAATAATACTTTTAGAATTTTTGAACTAAAATTTGTAAACTAACAACTAATCTTTTGCATATTTTGCTGCATTAATAAATTTATCTATATCTCTACCTTGTCCAGATTTAGAGTATTTTTCTTTAATTATAGAAAACATTGCTACAGCTTTGTCGAATTCATTTAACAACATTGCAGTTTGCCCTCCTTTAAACAAAAACAGAGGAGTTGTAAAATCGTTACTTTCTACATTTGCAGCTTTTTCATAATAATCTAATGCATCATTTTGTTGATCTATGTCAGAAAAGGCATCTCCAATTGCACCCAGAGCTACAGCGTTTAAAATAGCATTATCAGAATTAAATTTCCCTAAAAACTCGATTCCTTTGTCATATTCTTTCATTTGTAAATATGATACACCAGAATAGTAGTTCGCTAAATTTCCAGCACTTGTTCCGCTGTAAACTTCAGCAATATCTAAAAAACCGTAATTACCATCAGCTCCTTCTAATCCTAAATTTAATAAAGAATCTATACCAGATCCAGCTGTTGCGGCCTCATCAAAATATTTTCTTGGAAAAGCCAGTTCGTTAGAAGCTTCTAGTTCATTTGGTGTAACAACATATTTATTGTATCCTAAAAATACTAGAAAAATCACAACAATAGCTATTAGACTACCAAATAAAACTTTGCTATTCTTTTCTATCCATTGTTCAGATTTAGAAGCAGTCTCGTCTAAAGTATTAAATACCTCTGCAGTTGTGCTTTCCATTTCTTCTAATTGCTGTTCTGCTTTTTTACCTTCTGGTTTATATTTTTTCTTGTATGTTGCCATATTTACTTAAAAATTAGTGGCGACAAAAATAGTTTTTTTAATTGGATTTTAAAAGCGGTTATTTCGCAAAAATTTCAATAATTTGCAGTCGCTTTTTAATTTCAAAAATTTGTTATGTATTTACAGCAACTCTCATTGGTTAATTTTAAGAACATAAGCTCTCAATCTTTTAATTTTCAAGAGAAAATAAATTGCTTTGTAGGAAATAATGGTGTTGGTAAAACAAATGTACTTGATGCTATTTATTACTTGTCGTTTACGAAAAGTTATTTTAATGCAGTGGCTATACAAAATATAAAACATCATGAGCCTTTTTTCATGATAGAGGGAAATTATCTTTTAAATAACAGAAATGAAACCCTAGTCTGTAGTCTTAAAAGAGGACAAAAAAAGCTTTTAAAAAGAAATGACAAAGCGTACGATCGCTTTTCAGATCATATTGGACAATTTCCACTTGTTATAATTTCTCCTGCAGATAGAGATTTAGTAACTGAAGGAAGTGATTTGAGAAGAAAGTTTATAGACGGAGTAATTTCTCAGCAAAACAAAGCTTATTTAAAAGATTTAATAAGTTACAATAAGGTAGTAACGCAACGTAATTCTTTATTAAAATATTTTGCTGCTAACAGGACTTTTGATGCTGTAAATTTAAATATTTATGATGATCAGCTAGCAGCGTATGGAACTAGAATTTATGAGGTTAGAAAAGATTTTTTAAGTACATTTATTCCAATATTTAATGAAAAATATAAAGTAATATCTGGTGATAATGAAGTTGTTTACTTAAATTATAAAAGCCAATTACAAGACTTTACAATGAAAGATCTTTTGGTAAAATCATTAGAAAAAGACCGTTTATTACAATACAGCACAGCCGGAATTCATAAAGATGATTTAAGTTTTGAAATTGGAGAATATCCAATAAAAAAATTTGGTTCACAAGGACAACAAAAATCTTTTTTAATAGCGCTTAAGTTGGCTCAGTTTGAATTTATAAAACAACAAGCAGGTATAACACCAATTTTATTGTTAGATGATATTTTTGATAAATTGGATGAAAGTAGAGTAGCCCAAATTATTGATCTAGTAAATAATGACGAATTCGGACAAATTTTTATTACTGATACTCATGCAGAGCGAACTGAACGTATTTTAAAGCAAGGTGATAAAAAGTATCAATTATTTAAACTTTAAAATTTAGAGAATGGCTAAGAGAGAAAATAATTTTTTTTCGATAGAAGATTTAATGCAATTATTTATTAAAGAAAACAACTTAAGTAAAGGAATGCAAAAAATTAAAGTAGCCGAAACTTGGTCAAAAATGATGGGACCTGGGATTTCTAATCATACTTCTTCTGTTAAATTACAAAATAGAACGTTAATAGTGCAATTAACTTCATCTGTATTACGTGAGGAATTGAGTTATGGTAAAGAAAAAATTATTAAAATGATGAATGAAGAATTAGGAAATGAATTAATTTCTAAATTGATGTTGGTTTAAAAAAAAACCTGTATTTAAATACAGGTTTTTAAATAGATTTTTATAAAGCAGCTTAAAACATTTCCCTACCAGAAAAATGAAAGTTGCTTTCAATTGCTGCATTCTCGTCAGAATCAGAACCATGTACTGCGTTTTCTCCCATAGAAGTTGCATACAATTTTCTAATTGTTCCTTCTGCTGCATCAGCTGGGTTTGTAGCCCCAATTAAAGTTCTAAAATCATTAACTGCATTATCTTTCTCTAATACTGCAGCAATTATTGGTCCGCGAGTCATGAACTCTACTAATTCTCCAAAAAATGGACGCTCATTATGCACTGCATAAAATGATTCAGCGTCTGCTTTAGTCATTTGAGTTTTCTTTAACGCTACGATTCTGAAACCTGCTGCATTAATTTTTTCTAAGATAGCTCCTGTATGTCCGTTTTCTACAGCATCAGGTTTTAGCATTGTAAATGTTCTGTTTGTTGCCATTTTATTTTTATAAAAATTTTTGCAAAAGTACGACTTTTATTGGTGTTCACAAGTTAATATGTTTGTTTCATTTTCTGCTGAAGTTTATTGTTTTTTCCTCTCATCTCTAATGTAATGTTTCTCTCCTTAAAATTAAACCGCAAAAGTCCAAAGCTAATATCATGAACTACCTCTTGTTTTCTGTATTGATTAGGTTCTCCGTCAAATTTTGAATAAGAGTGTGTAAGTCCACTTGAAGTAAAATCTGTCAAAAAATACGGTAAGCCCTCTACAGTAGTTTGCGAGAATTCAGAGATATGTCTATCACCAGATAGCAAAAGAACTCCTTTTGTTTTAGAGTTAAGAATTGTATTTTTTAATTGATCTACTTCATGAGGGAAGTTTCCCCAAGTTTCAAAACCATGTTCTGAAGAAAGCACTTGAATGCTGCTAACAATAATGTTAAATTCTGCTGAAGAGTTTTTCAACTCATTTTTTAACCACGTCCACTGTTTTTGTCCTAAAAGTGTCCCCTCTCCGTATGCATTTGGTACATACCTTTTTTTACCTTCTGCCTTTTTAAGAGGTGTCCTAAAATAACGCGTATCTAATAGTATAATTTTAATATCTCCTTTTTGGGTTTTTATAAGTTCTGAATGGTATATGCCTTCTTTATTTCTTCTTGGACTATCTTTAGCAACTCCTAAAAAATTTAAAAATAACTCTTGTGCTTGTTTTTTTTTAGGGAATTCAGTTCCACCATCATTAACTCCATAATCATGATCATCCCAGGTTGCTAAAATAGGTGTGTTTTTTCTTAACACTTTATAACTTTCTTGATTAATTTGAGTGTCATAGTCTTCTTTCATCTTATTCATGTCTTCTGTGTCTGAATAAATAATATCTCCACCCCACACCCATAAATCAGGGTTGTTTTTACTAATTTCTTTCCAAAGTATATTTTTTTTATTTTGTTTATTGCAAGAACCAAATGCAATAGTATAATCACTTTCAATAGTTTTTTTTGTGTTTTGTTTTTCTATTTTAGTAGCGCAATGGAAAAAATTTAAGGTTATAATTCCAACAAGTAAATAATTTCTCATAAATTATAGTTAAATAAGTAGTTGTTTTTTCAAATGTACTTAAAAAAAAGCTTCAATCAATATTATTAAATTGTATCTTCGTTGCCTATGATTTTAAAAGGATTTAATGATTTAAGCGCTTTTTTAGAAACCCCTAAAAACGTAGTTATTGTAGGGCACAGAAATCCTGATGGAGATGCTATTGGCGCTTCATTAGCACTAAAACATTACCTAACTAAAAAAGGACATCATGCTACTGTTGTAATGCCAAATGACTACCCAGACTTTCTTCAATGGTTGCCTGGATCTGAAAATACTTTTCGTTTTGATTGGCAAAATAGCCAATCACAAAAGGCCATACAGAAATCAGAAATTATATTTCTTTTAGATTTTAACACACTGCACAGAGTAGGCTCTGATATGCAAAATACCTTAGAGAAATATCAGAATGATTTTGTTATGATAGATCACCATCAACAGCCAGATGATGTTAAGTTTATGTATTCTGATGTTAACGTTTGCTCTACCTCACAAATGATTTACCAATATATAGAAATGAATAATGATTTATCACTTATTGATAAAGATATTGCTACTTGCTTATATACAGGTATCATGACAGATACAGGTTCTTTTAGATTTCGTTCTACTACAAGTAAAACACACAGAATTATTGCAGATTTAATAGATAAAGGAGCTCAAAATGACAGAATACATAACAATGTTTATGATTCTAATTCATATAATAGACTTCTATTGTTAGGGCAAGCTCTAAGCAATTTACAGATTTTGCCAGAGTATAAAACTGCTTTTATCACCTTGACTGATGAAGAAAAAAAACGTTTTGATTTTCAAAAAGGCGACACAGAAGGTGTTGTAAATTATGCATTGTCCTTAAAAGGAATTATTTTTGCAGCAATTTTTATTGAAGATAAAGAGCAAAGTATCGTAAAGATATCGTTTAGATCTAAAGGTACCTTCTCTGTAAATAAATTTTCAAGAAATCATTATAATGGAGGTGGACATGATAATGCTGCAGGAGGTAGATCTGAATCTACTATGCAAGAAACTGTAGATAACTTTTGTTCATTATTAAAAGACTATAAAACAGAGCTTGAAGTTTCTTATGAAATATAACTTATTTTTATTTTTTTTATTTTTAATAACGATTTCTTGCTCAAAAAGAAAAGCAAGAAGACCTATACAACCAAAGCCGTCAACTACTGTTTATGCAGATGCTTTAAAAAAGAGTAAATTAATCAATAAGAAAAATGATGAAAAGATTGTAGCTCTTGTGAAAAATGATTCATTAAACACCTATATTCAATCTACAGAAGGTTTTTGGTATACATACAATCATAAAATTAATAGTGAATTGCCTTTTCCAAAAATAGCTGATGAAGTAATTATATCGTATTCAATTAAAAATTTAAATGACTCTATTATTTATAGTAAAAAGGATTTAGGTATTAAGAGTTATCTCGTTGATAAAGAAGATTTTATTACTGGTTTGCAAAAGGGGATAAAGCTCATGAAAGAAGGTGAAACCGTAACCTTTATAATACCTCCATATAACGCCTATGGTATATCAGGAGATCAAAATAAAATTAAACCTAATCAATCCATTAAAAGTACAGTAACATTAATTAAATTAAACAAAAAGTAATGAAAACAATTAAAAATTTAGCAATGGCCGCAAGTTTCTTAGCAATAGTTTCTTGTAATAATCAAAACGTTAGCGTGACTTCTCTAGAAACAGAATTAGATTCTGCTAGTTATGCGTTAGGAATGGATATGGCATTAAAAGTTAAATCAAATTTTACTGATGCAAAAACGTCAGCCTTTATTCAGGGGTACAAAGACGGAATCGATTCTACTAATATGTTAATGAAAGAAGACGATATTGCAGGTTTTTTAAGAACTTTTTTCCAAAAACAACAAATGCAACAAGCCGAGAATGACGCTAAAAAGAAGTTTGCAGCTGTAAAAGAAGCAGGAGAAACGTTTTTAGCAGAAAATAAAACAAAAGAGGGAGTAACTACAACAGAAAGTGGTTTACAGTTTACTATTTTAAAAGAAGGAAATGGAGCAGCTATAAAACCAGATAGCAAAGTAAAGTTACACTATCATGGAACCACAATAGATGGAGAAGTTTTTGATAGTAGTGTAGATAGAAATGAACCTTATGAATCTAGAGCTAATATTTTTATACCTGGTTTTAATGAAGGTTTAGCTATGATGCATGTTGGTGATAAATATAAATTTTTTATACCTCAAGAATTAGCATATGGTGTTCAACAAAGAGGAGAATTAATTAAGCCTTTTTCAGCATTAATTTTTGAAGTAGAAATTTTAGAGTTATTAGAAGAATAAATGAGATTTATAGTTTATTTTATATTAATATCCTTTTTATTTTACAATTGTACTTCTGCAAAATATAAAGATTTAGAAGACGGTCTATATGCAGAAGTACAAACAAATAAAGGAGATTTCTTTTTAAAACTTTATGAGGAAGATGTACCAATGACTGTTGCTAATTTTGTTGCTCTATCAGAAGGAACTAACAATAGGGTTACAGATTCTATTATTGGAAACAAGTTTTATGATGGTATTCGCTTTCATAGAGTTGTAGATAATTTTATCATACAAGGAGGAGATCCAACAGAAACAGGGAGAGGTACTGCCGGATACCGATTTGGAGATGAGTTTACTAAGAATAAAGAAGGAGACTTATTATACAAACACGATGATGCAGGAATGTTATCTATGGCAAATGGAGGACCAAACTCTAATGGAAGTCAGTTTTTTATTACCCATAGGGCTATTCCTCATTTAGATGGAAAACATACTGTTTTTGGTAAAACAATTCTGAATGCTAACCAGCTTAAACTTTTAAAGAAGAACATTAAAGATTCTTTACTTCTTAAAAAAGCAAAAGATTCTCTTAGAATGTTAGTTGTAAATAAAATTCAAAAATTAGATACAATACATCACATTAAAATAATTAGAATTGGTGAAAAAGCCAATTCATTTGATGAAGGAGCTATTTTTGATTCAGAATTAGCAAAATTTACAAAGACTGAGAAAGAGCGTCTTCAAGAAGAAAAAGATTTAGAAACAGCTAGGTATTCTACTTATTTAACCAATAAATCTATTTTTCAAGAAAAAATGGGGGTGCAAAAAGCAACCAAAACTGAGTCGGGTTTACAAATATTAAAACTAAAACAAAACTCCTCTGGAAAAAAAGTTGTCGACTTTAAACCAATAAAAGCTCACTTTACACTCTACACTGCAGATGGTAAAAAAATTCAAAGTACGGAAGAGAGTGGGCAACCTTTTATTTTTCAACTAAATGACACTAAGAAGACTATGATTACAGGTTTTAAAGAAGGAGTTAAAAATTTAAGAGAAGGAGAGAAAGTTAGACTTTTTATTCCTTATTACATTGGTTTTGGTGAAGCTAAATATGGGCCCTTTCCAGCAAAATCTGATTTAGTTTTTGAGGTTGAAATATTAAAAATAGGCGTATAAATTGTTTGAATCAGTAGTACATATAGACCAAGAAATTTTAATCTATCTAAATAATTTAGGAAGTAAACAATGGGATCCTTTTTGGATGGCTATTACAAATCAATTCAATTGGATTCCATTGTTTTTATTAGTTATTTTTTTAGTGATAAAAACGTATGGGTGGAAACGTGGTGGTTTTCTAATTTTATCAATGATTTTTTTAGTTGCCTTTTCTGATCAATTTACAAATTTAATCAAGAATACAACTCAAAGATTAAGGCCAAATAATGACCCCACTATAAACCATCTTTTAAGAACAATTTATAGTCCTAAAGGATTTAGTTTTATGTCTGGTCATGCAACTACTTCTACTTTTTTTACAATTTATATTTTACTCCTAATAAAAAATAATTTTAAAAAGTATATTTTTTTCCTATTACTATTTCCATTAGTGTTTTCATATTCAAGATTATATTTAGGTGTTCATTTTCCACTAGATGTACTTACTGGACTTAGTATAGGCTTTTTATTTGCAACTCTTTATTATAAGGTTATAGGATTTATATTTAAAAAAATATTTGGAAGTTTTTTGAAGTAAATCTATCTAAATATTTATTCTCATTTCAATATTTCTAGAAGTAATTTACCCACTAAATTATGATTTGTTTTTCATCTAAATGAGGTTAAATTTAAGCTAAAATACTTCGTGCATTATTTAATAAAATCCTGAAAAAAGTTTAATTTAGCTGCTGAAAAAATCAAGATAAAAACATGAAAATTTCTTACAATTGGTTACAGCAATTTCTTCAAATAGATTGGGATGCAGCCAAAACAGGTGAGTTGTTAACTGATTTAGGTTTAGAAGTTGAAGGTATAGAAACAAAAGAATCTATAAAAGGAAGTTTAGAGGGAATTGTTGTAGGTAAAGTACTAACTTGTGTACAGCACCCAAATGCA